>Ga0102953_1000621_pt1 | contig 24078 bp, 17 predicted proteins | sample SalPon2A_C_D2_MG_FD_78509 | JGI IMG/M metagenome (GOLD analysis project Ga0102953, IMG submission 78509) | Soil microbial communities from South San Francisco under conditions of wetland restoration - Salt Pond MetaG R2A_C_D2_MG | ecosystem: Environmental > Terrestrial > Soil > Wetlands | place... | reverse complement strand
CCTACGTCTCCGGCCCTGACGGCTTCGGCAGCGTCGACCTCCACTACTACGCCGACGTCCAGCCGGGCACCGGGAGCGGACTTGAGAACAACCTGCTGGGCGGGCAGGTGCAGACGTCCTACCTCGGGGGCGGCTTCGATCACCGCTTCTACACCGACCGCGGCAAGGGCGAGTTCAAGGTGGAGTACACGCCCTTCGACCTGCAGCGCAACGCCGACGGGTCCGTTGCGAGGGCGCCGAAGGGTACGAGCACGCTCCAGTTCGACCTCCACTACGCCACCGACGACAGCCTGGGGCCGCCCGCCCGCTCGTTCAGCCTCCAGCGCGACGACACCGTCCGCAACCGCATCTGGGAGTACGCCTGGTCGACCACGGAGCAGGGCTCGGGATTGCAGGGGACCTTCAGCAGCCAGGGGTTCGTCGACCTGCAACCCGGAGACAACGTGTCGACGCCGAGCTACGCCAGCCGCTCCGTGCCGCTGTGGACCGTGAGCCGTCTGCAGGTGAAGCCGATCCGCCTCGACCCGTACCGTTTCGGGCCCTTCCAGGTGCAGAGCGCGCTGCTCGACCTCGGCGTCTTCCGCGACACCAGCAACCCGATCAACCGCAGCGCCGCGGCGACACCTACCTTCACCGCGGCGCGCGCGCTCGACAACTACGCCCTGGTCATGCCCGACACCTCGCCCTGGGCGGGCATGGCGGTGAGCGGCAAGAGCGTCTTCACGGGCAAGTACTACGGCACCGGCGAGCGCCTCATCGCCTGGAACATGGGCCTCACCGGCAAGCAGACGGTGGAGGGCGCCGGCTCGCTGTCGCTGACGGTGTCCCGCGACACCACCCAGGGCGAGACGCCGTTCGTGTTCGACAGCGTCGCCTTGCGTACCAAGACCGCCACCAACGCCACCCTGCTGCTCGATCCGCTGGCGTGGGCGAGCCTCGAGGTCGACGGCGGCTACGTGTTCGTGGACAGCCGCAACCCCAACTCCGTGGGCATCCAGCCTCTGGCCTCGACGCTCACCCTGTTCGAGCCCACCCCTTGGATCGACGCGACCGTCACCAACAGCTACGACATCAAGAACCACGACCCCGGCACGATCGACGCCACACTCGAGCTCAAGCCGTCCGGCACGCTCAGAGCGGACGTGAAGCTGGAGCACGTGCAGGACCTCAAGGTCGCTCCGGACAGGCTCACCGGACAGGTGGTGGACGACACCCACACCCTCGGCAGCCTCAGCCTCAGCTACCCCGGCGTGCTGGAGCTGGCCGCCAGCACCGGCTACACCTACCGGCCTCCCCCTCCCGATCCCGGCGAGCCGCCTCAGCACTGGGATCCGCTCGATCTCTCCGTGACGCTGGGGACGCTCCCACAGGACGACGCCATCCCCGGCGTGAAGCTCACCTACGAGCGGGACCTCAACGCCGGCGCGGTGAGCGATCTCAAGCTCGATGCCAGCGCTCCGCTCGGCCCGCTGCAGTTCAGCGCGTCCGAAACGCTGGGCTTCCCACTCGGCGCGGTGGCCTCGAGCGCCCTGCGTCTCGCCTGGCCCGGCATCATCGCCGTCGAGGCCGATGGGCTGGGTTGGCTGCCTCCGGGCTGGCTCGGCTTCCCGGGGGATCCCACCGCCACGCGGACGCTGGCGTTCCACGTCGAGGACGCGCCGGTCACCGGCTCGCCGGTGTGGCAGGTGCGTTACGTCACCATCTTCGATCCGTCCGTCGGGAGCGGGGGCGGGTACCGCAACACCGACCTGACGACCCGCGCCGTGCTGAGCGATACGCAGGTCGGGCCGGCCAACTTCAGCGTCGACCTGTTCACGGACCTGCCGCTCCACGACGACCTCCAGGCGCTGACCTACCTGCGCCGCGCCAGTCTGGTGTTCGGGCTCGACCTCTTCGAGCATGTAGGCCTGCAGGGAGCGCTCGGCTACAGCGGCAGCTACAGCAGCGCCACCGATCAGGTCACGAGCGGGTTCCTCACCGTCGGCGACCTCTCCCTCATCGTGCGCCCGCTGAAGGACGTCTATGTTGGTGCGGTGCTGAACGACACCTGGGATCTCACCGGCAACGATCCCAACGCGCCGCCGTTCAACCTGCAACCGACCTTCGTGGTGGCCTGGAACCGGTGCTGTTGGGCGCTCTACGGGTCGTGGAACAGCGCCAACGGCCAGATCAAGGTGGCGTTGACGACGCCGGGGTCGCAGACCGGCCTGCTGCAGATCTTCGATACCGGCCTCACGCTGCCGGAGGCGAAGCCATGAGGTGGCTGCGCGGCCTGCTGCCGCTGCTCGCGCTCGGCGCGGTGCTGGCGAGCTGCACCGGGACCACCGAGAACGTGCCGCCCCTGCTGCTGGCGGTGGGGCGCGTCGACACCTCCGTGACGCCCGCCCAGCCGCAGATGGTCCTGGTGGAGGACAACTTCGCGTCCAACCTGACCGTCGCGCGCGACCTCACCGTGGTCGCCGGCAGCGCGCGCGACCTTCCGTTCCCGGCCGTGGCCTCGGACGTGGTCGACCGCGCCGGCTCCCGCAGCACTCTGGCGGTCCTCAGCCGGGACCTGACGGTGGCGGGTGGGGCGACCCCCGCTCCTGCCTCCTACCTCCTCACGTTCAACCTCCAGGGCATCGATCCGGCATCGCCCACGGCCTTCACGCAGGATTCGTCGCTGCAGTTGACGGGCGCCGCCGGCGCGGTCTTCCCGCCGGGCTCGAGCGGCTCGCCGTGGTGCTTCAGCGGCATCAGCGTGTCCCGCACCGGCCGCTACGTGACGCTCCTCGACGACCCCGCGGCATGCGGAGACACCTCCGGCCGCTACCCGCGCCTGTTCCAGCTGGACACGGGCGTCAGCCCGGTGACGGTGACCCCCGTCGAGGTCGCCGGCGGCGGCGTCCAGACCACGCAGGCGACGGTGCCGTACGACGATCAGGCGACCACCGACGAGTTGCTCTACTTCCTCGTGCCGGGCGTCAGCGACGCACAGGTCTACGCCGATCCCGTCCCGCACCTGAGCACCACCACTCCCTCGACAGCCATCGCCAACCTGCCCACCCAGCAACAGACGGGGCTCCTCGGCAACGGCGAAGAGGTCCTGGCGATCACCAACCAGGACCCGACCCGCGTGAACGGCTCGACCTCGCAGCTCGAGGCCGTGAGCGTCACCAGCCCCCACACCGTCACGCACGTTCCCACGGTCGCGGGCGCGCGGGCCCTGGCCGTGGACACGCGGGGGATCACCGCGCAGGCGGTGGTGGCGGGCTCGAGCCAGTTGGCGGTCCACACCACCCCCTCCGACGGCACGCCGGCCAAGACCGCCGTGGGCTACGTCTTCACCGGCGTGGCCGCCGCCATCGACCCCATCAACCAGTTCGCCTACGTCGTGGACGACAAGCAGATCGTCGTGCTGGACCTTCTCACGGTCGCGGGTGGATCCGGCAGCTGGTACGCACCGTTCTCGCCGGACCTCAGGCTGCCGGTCAGCGCTGCCACCGGTCAGGAGGCGACGACCGTCGCCTGGACGCGCGCCAGCCCCTGAGCTCCGTCCGGGGCCGGGGCGCCGACGTCGGCCCCGCCCCTATCGGGCAGCCGGCTCGGGCGCTGCTCCGAGCGCCGCGATCCCGCTACGGATGCTGTCCAGCAGACCGCTCTCGACCGCCCTCCGGGCGACCCTCAGGGCGCTCGCCACCTCGCGACCGTCGGCGCTGCCGTGCCCGATGAAGGCGTGACCGTCGACGCCCAGAAGCGGCTGCCCGCCATACTCGCCGGGGTCCAGGCGGGCGGCGACGGCGCGCAAGCGCGGACGGACGAGCAGGCCGCCGATGCGACTGCGGAGGTCGGCGCGCAAGGCGTCGCGGACCCACGAGAAGAGCTCCCTGGCCTCTCCCTCGGCGAGCTTGAGGATGACATTGCCGGTGAAGCCGTCGGTCACGACGACGTTCGTGACGCCGCGGAAGAGATCTCGACCCTCGACGTTGCCGTGGAAGCGGATGCCGCGCGTGTCTTCGAGCAGGGCGTGGGCCTTGATCACCAGGTCGTTGCCCTTGTGCGGCTCCTCGCCGATCGACATCAGCCCCACGCTGGGGTCCTCGATGCCCCACATGGCGCGAACGAAGACCGAGCCCATCACCGCGAAGCGCTGAAGGTGCGAGGGACGGCAATCGGCGTTGGCGCCCGCATCGATGAGCGCGACGAAGCCGTCCTTGATGGGGACGTTGACCAGGATCCCGGGCCGCTCCACGCCGGGGAGACGCCCCAACACCAGCAGCGCAGCCGCCATGGTGGCTCCGGAGTGTCCCATCGACACCACCGCCGAGGCTTCCCCGTCCTTGACCATGCGCGCGGCCACCATGATGCTGCTGCCTCGCCGGCGGCGCACGTCGGCGGCGTGCTCGTTCATCGCGATGACGTCGTCCGCATGCCGGATCGGCAGCTCGGCGTTGCGCGCGGCGAGCTCGGCGCGCAAGGCGCGCTCGTCCCCCACGAGCACCACCGGCACGCCCTCGCCTGCGGCCTGGACGGCGCCTTCTACGGCGGCCCCCGGCATCCGGTCGCCTCCCATGGCGTCGAGTGCGATCGGTCCCATATCGGGCCAGTATAGCGCCGGTGCCGGGCATTCTCGGATAGCGGCTAGACTGGCGAACGTGGACGTGCGCACCTTCGATGCCCCGAGCGGCGAGAGGCTGGACGTGGCCATCGCCATGGCCCTGGAGCTCTCACGGACCTACGCCAAGGAGCTGGTGAGCGAGGGCTACGTGACCATCGACGGTCGCCCGGTCGGCAAGGCGGCGCACAAGCTGGGCGGCGACGAGATCGTGTCGGTGCTGCTGCCGCCGCCCAGGCCGATGCTCGTCCAACCGGAGGACATCGCCATCGATGTCATCTACCAGGACGACGACCTCGCCGCCATCAACAAGCCGCCGAACCTGGTGGCGCACCCCACCGCCACCCTCCGTTCGGGGACGGTGGTGAACGCCCTGCTCGGCAGGATGGCGCTCTCCAAGGAGAGGCTCTACCACCCCGCGGACGACGCCTACCGCCCGGGCATCGTGCACCGCCTCGACAAGGACACCTCGGGCGTGATGGTGGTGGCCAAGAACGATGCCGCCCACCGTCACATGGCGGCATCGTTCAAGAAGCGCCTAACCGAGAAGGAGTACGTCGCCATCGCCGTGGGGGACCTGGACGACGCCATCCACCTGGATGCCGCGATCGGCCGTCACCCCGTGAAGCGACAGCAGATGACGGTCGGCGGCGACCAACCCAAGACCGCCGTCACCGTCTTCCGGGCCATCGCGCGCATCCCGGGCTACGTGCTGGTGAAAGCCAAGCCCCACTCCGGCCGCACGCATCAGATCCGCGTGCACCTCGCGCACCTCGGGGCTCCCGTGCTGGGCGACGCGGTGTACGGACGGGGTTCCGAGGTGATCGACCGCCAGGCCCTGCACGCCTTCCGTCTGACGCTGCCCCACCCCCGCGACAACCAGGCCATCACCTTCATCGCCCAGGTACCGATCGACATGGTGGGCGCCTGGCTGCGCCTCGGCGGACAGTGGCCGCCCGTCGAGGGCGAGGAGCTCTAGGCCGTGGTGTCGCCCCTGTGGCTGCTCGTGTACGGGCTGCTGCTGCTCGCACTGGTCTTCCTGTCCCTCGGCGTCGTCACCTTGCGGCGCCGCGGCCGTTTCGGCGGCGCGCTGCACCTGCTGTCCTCGCTGTTGATGCTCAGCCTTTCGGCGCTTGCGCTGGTCGTGGCGTTGGGCGTCCACGGCTATCAAGCGCTCACACGCGAGGTCACGGCCGCGACGGTCGACGTCACGCGCCTGGCGCCCCATTCCTACCGCGCCGACGTGACGTTCCCCGACGGCGCCACGCGCAGCTACCGCCTCCGCGGCGACGAGCTCTACGTGGACGCCCACATCCTGAAGTGGAAGCCGTTGGCCACCCTGGTCGGGTTGCGCACGGGCTACCGCCTCGACCGCATCGAGGGCCGTTACAGCAGCGTCGAGGACGAACGCAGCCAGCCGCACAGCGTCTACGTGCTGCAACCCGGCGGGAAGCTCGACGTCTTCGACCTGGCGCGGCGCTACCCGGCGCTGACGCCCCTGGTCGACGCCCGTTACGGCAGCGGCACCTTCGTGCCCCTCGGCCGCGGCGGTCGCTTCCTGATCCGCGTGTCCACCACCGGCCTGCTGGTACGCCGAGGCGACGCGCCGCCGGCGCCCGCCCCCGCCGGCGCTCGGTAGACTGTCGCCGTACGATGCCGGAGACACCTCGATGGAAGGGAGGGTGGTCGCGTGGCGCACGCGGATCTACCCCATTGGCAACTCGACAGCATCTATCCCGGTCTCGATAGCGCCGAGTACCGGAGCGATCGTGACGCGTTGGGCCGACGCGTGGACGCGCTCGAGGCGTTCCTCGACGAGCGGCGCGTCCGCGCGCCGGACGAAGGCGGAGACACCGGCCAGGCGCTCGCCACCCTGGACGGGTTGATCGCACGCCTCAACGAGGTGTACGAGACCCTGCAGCTGCTGCACGCCTTCCTGGGCAACACCCTCTCGGTGAACGCCGACGACGACAGGGCGCGCGCCGAGCTCACCTCCCTCGACCCGCTCGACGCGAGGCTCGCCGCCCTGATGGCGCGGGTCACCGCCTGGCTGGGGGCGCTCGATCTGGACCCGCTGGCCCGGCGCTCGACCGTCGTCGCCGAGCACGCCTACGCCCTGCGGCGCATCCAGGCCGAAGCGCTGCACATCATGGGCGAGGAGGCCGAAGCCCTGGCCGCCGCGTTGGACGGGAGCGGCGCCAGCGCCTGGGAGCGCCTCCACAACGATCTCATCAGCCAGCGCAGCATCCGCGCGCGCATCCCGGAGGAGGCGGAGCCGAAGGACTTCAGCGTGGCCGAGCTGTTCGTCGCGTTGGGAGACCCTCGCGAGGAGGTGCGCCGAGCCGCCTTCGACGCCCAGTCGGAGCTGCTCGAGCGCGACGCCGTCGTCCACGCCGCCGCGCTCAACGGCGTGAAGGGGCAGACCAGGGAGCTGGTGCTGAAGCGGGGCTGGTCGTCGGTTCTGGAGAGCACCCTGTTCGACAACGCCATCGATGAAGCGAGCCTCCGCGCCATGCACACGGCCACCGCGGAAGCGGCCCCGACGCTGCGCCGGTACCTCGGGGCGAAAGCGTCCTTCCTCGGCAAGACCGCCCTGGAGTGGTGGGACCTGCGGGCCCCGGTGACTGCCGCCGAGCCGCAGACGTTCACCTGGGAGGAGGCGAAGGCCTTCGTGGTGGAGCGCTTCGGACGCTACTCCGAGCGCCTGGCCGACTTCGCCCGGCGGGCGTTCGAGGAGGGTTGGGTCGACGTGCCGCCGCGCGCAGGGAAGCGCAACGGCGCCTTCTGCAGCCCGGTGTTCGGGCGCAAGGAGTCCCGCGTGATGCTCAACTTCGGGGGGCGCCTCACCGACGTGTTCACCCTCGCGCACGAGCTCGGGCACGCCTACCACAACGACTGCCTCTACCGCGCCGAGCGCACCCTGCTGCAGACGCAGCTCCCGATGACGCTGGCGGAGACCGCCAGCATCTTCTGTGAGACCCTCGTGGTGAACGGGCTCCTTCACGAGGCGGGCGACGCCGACGCGCTGGCCATCCTGGAGCAGGATCTGCACCACACGACGCAGCTCGTGATCGATATCGAGGCACGCTTCCGGTTCGAGTCGGCGGTGATCGAGCGGCGGGGCGAGCGCGCCCTCGCCCCGGCCGAGCTGGACGCCCTCATGCAGCGCTCGCAGCGCGAAGCGTACGGCGACGGGCTGGCGGAAGGGCCCCTGCACCGGCTGGCATGGGCCGAGAAGCCGCACTACTACTTCGGCGGCCGGTCCTTCTACAACTACCCCTACACCTTCGGGTTCCTCTTCGGTCGAGGGCTCTACGGCGCCTACCGCGATGACCCCGCCGGGTTCATCGAGCGCTACGATGGCCTCCTGGCCGGCACCGGGCTGGCCGACGCCGCCGAGCTGGCGGCGAGCTTCGATATCGACATCCGCGACCCGGCCTTCTGGCGCAGCAGCCTGGCCGTCGCCGAGGAACGCGTGGATCGTTACGCCGCGCTCGTAGGAAGGATGACGCCATGAACTACCGTGATCTGTTCGACCTCTCCGGCAAGCGCGCGTTGGTGGTCGGCGCAGGTTCCGGCATCGGTCGGGCGGTGGCATCGGGCCTGTCCGACTTCGGCGCCGCCGTGACGTGCGCCGACGTCAAGGAGGAGACCGCCGCGGCGGCCGCGGCCGAGGTCGAGGGCCGTGGCGGCGAAGCCGACGCCGCCGTCGTCGACATCACCCAGGAGGCCCAGGTGGCGGAGCTCGTCGCGAGGATGCCCGGCCTCGACGTGGTGGTCTCCACCCCGTCGATCAACGTGCGCAAGCCCCTGCTCGAGATCTCCACCGAGGAGTTCCAGCGCGTGATCGATGTCAACCTGAAGGGCAACTTCCTGGTGATGCGCGCCGCCGGCAAACGCCTCGCCGATCAAGGCAAGGGCAGCCTGGTGTTCTTCTCCTCCATCCGCTCGCAGGTGGTGGAGCCCGGGCAGGGCGTCTACGCCGCCACCAAGGCGGGGACCCTGCAGATGATCCGTGCGCTCGCCGCAGAGCTCGGGCCCAAGGGCGTCCGAGCCAACGCGGTGGCCCCCGGCGTCGTGGAGACGCCGCTGACCGCCCAGATCAAGAACCAGCCGGAGTGGTACCGCGCCTACGCGGAGAAGAGCGCGCTGGGCCGCTGGGCCCAACCGAGCGAGATGGTCGGCGCGGTGATCTACCTGGCGAGCGACGCCTCGAGCTTCGTCACCGGCTCCCTGATGATGGTCGACGGCGGCTGGACCGCGGTGGACGGACGCTTCACGCCGCCGCTGTGATGCGCTCGCGTCGGGCCCGCAGGGGCCTCGCTTGAGGCGCCGCAGCGCGCCGCCCCGAGGGCGGTCGGTCACCGCGCGGCCCCACGGTCCGCTGGAGCGAGGGGTCCGGTGAGCGTCCGCGAGGCCGCCCGGCGTGCGGCCGAGGCGGTGGACCCGGCGCGCGTGACCCTGCTGGCGCAGGGGCTGGTGCGCTGCCGGAGCGTCTTCGAGCCCGAACGTGGCGGTAGCGAAGCCGGAGCGGCCGCCTTCGTGGCCGACAGCCTGCGCGCGGCCGGCTTCGCGCCGGTGGTCGAGGAGGTCGCCCCGGGACGGCCGAACGTGGTCTGCGACTGGGCCGGCAGCGCTTTCGACCCGGACAGCCACCGCACCCTGATGTTCGAAGGTCACACCGACGTCGTGACCGAGGGGGACGCCTCGCAGTGGCGCGTGCCGCCGTTCGAGGGCCGCATCGAGGGCGACGTGCTCTTCGGCCGCGGCAGCGCCGACATGAAGGCCGGCGTCGCCGCCGCGATCGCCGCCCTGGAGGCCGTTCGCAAGGTTGCGCCCGACCTGCCGGGGCGCATCCGCCTGGGCATCGTCGCCGACGAAGAAGGCATGATGCTCGGCATCAAGGACTTCGTGGAGCGCGGCTGGGCCGACGCCGTGAGCGGCGCGATCGTGTGCGAGCCCGAGGAGAACGAGATCTGCCTGTTCCAGAAGGGCGCGATGCGCGTCCGCGCGCGCGTGCGCGGCGTCATGAGCCACGGCGCCATGCCGTACGCCGGCGTCAACCCCATCCTCGGGCTCTCGGACTTCGTCACCGGCGTGCGCGAGATCGAGCGCGCCGAGCAGGCGCGGTTGGGGGAGCACCCCTACCTCGGCCTGCCGTGGCTCACCCCCACCATCGCCACCGCCCCGCCCTCGGGCGAGCCACAGCACAACGTCATGCCGGACGAGGCGTACCTCGCTGTCGACATCCGCACCGTGCCCGGACAGGACCACGAGGCGCTGCTGGCCGCGCTACAGGACCTGGCGAGGCGGCTCGAGCGGGCGACGCCCCGTCTGAGCGTCGAGGTGGAGTGCTTCGAGTCCCGACCGTGGACCCAGACCCAGGCGGACGACCCACTGGTGGCGGCGATGGAACGCGCCTACCCGCTCGTGATCGGCACCCCACCGCGCTACGGCGGCGTGCCCGGGGCCACCGATGGCACCATCCTGTGGGCGCGCCGGGGCATCCCCATCGTCACGCTGGGGCCCGGCGACCGCACCATCCCGCATCAGGTCGACGAGTTCGTGCGCCTGTCGGAAACGGTTGCGGCCGCGCGCCTTTACGCCGCCGCAGCCGTGGAGTACTTTGGACTGGATATCCCAACTGAACCCGTTGACGCGGACGGATGACTCCGACCGGGCATGGGGGGCGGGGCACCTCGAGGGAGGCCTGACATGAAGCGAGCGCTGCTGTTGGTGGTGGCTTTGATGACCGCGGCGAGCCTGGCGTGGGCGGCGGACCCGCCCCCGCAACCTGGCGGCACCGTCACCGTTGCGATCACCGCCGACCCGCCGGGGTGGGATCCGACGGCATCGACCTCCCAGGAGATCGCCCGGGTCGTGTACCACAACGTCTACGAGGGCCTGGTCCGCCTCGACCGCAACGGCAACATCGTGCCCGCGCTCGCGAAGTCCTGGACGGTCAGCCCCGACGGCAAGACGCTGACCTTCCAGCTCCGCAGCGGCGTGACGTTCCACGACGGCACGCCGTTCACCGCCGAGGACGTGGTGAAGACCTTCGAGCGCGCCAAGGACGAGACCTCCGGCCACACCCATCCGGAGTACTACGCCTCCATCGATACCATCGAGGCCGGGCCGGACGACACCGTCGTCTTCCACCTCAGCCAGCCGAACTCCAGCCTGCTGTTCAACCTGGCACGGCCCGACTCCGTCATCTACCCGCCTTCAGAGGCGGCCACCCAGCGGAGCCATCCCATCGGCACCGGCCCGTTCAAGTTCGTGAGCTACACGCCCGGCAGCGAGGTCGTGCTCGAGCGCAACCCCGACTACTACCTGAAGGGCGTGCCGTACCTCGACAAGGTCGTCTTCAAGATCATGTCCGACCCCAACACGCGATTCGCAGCGCTGCAGGCCGGCGACATCGATCTGATCGCCAGCTCCCTGCCGCCCGAGCAGTACCTGCAGGTCAAGAAGGGCAGCGTCCCCAACGTCAAAGGCACGGAAGGGACGGCCACCACCGAGATCACCCTGGCGCTCAACAACGCCCGCCCGCCGCTCAACGACAAGCGCGTGCGCGAGGCGATCACCATGGCCATCGACAAGAAGGCCATCGTGCAGGGAGCCATGTTCGGTCTCGGCACCGTCATCAGCACGCACATGACGCCGGCCGAGCCGTACTACATCAACCCCGATCCGTACCCGTACGACCCGCAGAAGGCGAAGCAGCTCCTCGCCGAGGCGGGGTACCCCAACGGCTTCAAGATCAAGTTCGAGCTGCCGCAGCCCTATCCCATCGAGCGCCGTACCGGCCAGGTCATCGCGCAGCAGCTCAAGCAGGTGGGTATCGACGCGCAGGTGTCCGTGGTGGAATGGGCCACCTGGCTCAAGCGGATCTTCCTGGGCGGCGACTACGACATGACCATCATCGGGCACTCGGAACCGCGTGACATCAGCATCTACGGCAACCCGCACTACTACTTCCACTACGACAACCCCGTCGTGCAGAACCTGCTCAAACAGGCGGAGGCCGCCACCTCGCCGGAGGTGCAGACGGCCGACTACCAGGAGGTCGGCAGGATCATCGCGCAGGATGCCGTGAACGTGTGGGTCTTCAGCCCGCCGTACCTGGTCGCGGCACGCAACGACGTCTACGGCTTCTGGACCAACCAACCCACCCCAGCCATCGACATGACCGGCGTGTACGTCGCGCACTGATCGCTAGCTGACGCGTCGGGCGGCAGATCGCCGCCCGACACGCCCCTGGATGCCAGGCTTCTTCGCTCGTCGCCTCGTCACCGCCGTCGTCAGCGCTCTGTTGGCGTCGACGCTCGTCTTCTCCGCGCTGCTCGCTGTACCCGGCGACCCGGCCGAGGTCATCCTGGGACTGAACGCCAGCCCGCAGGCGTTGACGGCGCTGAGGCATCAGCTCGGGCTCGACCAACCCCCGGCGAGGCGCTACGTCGCGTGGATGGGCGGCATCCTACACGGCGACTTCGGAGAATCGCTCACCTACCAGAAACCGGTGGGGGCGCTCATCCGCGACCGGCTGGGGGTGAGCGTTCCGTTATCGCTCGGGGCGGCGCTGGTGGCGTGCCTGCTGGCACTGCCGCTGGGCATCCTGGCCGCCCTGCGACGCGGGAGCGCCGTCGATCCGCTCGTTACCTCGGCATCGCAGCTGGGCGCCGCCATCCCCAGCTTCTGGCTGGGGCTCATGCTGATCCTGTTGTTCGCCGTCAGGCTGCACTGGCTCCCGGCAGGTGGGTTCACGCCGTGGCACACGTCTCCTCTCGAGGCGGCACGGAGCCTGCTGCTACCGGTGCTGGCGCTGGGCGTGGGTCAGGCCGCGGTGATGACCCGCATGACGCGGGCGGCCATGATCGAGGTGCTGGACCAGGACTACATCCGCACCGCGCGCGCCAAGGGGCTGGCGGCGAGGCGAGTGGTGCTCGTCCACGCGCTCCGCAACGCTCTCGTCACCATCGTGACGATCTTCGGTCTGAGCCTGACCAACGTCTTCATCGGCTCGATCATCATCGAACAGGTCTTCGCCCTGCCCGGTCTGGGGCGCTTGGTCCTGACCGCGATCGGATCCCGTGACTTCCCCCTGCTGCAAGGCGAGATCCTGGTGTACGCCAGCACCATCGTGGGCCTGAGCTTCCTGGTCGATGTCTCCTACGGGTTCCTGGACCCGAGGATCCGGTACGAGTGATGCGGCGCCTCAACCTCGTCCTCGGATCGATCCTCATCGGGAGCGTGGTGGCGGCCGCCTTCCTGAGCTTCGTGTGGCTCCCGTACGACCCCAACGCCATGGACTTCGCCGCTCAGCTGACCGGCCCGAGCGCCCAGCACTGGCTCGGCGCGGACCAGTTCGGCCGCGACCTCTTCAGCCGGGTCCTGGTCGGCGCCCGAGGGACGCTCTACGTGGGCGTGATCGCCGTGGGCCTGGCGCTCACCATCGGGGGCCTGACCGGGGCCGTGGCGGGCTACGCGGGGTCGGTGGTGGACGAGGTGCTCATGCGCCTCGTCGACGTCCTCTACGCCTTCCCCGCCATCCTCATGGCGCTGCTTCTCGCTGCCGTCTACCAGCCGGGCACGCTCACCGCCATGAGCGCCATCGGCCTGGCGACGGTGCCTATATTCGCCCGCCTCACGCGCTCCTCGGTGCTCTCACTCAAGCATCGTGACTTCGTCGAGGCGGGGCGGGCCCTCGGCGCCGGCCATACCCGGCTCCTGGGACGCTACATCCTCCCAGGAGCCCTCGGACCGATCGTGGTCCAGGCGAGCCTCAGCATGGCCGTCGCCGTGCTCGCCGAGGCGGCCCTCAGCTTCCTGGGCCTGGGCACGCCGCCCGACGTGCCCTCGTGGGGAAACATGCTTCGCGAGGCGCAGGGGTTCCTGGCGCTCAACCCATATCCCGCGCTCGTACCCGGCTTCGCCATCGTCTGGACGGTGCTCGGTTGGAGCCTGTTGGGTGACGGGTTACGCGACCTCGTCGACCCACGGTCGCGCCGACGCTGATCCCGCGCAACCCCCACCCAACCCTCCGCCGGGCCCGACCGCGACGACACTCCGCCGATGAATCGGCATCCGTCGGGGCACCGTCACGACTTCTGCCGATGCGACCGACGCCTCGATGGGATGCGCCGCCCACAGCCGGGTCTGAGCCACGCACCGGGCACGCGCGGCCCTGACGGGCGCAACCGCCCCGCAACCTACGACGGTGCAGTATGGAGTTCCCAATTGGGAAGACAAGCGAAGCCATCCGCGCCAGAGCACTCACTGAAGTGTCCAGGAGGAGAGAGTCATGAGCAGACGCAAGATAGGCGTACGCCTGCAGGCGGCACACGAGACGTTCCAGAGCCTCATCGAGGAGGTCCTCGCCCGCTCGGGACTCGGTTCCCCCGACCCTACGAACGGTGGCGTCGCAGAGATCATCCTCGACTATCCCCTCACGTGGGCGTTCACGCAGCTCGACGGCATGAACAGCATCGAACGCGCCCGTGCGCTGGTGGTGACGCAGGCGGTGCATCCCGCCTATCACGATTGCATCGCCAGCTACCACGTCAGCGGCGTGGTCGACTCGACGAACGAGGCCGCCATGCTGAGCGGCATCTACGCCGCCGCCGCCTCGCAGAAGAGTTACCACATGAAGTCAGACCTCACCTACATGGAGCTGCGCGTCGCCCGTCTGCTCCTGAAGGGATACGACACGGCCCGCGCCGCGGATCAGCTCAGCATCTCCTTCAAGACCGTCAACGCGCACGTGTCCAACGTGCTCGGCAAGCTCGGATACGACAACCGCGCGCAGCTGGTCGCTGGGCTCCTGGGGTACCACCAGGCCTGACCGAACGCCGATCCATCCTCTCGGGCGCCGCCCAACTCCCAGGGGCGGCGCCCGGCTCTGGTCCATCGGGAGCGGAGGAAGGCGTTCAGCCCTGTCCCGTACTCCAACGCTTACGGATGCGGCGGATACGGGCGTTGGCGAGCGGTCGCCTCGGGTCGTTCGGGGGCAAGTGGCGACGCGTCTCCTCCCACAACTCCAGATCGTCGCCTTGCTGGTTCGCCAGATCGATCATGGCGTCAGGGTCGCCTGAAGCCAGAACTGCCTGCCTGAGGCTCTCCTCGAGATGCTCGCGCAAGTCCACCACGCCGGGCGCCTCGGACTCCGGCAGCAACGGCCCCCGGTAGAGCTCCAACGCGGCCTGCACCCTCCCCGTCCGCAGCAGCTCAAGCACCTGCATGAAGTCCGTCAGGCATGCCTCGCCGATACGGTAGGGCTGCGAGTCGATCGGCACCAGCTTCCGCGTCCGCGAGATGGTCGCCTTCATCGTGCTCGTGTTGGCACCGTCCCCGTAAAGGGCGAGCGCCAACTCGCCGCCCCGAATCCCGCTCGGATTCGCTGCGAGCATCGCAAGCAGTTCCGCGAAACGCAAGCTCAACGTCTCCTCGTGGTCGCGGTTCCGAAGGTAGCGCTTCCCGAGCAAGCGCAAGTGGATCTCCGGCTCCCCGCTGCGGAACATGCGTTTCAGCTGCGCGACCTCGGGGCCGTCCCCACCCAGCAACAACCAACCCGAGTCGCCGAGCTCGGTGATGAACTGTGCGTGTTCTTCAACGAGGAGGCGGGCCTCCTCGAAGCGGCCTTGGCGGATAAGGAGGCGACCGAGATGGAGCGTCGCCTGCGCTATATGTGGTCCCATTGGCTGTACACGCAAGGCGCTCAATGCTGCCCTAAGAAGCTTCTCGCCCTCCTCAGGTTGCGCTCTCGCCATTGCGCAACCGAGTGACAGATTAGCTACAGTTCGTTCGTACCCGGACGAGAACTCGGCTATATCGCTGGCTTCCGACGCCACTGCAAGCGCGGAATCATACTCGCCACGCAGCAGATGGGCATTCACCAGGTCATTGGCCAAAACGCAATACATTCGCCTTGATGCCCCATCGAGATTGAGCTTGTAGTAGGAAACGCCATCATCGAAGCGTCCCTCTGCCAGGGAGAGGTCCCCGAGGGTAGACACGACCCCCTCCATGGTCGGGATGCCAACCATGCTGCGGTGAACACGGACACTCTCAAGCACTTGACGGGCTAGATGGACGGCACCCACAAGAATTCGGGCATACGCGCAGACACTGATTGCGGAGATCCGGAGAAGCTCCTCGCGTAAGCCGTTAGCACTATATTGTTGGACCGCCCAAGCACCCCAGTGTTGCGCCCGGGCATAGTTGCCCGAAAACAAGTGGAGTTGTGCCATACCCGCAGAAGCTCCAACCACATGCCGGGGCCGACCAGCGGCTTCCGAGAGTTCGATAGCTTCTCTGTAGAGGTCAGCCGCCTCGTCGAACTTGCCGCGCGATTCTCTTACGAATGCAAGGGCCCTTGCCGTCTCGGGGGTCCGCTGTCCTTCATGTGCTCGCTCCGCCTCGTCGACTGATCGCTCGTTGATCTCTACCGTCGCTCTTCGCGCACGCAAATCTGGCGCTTCATGGGTCTCGAGGTACCTGTCTACTTGTGGCAGGATTGAACGCCACTGGTTGACAGCAATCGCAGCGTTGAAGAGCCAATACATTGACTGCTCATGCCTCAACGCCCATCTGGGGACATCAGCAAGATACCGCCAGAACCTGTCGAATTGACCCTGCTCAAAGTAGGCGTTTCCCGCTTCGTCCAGCACTTCCGCAATGCGAGTCGGTGAGTGGTCAACGGAGAACTCGAAGGCATCAATCCAGCGCCGTCTTGCGACGAGCGCGTCGACAACGCCGCTGGCGCCCTGTCGAAGAGCTGCTCCAATCCTGCCACCCATCGAAGTGGCGCGTCCTACGGCGTTGTGCTCAAGCATCAATTTCCCTTCAACGGCAACAAGCGCGCCACCGCTCGTCTCGACAGCTTGCTTGATCTCCGTGTGCCCTCGGTCAGCACCAAAGAGATCGATGGCTTCGTCAACAGTCACTCGTAACGTGTCTGCATTGACGAAAGATGACCCATTGAACTCGTCCAGTTGCGGAACGCCGTACGCCGCCTGAACGACAAGCCTATTGGGGGGGCCGAAGATCCTTCCCAGGCGCGAAATCAGTTCTGGTCTTCTTTCACTCCCGGTAACAGCGACGGTAAGAGGCTCTAGCGCAGGCGCAAATGACTCAAGCGCTGAGACCGCGTAGGCAACGTCCACGCCCAGGCCAAATAGTGATGAACCAAGGCCCCGGCGAACAGCCTCAGATATTGCGTTCCCGACAGCTACACCGTCACCACAATCAACTTCTCTGAGATCGATCCAGATTAGGGGTTGATCGGGATCACGAAGTGTGGCCACCAGTCTTGGAACGCCCCACTCATCACCCGCGACGATCACCACAGGCGACTCGGCTTTGAGTATGGCGCCTCGAACTCGCTCGAACCACGTCCTCATTCGTGCCCCTCTCCCGATCCTCTACTACACCCCAACTCTAGCGATGCGTATGAGCTTCCGCTCAGTTCCGCCGATCCTGCCTTGGTCGTAATGGTCAGCTACTTCCAATATGCTCAACACCATGCAGTTATCTGATCGGGCCATCGAACGCCGAGCGAAGAAGTATCTCCTTAGAGCACCGTTCGAACTATTCGTGCCGACGCTTCCTGGCCTTGAGCAAGCCACTAAATCCGAGTTAGTGAGGCTAGGCTACTCAACTTCGGTCACTCGCGGCGGCGTTGGATTCCAGGGTGACCTTGCTAGTGCCTATGAGGTCAATCTGTCCCTCCATTCTGGCAATCGTGTGCTGCTGCGCTTGGGAGAGTTCCTGGCCCAGAACTATCCCATGCTCTACAATCACGCACGCAGTATCAGTTGGGAAGCCATACTAGGCAATTGCCCAAGTTACGCTATCCACGTAAGTTCTAGAAAGTCGCGTCTTGGACACCGCCGCCACGTGGAAAAGGTAATCTGCGACGCCATAAGGGACCGTATGAACCGCTTCGGTCTCAGACCAACTCACGTGCGAGATGGCCAACTCACAATTAGCGCGCGGCTTCACCGAGACCGCTGCCTACTGAGTCTTGACACGAGCGGGCCACATCTACATAAGCGGGGCTATCGTCAACTGTCGAATCGAGCACCGATACGAGAGACTACGGCCGCAGGCATCCTTCTGTTCGCTGACTCTGAGAGCTACCAAGTTGTCGTCGATCCGTTCTGCGGATCAGGCACATTTCCTATCGAGGCCGAACTTCTTGCAAGAAATGCTCCACCTGGAATCAATCGACAACCTGGAATTGAGTGCAGTCCCCTGCACTCCCCGGGAACATGGCAACACCAACTTAGGTTGGCGTCAAAGCGTAGTAAGTCCTGCGACCAAGAAATACTGGGACTTGATATCTCGGCGGATGCAATCAGTAAGGCCAAATCCGCGGCCAGAGCTGCTGGAACAACCCATGTCTCACTGCGGACAGGCAACGCGCTCGAACTAGACTTCAGGAGTGTCGGGCACCAGGCGAAGCACCGACTTGTGGTGGCAAACCTTCCGTACGGGCGGCGACTCGGTTCGGCAGATGCGGCCCGGAACCTAATCGAGGGCTTCTCGAGACACCTTTCATATACCGCCACGGGGTGGGACTACGCCCTAATTACTCCACGGTCCATTCCTCCCGAGAACCCAGCACTGCACACGACGCGGACTGTTTCCTTCGAGAACGGCGGAATCCCAGTATTGCTCTCCCTTGGAACAGTGCGCGACGAACGGTAGATTCCGCACGGGACGAAGACGGTACTCGACCTAGTACGTAACTGAATTGCGGGAGCGCTCAGGGTGCCACAGGTAATGTGGGGCGATACGGCGATACCTCTACTGAGGTACTTGAATCCTCCCCGAAAGCGCACTCAACGATACCCTCACCGACCAAGCGTTCGAAGACGGACACTATCGCGGGGTCGAACTGACTGCCCGATCCGTGCGCTATGTAACGGAGGGCCTGTGATGTCGGCATCGGGCTTCTATAGGGGCGTTGACTTGTCAACGCCTCATACACGTCCACAACAGCGATGATCCTGGCGAGGCGCGGAATTTCTTCTCCGCTATAGCCTAGCGGATAGCCCAATCCATCCCAACGTTCGTGGTGAGCCCGCACTACGTCGGCGATCTTGCGAAAGGATGTCGAAACGGAAGTAAGTAGGTCTGCTCCATATGACGGGTGCCGCCTGATCTCAGCGAACTCCTCTTCAGACAGCCGGCCATTCTTGAGGAGAATGTAGTCTGGAACCGCGATCTTTCCCAGGTCGTGTAGCAGAGCGGCCCAATACAACACATCCAACTCCACTGAACTCAACCCAATAGCATGGCCGAGCGACAGCGCATTCTTCGCAACACGCCGACAGTGGCCCTGCGTGTGATGGTCTCGGACTTCGACGGTTCTTGCGAGGCTCTCGAGGACCCGCTCTCGCCCCACCGACTTCTCTGTCGAGCCTTCCGACGTCGCCGCCCGTGAACCTCGAGGCCAAGGCTGCTGCGCTCCCCCAGCAACCCAAGCGCACACACCAGCGAACAACACGTACATAAACGGCTGCGCCGTCAAGTGCGCGGTCACCGGTCCAAAGAATGGCTCTCCGACCGCCGCGGAAACGCCAACCACAATTGCCCCGAAGGCCCCCAACGCCCATGCGGCCAGCAGTATCGGCATGTAGACCAGCTGTGCACTGAGATCGCGGCCCATTGGTGCTGCGGCGCCGACCGCCACGACCGCGCCGACCGCGACGACTAAGACCGCCAACCGATACCGCAAAAGCCTGTCTGCCGGGCGGCGCATCCAGAGCCAACGCCTGCGAACGCCCTGCAGCCACTGGCTTCGCGATTCTGGCGGGCGACTCATGACGACACCCCCAACTCAACGCTCCAATAGCCAGATAATGTGAGGATGTACCCGACATGCACGGCCAACGCCTCCTCTCAGCGTGGCCGCAACGTAGCAGGGCGGCGTTTATTGTCCGTATAAACGCCGCCCCACACGCATCCCAGATGGGTGCAACAAGTCCTTGATTTTTGTTACTACAAGCAGTTAGCTAGGATTCAGCCTTGGCTAATCTGTAGAAGGCTTACCTAGAGTGCATGCTCACGCCGGCCGATGCGATAAACGGAAGGGCCGCGAGAACAGCGAAGAGCACTGCAGCGAAGATGCGCTTACCTGTGTTTTTCATGTGGATCCCATCCTCCCATTGGCCCATTCAGGCCATAGACTCCCTGTCCAGGTCTCCCAGATCCTGGCCAGTCGCTCGTCGGCCTCCCAGTCGACCGAGCAATTAGGCGGTAATACCGCCTGCCACCCTTATCTTTGGAGTATTGCGGAATGCGGACCTGACCCCTCCGCAAACTCCCATCTCTTCAGCGCGGAGCCCAATTTGCAACTCCGAATCGAACTGGTCTCCCAACCTGCCCGATTGCGTCGCAGACTAGCACACGGGAGAATACTCAGTCAATAGATACTCACGATTCCCGCCTGCATCCAGCAACGTATATATCGTCTGCTGGACAACGCTTCTCGACACTCCATGTGGCCAATTGCTCTATCCGTGCAAGGAAAGCATATTATCCTGACCTGCAATCACTAGGGCAGGGAGTTGCCGCCCCTTGTCGCCACGCGAGAGATTACCAGTGCACCGGAGGGACATCGGCAGTCATATGACACAGGTTGCACAGCTTGTTGCCGAACGCTTCCCGGGCGTAACGCTGGAGAGCGACATTCAGGGTTGGGTCTTCCTCGAAGAATTCGAGAAAGGCGTCGCAGCCTACGACTGTCTGGCCGTTCCCACGGCAAAGGATGACCGCTGGCTTGGAGTGTGTTACTTCCAACTGTTCCGCGATCTCGATGCGCTTGAAGCACTCTATCGGGCCATCAATCGGGGTGAGGAAGCGGCACGGCTTAACGCAGCGCATCTTCTTAAGTTCGTCGAGCGAGGCGACGAAGCCGAGGCGGAATTGCAGAGAATCGATGTCTCTGCCCTCTGCCCGTATGATCAAGTGCTCTACCATCGAGTGCTAAGCATTCATGAGGAGACTAGTGGGAATCTACGCGACGCTCTGAGGGCCGCAGAAGGAGCGTGGCGAAGGGTCCAAGGTATTCCCGAATTTGCTCTTTTGGCACCTGCAATCCTTGCTCAGTTGGCAATCCTTCACGGGAGAATCGGACGGTCGCAAAGGGCCCTGTGGTTCCTTGAACGTGGGCTACAGTTCACGGGCGTACGAGAAAACCTGAAGGTCAGACTTGTACGAGCTGGGGTCCTAATCAACCTTGGAAGATATCAGGAGGCCCAGGCTGAACTAGAGTCCATCGACTTCTCCGAAGCTCCGACGTTTCAGGTGGAGCAGCAGCTTTTGCATGGGGAGCTAAGCTGGGCGACTGGGCGCATCGAACAGGCCGTCAACGAATTCTCAACGACGGCCGAGCGAGCCCTAGATGCACAAGCATCGTATGAGGAGTTCCAATCAAGGCTCGCGCTCGTGAGCCTCCTTACATCACGACAAGACCTTTCGGGCGCAACGGAACACCTATCTAGGGCGCAAGCTCTCATTTCAGATAGGTCGGATCGCCTGGTATTCAGGTTCCGTGAAGTCATCTTGCTCAGTGGTATGGGGACTTACACGCCTGCCCACACGCTGGAGGAACTGCGTGCGCTCGCCGCCGAGCTTGGCGAGATTGGCCTCCTTCAAGAGGAGGGGGCCGTCAGGCTACACATTGCTCAAATCCATCTCAACCTGAACTCGGATGAGTATCTCAAGGAACTCGACAAGGTCCAAGCGCTCACGGTCTCCTTACAGAATCAAGCGTTCCTTTCGAGAGAGTGGAAGTTGCTCCCGGGCCTTCACAAGGCTGCGCTCTCGACCCACGGCCGGATCGCAGGTAGACCGAGCATCGTCCTCGAGGTCTACACTCTTGGTGGAGAACACCTCAATCTCGATTCCCGCCCCATCAACGTCCCCCTCCGCCGCGGCATCGAGGTGCTGGCCTACTTCCTCGAGCACAAGGCGGTCACCTTGAAGCGGCTACTGATGGACATCTTCCCTGATGACAAGCCGCGGAGCGCCAAGTCTTACTTCCACCAGTTCCGGCACCAGCTGCGCGAGAACGTGCAGGGCCTGGAGATCGAGTACGACTCGGAGTCCAAGATGTATCGCCTGAAGAGCGAGATCGACATCGTGTGGGACGTTTCTGAGCTTCGGGCGGGGCGGATCATGGGCGAGACGGGGATCTTCCTGCCGAGCTCGGGCAACGACTGGGCCCTCTTGGTCGAACGGTCTCTCGATACCTACAGGGAAGCGGCCGGAGTACTCGAGACCATCTGACTCCGTGGAGGCATCCGCGTGCGGCTGTGATATCCTCTTCACATCGGATGAGATGGTGGTAAGGGAGATCCCCGGAGCTACGGTTGGGAGCCAGAAGCTCCGGGCTTTTCTTGCCTGCCGCCCGGGTATGGAAAGACGCGCCTGGGTAGCGCCGTGTCCCGGGATGACCGGGCCCGGAACCGTCATCCTCTGTAAGAATCCTGTAAGACGGGCAGGCTATACTCGCGACGTGGACCTGAGGTAACTCTCCCATTACCTCTTCCCATCTCTTCCGAAAGTGGACTCCGCGCCTCCCACGCGGAGTCCAAACTTTTTTGGGCACACGATACAGACGAGGCGTCCGCCTCGGATTAGCATTCCTTTCAGAACCGCATCAGGCGGACCGCCCTGGGTGCCCGCCGGCTTGGGCGCTCCCAACGCGTCATCCAGCTGCGCTGACACGCCATCCTGATACGGAGGAAACGTGCTGCGACACCGCATTTGCTTGCGGCGGCCCGCCCATGTGTGATTTAATGGGTAGTTGCCAGCTTACCTAAATCAGAGGAGGAAGCCCCTTACATGGACGAAAAAGTAAACCGGGCCGAGGGAAGCCCTGCCCCGGCCACCGACCAAGCCCCGGAGGAAGTCACGAACCAGGCCCCATCCGCGGCGGCTGAACAGGGTGTAAGCACCGCGATGGCGAAAGAAACGGATCTCGAGGATCAGGAACGGGCTCCCTCAGCTGACGCCAGTGTGGAATCCGCGGAGGCGGCAGCGTCGCCTTCCGATGACAGTGCGGTCGTGTCTGAAGCCGCCGCCGACGCTCCGGCCGACGCCGGTACATACCAGGATGAAAACGCAGAGATGACGATGGAGGACGTGCTGGCCGCGAGCGATGAACAGCTTGCGCGCAAGCCCGTCCACCGCGGCATGATCACCACGGGTGAGGTGATCATGCTCTCACAGGACGGCATCATCGTCGACGTCGGCGCGAAGATCGAAGGCCTCCTCCCGTACAACCAGCTCTTCGAGTTCGAGACCAACGCCGCGGACGCCGGGAAGTACTTCAAGCCGGGCGACGAGATCCAGGTCTACGTGGTGCGCTCGGACATCCCCAACAACACCATCGTGCTCTCCAAGAAGCGGGCCGACCAGGAGCGGGCCTGGAACCTGCTGCAGGAGATCCATGACAAGGGCAAGCCGGTCGAGGTCGAGATCATCGAGAAGGTGCGCGGCGGGCTCGTCGCCAACCTCGGTATCCGCGCCTTCCTGCCGGCCAGCCAGGTGGACGTGCGACGCGTCAATGACCTCTCTCCATTCGTCGGTCAACGCCTGAAGGTCAAGATCATCGAGCTGAACCGCCGCCGGAACCGCGTGATCATCTCGCGGCGCTCCATCCTCGAAGAGGAGATCGCGGAGAAGAAGGCCGAGACGCTCACGAAGCTCGAGCCCGGCCTCAAGCTCGACGGCGAGGTCGTGGAGATCACCGACTTCGGCGTGTTCGTCAACCTCGGTGGCATCGACGGCCTCGTGCACCGCAGCGAGCTCACCCACGGCCGCTTCAGCCACCCGCGCGATGTGGTGAAGGTCGGTGAGAAGGTGCGGGTCGAAGTGCTCGACATGGACCTCGAGCGCGAGCGCATCAACCTCTCCATGAAGTCGCTCATGTCGAACCCCTGGGACAGCGTCCTGGGCAACTACAGCATCGGCCAGAAGATCGGGGGGAAGGTCACCAACCTCACCCCGTTCGGCGCCTTCGTGGAGATCGAGCCCGGCCTCGAGGGGCTCATCCACGTCAGTGAGATGAGCTGGACCAAGCGCGTGCGTCACCCCAAGGAGATCGTCTCGGAAGGTGAAGAGGTCGAGGCGATGATCCTCAAGATCGACACCAACCAGCAGCGCATCTCGCTCGGGCTTCGCCAAACCCAGCCCGATCCCTGGAGCTCTCTGCCGGACCGCTACCCTCCCGGCACCGAGGTCACCGGCCCGATCACCGGCATCACCGACTTCGGTGTGTTCATGGAGATCGAGGAGGGCATCGAGGGCCTGGTGCACATCAGCGAGCTCAGCCACGACCACATCGAGAACATCAACGACCACTTCAAGCGTGGCGATGAGGTCACGGCGGTGATCCTCAACATCGATCCGGTGGAGCAGCGGGCCAGCCTCTCACGCAAGCGCCTGCTCCCCTTCTCGGCGCAGGACCT
>Ga0102953_1000620_pt1 | contig 24105 bp, 21 predicted proteins | sample SalPon2A_C_D2_MG_FD_78509 | JGI IMG/M metagenome (GOLD analysis project Ga0102953, IMG submission 78509) | Soil microbial communities from South San Francisco under conditions of wetland restoration - Salt Pond MetaG R2A_C_D2_MG | ecosystem: Environmental > Terrestrial > Soil > Wetlands | place... | reverse complement strand
GGAAACGCGCTGCATGCCGGAGAGTAATACCATGATGTTCAGTTGGGTGCACAAAGCGGCCCTTGGACGGATTTATGCAAGCCGTAGTCATAGTCGGTCCAGGGACTGATGGGTTAATCCTACCATAGACATCACTATGGCCATTATGGTTCTTGTGGCAATCCAAAATCCTGCCCGACTCTGACCGACTACCACCATTAATTGGAGTTCGCTTAAAGGCCTTTATCAACTCAGGCCCATGGTTCATATGAATATTATTGGGATCGCTATCAGAAAGTGGCTTGTCAAAAACTTCACACGCTTTTCTCCACTCTGGCATATGGGCTTTTCCATTAACTCGGATGTTTGGATCTATGTGAGTTGGTTTCGGAGGCCAGGTGATTTTTCCAACGAAATCCTCATCCACTCCCATAATAAATACGCGCTTCCTGTTTTGTGGAACTCCGAAATCCCGAGCATTGAGTATCTGAGGTTCAGAAATATAATAGTTGTTTGAATGTGCCAAGTTATAGAATTCTTTTAAATACTTTTCATGGCGCTCCCACATAAGGCCTGGAACGTTCTCGACAATAAACACCTTAGGGCGTAACTCAGTTACAAATTCAAAATACCTCAGCAAAAGTTGATTCCGTTTATCATTTACACCGGTATCGTTGATTCGATGTGTCGAAAAACCTTGGCAAGGTGGCCCTCCAAGTAGCAAATCGCAATACCCTGGTTTAATATCGGTATCTGACATCAACTTTTTTGGGGTAAACAAAGTAATATCACCAAACTGTTTGGTTCTCACTCCGATCTTTTCAATTAAGTTTTTTTGATACGTTGCAGATGCATATTGATCAGATTCCACAGCTGCCAGGACATGGATACCAATATTGGATGCAGCCAAAGAGAAACCACCCGCCCCACTGAACAAATCAATAGCAAACAATCCACAGAAACTTCTAGATTCGTTCATCAATCTCCCCAAAAAGATAAAATGACATCCAATATCATGGCTAACAATTTTGACCAGTTTGAAAAATAGTTAAACGAGTTACAAGATGGATACATAGTTTGAATTATCTTCGCTCTTAAAAAGATTTTGCATTATAAGGAAAAGTGCACGGTTTGTTTGACGCCCGGCTAATGTAGGCACCTTAGTCCCCATCTCCAAAGTATCCTTGCTCAAGTTGATATAATTACGATAACCATGAGGTTTTTGTGTAAAGCACCACTGCTCAACAGGGCAAGAAATCAGGGAATAAAACACAAAAATACTTATCAATATACTTCCATATTCTCGAATAGGCTGCTGCTTTAAAATATTTATGTGATAGACAACTACTTAAATTTAAGAAACAGGCCAAGAAAATTGTCGTGTATATTACTTTTCCATGGCCTGCCAAATAACCTAAATCCATTTCTTTCGAGTATTTTTACGGTTCATCTGGATAATGAGAAAAAAATATGGGGACACCTTACTTAATTATTTTCACTTAAAAAGCAGTCCACATATTTCCAAACTAAAATTGGCAGAGCCAACAAACTGCACCCCTTGTGGTCCGCATTAATTGGCCTTAATTGGTAAGTATTTCAAACCTTCACTTGATTTAATTCTTTTCGGTAAGTGAGTAGTAGTTCCCCTAATATTGAAAGCATTTCGTTAAAACATTCAACTACTTCTACCCAGCTTTCCTCTGGAAATTGGTCATCTTCTTTCCTTATTTGAAACAGAACAGTTCTCTCAGTTTCATCAGGGATAGAGTGAATCGAATCAAATACTTGTCGTTCGGAAAAATGAATGTAGCCCGAAGTATATTGATACACATTCTTAACCCATGGATAATCCTTAGACAATTTATCTATAAGGTATCTATCGCTCAGGATTTTGCCATCTCTGGACTTAAATTTATTTAGTGCCTTGCCACCTATAACCTTCTTCGCAACATCTGAAGGGCTAGAAACATAAGTGTATGCAAACAAACGGCTTACGGTATCGAGCTGCATCCTTACTAGAGCTCTGACACATGTCATATTCTTGGTTGCAACTAAACTAAGTACACCATTCGCCAAACTCAATGATCGCTTTATTGCACCAACCATTATTAAATCGAGAACATACATAGGGCTACCATTGTTTCCCAATATTTCCATTCCAATTTTAGGTAGGTGATTTGTCCACTCCTCCAATTTGCTTAATTCAGTAGTGAGCTTCATATATACCTAACGCCTTGGGCAACTTGCCAGCCCAGTGCTATCAAAAAAAACACCCAGGCCTCTTTTGGTCAAGTTGACCAAATTTTATGTTTTTTTGAATATTTTCTTCAGTAAGTAATTGAAATTTACACCAATACCGAAAAAGTTTGGTTTAAGCTCTAATGCTTCATTTGCTTCAATATTGCTTTGCTTCTTTTCACTACATTCAACTCTTGCACCTTTTTCAATAAGGATATCAAGTTCAATTGTAACTTTTTGAAGAATTGTCCTACATAAGTTTCTTGCTGATGCTTCACAGATTGATTGTGCCATATCAACACGATAATCTTTGAGGTCGATTGCAATGCCTCGTCGTTGCATGTGGCGTGTTATTGACTGGAGAAAAATATTGAACCTTTTTAAATATAAATCTTGGTTAAGACAACTCACTACAACTTCAACAAGAATATTTTTTTCTGGCTCAGCAAGCGTAATTATTTCAAGTTTTTCAAGTGTTGATGTTAATTCACTCGTTATTGCGTCACCGTGTTTAAGAAGGGACACCCGAGTGTCGTTATTGAAGTTTTTTATTGAATCTGAGATTGAGGCCCGCTGATCAGGTTTGATGGAGTCAATATTTCTATTCAGTATTCCCAATAATTCTGAAACGTGATCATCGTAAAGAAGTTTCAATCTTTGTTGTATTACTTCTACTGATTTCTCTGAGAGCACTTTGGTCTCCAAAACATAACGGCCCTGATAACCTAACGGGCCACCTTCATTAAACCGGGTTAGCGCCGCAGACGTTAACTCAGTAAGGGTTAATAGATAGTTGAGCTAAAGCCCACATATCATATTCATTTTTTTAATAAAGTTTGCTCGCAAGATTAAGTGGCCATCTCTAAGTTTCTGTATGTAAGAAGAGATCTCATCTACAAGGGCCTTATGGAACTTAGCTCTATCAACGATTAACCCATCCGACACCCTATTGGTTACAGTCTGTATCATTTCTTTTTGATCTACCCTCACAACAGATTTAAATTTGGTTTGTGCTTGATGAAGAATTCCGCATCTGTAGTGACTGTAGAATGTATATGCCTTATTGCGGGAAAAATGACTTTTGAAATGATCACTCTGTTTGAAGAATTTCCAAAATGCGTATCTGTGAGCACCGATTGTTTCGTCTTGCCCGTTGTAGAATTGGCTCATTGTTTCAATTATTAAGCAGTCTATAGCAAGAATGGAAAAACCCGAAAATTCACCGATTTCGTTGTCACTAGCAATCAACAAAACGGGCTTTAGGTAACGGCCCTCAATGCGATCACGAAAGATATTTACCATTTCATTCCAGTCGCCATTGTTACACGCATTTACCCAATCAGAAACCCTATATTTGGGAGATATCGATAAATTATTGTGATCTAGTACGCCAACTGATCTTCTCATTCAGAACCTCTAACGCCCAACGGGACATCGTTAAGCTAACCTGACCGCGCCACCCAAACTTGCCGCATCAGCGCCGCCGACGTTCTCGCGGTCAGGTTAAGCGTTTGGTTGGCGGTTGTTATTTAACTTTTCCATGAACACAATACGTACTTTTTGTGATAAATCCTCTTGGCTATATTCTATATACCCGAGTTTTTGATATAGCCGTATATTGTCAATACTTTTTGAGCCAGTGAACAATTCAAATCGCTTTGCGTTAGGGAATTGGCTTTCTATGCTCTGCATGAGCAGTGTCCCAATTCCTTTACGTTGGTATTCTGGTTGAACGATAAGCCTTCCAATCATACAGGTATCAGTGTTGACCGATGCTCTAACAGAACCAATAATTCGGTCGTTTAATATCGCTTTAAGAAAAACTGCCGTTTTAAATTCATTTTGAATTTCAGTAAGAGTTTGAGTCAGAGGAGGAATATTGCAATCATCATATAAAGTAGCTTCCTTTTGGTAAGCAATTTTCTGAAGTGAAAGAATTTCAGAAGCATCGCCAAAACTTGCTTGAACTATTTTAATGTCCATTTGTTGGCTGTCTTTTCTTCTCATTTACAGATACTCTTCTCGAATTGGTGAAAAAGCATCCAGCACTCTCGTTGGCTCATAAGACTTTCCAGAGTGCACGACATTTGAAGGAATTGCATATGATTCACCAGGACCGAGTAAAATGGTTCTCTCACCAATTGTGAATTCCACCTTTCCGCTGACTACATAGCCTACTTGCTCGTGGTGGTGCGAATGCTCGGGTAAGATCGCGCCAGGTTCCCACTCAAACAGGCAAAGCATCAATTTCTGCCCCGTTGATAACGTTCGTCGAGTAATTCCTTTACACATGGAAACAGGCTCAACATTTTCAATGTTTTCTATAAAAATCGGTATGTCTTCTGGTTTGAACATGTTCCTCATTTCTCCAGCCAACTAGAAGATCACCCGCGAAGCGCAGCGGAGTCGGTTGAATCTTCTGGTTCTTCTGAACTTTATTGGCACTTCCGAGATAAATAAAATAGGAAAAAATATGGTGAGCCACGTTAGCTCCGCTTGCGATCTGCATTAACGAATGTTATGCAGATCGCAAGCGGAGCTAACGTACCATATTTTCCTTTATTTTTCAACTAGTTAGCTGATAAATCCCGGAAGAACAAGTTATTATACAGATCCCGATAACATTACTTTTGTAATGTTATCCAGTCAAATAAATGAAGAAAAGGGTTATTACATTCTATATAATGGGACAAATTCACTACCCTTAAGAGTGAAGATATTTCCAAATTACCATTATTAACCTAATAATAAATTTTCTAGAATGAAATTATTTAATGTGGTTCACATTGAAAATATTGTTTAACTTAATTAAGGATATTTTTGAGATATTTATCAATAAAATCAATTCTAAGGTGCTTGAATGTGTGGCAGATTTACCCTTGATGCTCAAAAAGAAGATCAACCTATAAGTTCTAATGGAAAATAAATAGGCGGTTATTCGTATTATTGCGGAATTCATCCAGAAGCATCTCCGATGGTTAAAGCTATCTAACTATAAAACAGCTTTAATGTTAGAATGTGAAAAATATCGGCATTACGCGCAAAGTAGCATTTTTTAAAAGGGAGGGTTGGCTAAGAAAAGCGCGGAGATTCAGGTGGTTTGTGGAGATAAGATGATTTTTTTAAACTGAGGGGAAAACATGAAACTCACAGATATTGCAGTCGGGAAATTAAAGGAAGAATTAGGCAAAGAACATACCATAGAGCTGTTAAAGAAAGAGCTTTTGGGAATTCGTTTACGCGAACAGATTTATTGGGCAGAGGATAAAGAGATTAAAAATGATCCTGTTCGGCGCGCGACTTCGGAGCTTTTAATTGCCCAAGGGAAAAAACCATTTTGGCTTTTAGTCGGCGGTCTCATGGATTCACGACTTAAGCTGAATAAAAAAGTCACTGGAGTCGGTGGGCAACCCGGTGACATTGGCTTTAGCAGCAAAGGGTTGCTTGACTATTATTCCATGCATCCATATGCCATTGACTTCAATGAAACTCCGGAAAAGATCCTGGCAGACCATTCTATTGATCTGCCGGTTACTGCTGCAAAAGCACAGGCCCTTCTGCCTGGAACAACCTTTCAGTTGATGGGCAAAGGCGTTGCCAGTTTAAGTGGTGGCCTCACTTACAATAAAGGGCTTACTTCGGTTGCTCTTAAAAAGAGTGAAAAGTGCGAAGGAAATTTTACGCTTCGTTTGGTTCGGGAGAAAGGGGATACCGTTAAAGTCGTTTTGGCCCAAACCCTTGAAAGAGCAGGCGGGACTGAGCTCACGGCTAAACTCGGATATTCTTTTGATGTCGGCAAGATCCTTGAACATGATGCTTTTAAAAAAGCTGAAACAAATCTCGACAATCTTAACCTTGATAAGATCACCGGGGCTATCCCTGGCTGGCCGAAAAATAAGACCTTGACCGAATTTATAAAAAAAGAGGGGATAGATAAAGGAATAGAAAAATTAAAGGGCTATCTGAAGGGTTATAGTGAGTTTTATTCCACACTCGGCCATAAAAGCAGCCAAAAACAAAGAAACTTAGTTGCCTACCGTTTTGATCTCTCAAAGGCAAAAGCAAAAACTGCCTTTAATGAAATTGTTAAGCTCAATGAAGCAGAAGTCGAGACGGCAGAAGCTATCAAAAATTCTGGTGTAACGCGTCATCAGTTTAAAGATGAGACAACGGTAGATGAAGGTTTCTTCCATCTAGGTTTTCCAGGAAAGAAATTGGTGCTTGCAAGTACACTGCGCTCTGAGCGAGAAGGTTTTCTGATTTATGACGGGAGCCAGCAGATCATGCGTGATGTCAAGATTGCAAAAACATACGAGGGCGTAATTACAGGAACAAAGAAAATTACCTGGGAGGCCCTGGATATTATTCTTAATAGCGAAAAATCACCATTAAGCTATTGGCGGTTTTCCTTTTCCAATAATGATAAATTTGCAGAAAAGGAAGAGATTATCCGATTCAGAAAATTTGCCGCCTGTTTAGGTGCGCAAACCCCGGATGACGATGCAAAGATTAGAAACATGTCTTTTTTTAAAAAACTTTTTGGGAAGAAAGACGACACCACTTTAAATCTGGATATGTATTTTACGGCCGATGGTCTTAATACCATAAGCAGCTCTATAAAAAACCAGATCCGTAAGGCCTGTTTTGAAGTTGCAGCCAAGATCGGTGATATTGCAGAAGGCGCCCCTTGGGGAAATTTTGAGGCAAGGTCCTTAATGAAACAATGTTCTGAATACCTCTTTGATCTGACAGGGGGAAGTGACCAGGACATTAAATTCTTAGAAGGGAAATATTCCAAGCTTCCGGCAGCGAAGGGTCGTGTTCTGAAAAAAGATGCCATAATTTATAAAATTTGCTCGGGTCTTATAGCTCATATCTACCAGATGAAAGTTGAAGAGAGCAACCAGGAAACCTGGGCCAGGGTTTTTGGAGATATTGGTAAGAGCGCACGGTTTAACTATATGATCATCATTGCAACCCTCGCAAGTCTTGCCGGCCGGGAAGAGACCTTGCTCGACAACCTCGAACTGAAAAGAACCGAGTCAGGTGAAGTCTTGGCAATGGCTGATGAAAAATCTGAAATTATCACTGCAGATGAGTTATTTACCAAGGCAGAAGAACAAATCACTCAAGCTATTGGCTAATTTTCAAATCAGACTCGATCTTCTTTAAGGAAAGAATTATGCCCAGTGCCTTCGCCTGGGCATAATCAAAGCATTTATGATGGCAAAAAGGGCACCTTTGGATTTTCATTTTTCCCCCCATAAACGAACAACATTTTTGAATGCAAACCAAGTCAAAAGTCTAAAAAGTTAAGTTCTCCATGTAGTTTGGAAATTCCAGCATCCTCAGCGGTCAACATTTTTCCAAAGTATACGTAACAATCACAAGGTTGCAGAAATCAAAACTTGCCGCAATCTGAAACCAGAATACCTCCGGCCTGTATATATCATGTGTAATGAATATAATAGCAAGCCACCAATGGCTCCTCGACCTCTCCCCCGCCGTCTCCGATTAAGCTTTTTAAACCAACGTCTATAGGTTTTACTTTCGAGACATGTCATCCCAGTCGGAAATAGCAGATAGGTTGTTATAATTTTTTTCCGAAAGTATGGCAAGGGAGCAAATGGCACGAGGGCAGGACAGTGGCAAAGGTCAAAACGACACCAACGCCCCAATTATTACCACAGATGCCGGACGGGTTTACAAGCCCAGGAATCTCCTAAGTGCCATCTCCGAGATTCAGCAATTTTATGTGATCGAGGGCAAAGGGCAGAACATTCCTGCTGAATTCCTCACCCTGGAGCGAACGCTTGATTTTTTCAAGATCGGCGTGAAAAGCGGCTTTCACGAAGGGGTGGCATTGATCTTCCTTTTTCCGGTCTTCCATTTTTACCTTTTCCCCTTTGTCTTTCAGAAACTTGATTTTGTCAGCCGTATTCTTTTTGGCTGCGTCCCATATCTGGTCCTGATCATCAATACCCTGATGTGTAGCTACATAAGCCGCTATTACATCGGCAATATCACCAGAAAGAGCATAAACTCTCTGCTGATGGGCCGAGTAATGTCTCTGTTGCTCAAGGCCTTTCTGCTCTATGTCATGTATCTGGTTATTTTTAGGGTGAGTACACCTGTAAATATCTGGAAGGCAGCCCAATGGTTCGGGTCCAGGGCCGAGAAAATATATTATGGGTTCTTTGAAATCAAACCGTATCTACTGCCGGTGGCCACCGAAAGTGCCATGCTTATGGTGGTGGCGGCGATTTTTCCATACGGTTCGGTTTATCTGCTGGACCTGTGGAAACGGTATAGAATCAAGAGAAACGCAAAAATTATTTCAGCATGACAAAACCCAGCGGAGCTGGATAAGTGCCTTAACATTTGTCATTTATTCCGCTGGGTAATGTACAATTTTATATTTTTACAACTATGCGTATTACGCAAAAAATAAGGCACTAAAAGGGGATTTAAAATGACTGATGAAAACAACAGCAAGCAAGCGAAACCTTCCTGGCAGGAAATTCAGGAGAAAAAAATCAACATGGTAAAGGAGCGAGGCTCGCGGGTCTTGAAAATCAATTCACCGTTGGGCTCGACGCTCTTTAATATCTTAAGGCAATTCGACATGGCCTATACGCATTTCAAAGCAAGGCTTGGCGAGATGGATGGTATTTCACACGAGGAAGGCGAAGCGCTGATGGCGGAAGGAAGGGAAATTGTAATGGCCTTTTCGGATTACACTGCCAAACTGAGCAAAAGAATACGATTCCGCTATTATACGCCCCGCGAGATCAGCGAGTTTATGAAAACGGCTCAGGATGTTGAGGCCGAATAATCTTGCAATATTACAGGGGCTTTGCTATCTGAGCAGGAAAGAACTTCTGTAAAAAATATCCCAAAAATTCAAAAATACCCCCCAATGGGGCATAAAGGAGAAATCATGAATAAAGGTGATTTGGTAGGAAAAGTGGCACAAGATTGTGATTTGAGCAAGGCTGTTGCAGGAAAAGCGTTAAACAGCGTTATGGAAGCCATTTTAGAGGCTGTGTCAGCGGGAGACAAGGTGACTTTGATCGGTTTCGGGACATTTTCTGTTTCTGAACGGGCCGCTCGTGAAGGTCGTAATCCCCAGACCGGTAAGAAAATTAAAATCCCAGCCAAGAAAGTTGTAAAATTCAAGGCAGGAAGCAAGTTGGCTGACGCTGCGAATTAATTTTTGTTTGCCCAAAACTCATTTCATGCCAAAGCTGTTAATGCGATCTACGGCATTGAGTTTGTGCTCATCTAATAAATGTGTGTAGCGCAGCACCATTTGGAGGGTGCTGTGCCCGAGAATGGCGGCTAAGGTGCGAAGATCTGTGCCGGCCATCAACATGTGACTTGCGGCTGTATGTCTCAGGTCGTGCATGTGTAGCGCTGGCAATCCTGCTCTTTCACGAGCCTTGTCAAAAGCAGGTCTGAATCTGGAAGATGGTATGTTTCGGGCCTGCTGACTTTTTCCCTCTTCTTTGAAAAAAACAAAACCATTCTCCTTGTTTGCTTCTTTGATCTCCTGAAGTGCCGCAATTACTGCTTTGGTCAATGGAACTGTGCGGGGTTCAGTTTTTGTCACATATAGGGTCAATGACCGACTCGACATGTCAATCTGGCTCCATTGCAGGCCAGCAGCTTCGCTTGGCCGCATGGCGCTGTGAAGCAAAATAAGAACATAAGCGTAAAGCATCTTGTTTCTACTTTGCTGGCAGGCTTCCAATAATTTTTTTGCTTCATCCTCTTTCAGGAAAATAATTCTGCCTTTGGGGACTTTCGGACGTTCTATGGCTTCGACAGGGTTTTCTAATGGCAGTTCCCATTCTTTAATGGCCTTCTTGAAGAGATGGGAAAGAAGTGCGAGTTCCAAGCGCACGGCGTAAGAAGATACATTGGAAAGTCGCTTGTCCCTGAAGCTCGCGACAACTGATGGGGTTATGTCAGGGAGTAGTGTGTCGCACCCTAAGTGCAGTTTGAGAACTTTGGCCAGTCTTCGTTCTCTCTCCTGGGTGGTGTTGGCCTTTTTTGTTGTCACGGTCTCAAGGTAACGCGTCAAGGCCTCTTCCAAAGTTTGATTTGCCCTGCGTGGATCTTTAAATCGCCGTCCATTCATTTCTGTTTCGACTTCGGCGGCCCAAACTTTTGCCTCTCCTTTCGTGTCAAAAGTTCGGCTGACAGATTCATAGCCTTTTATTCTAACGGTGGCTGTGTATGAAGTTTTTCTTTTACCCTTCCGGGTAAGAATTCTGGCCATATCTCTGCTGTCTCATTTTTTGTTCCATTTTTGTTCCACTTGGTATGGCAAAAGATAGCATAAGATGTCATGATAAGTCAAAAGAAAGTTCTGGCTGATAAAAAAGGAAAAGGGCCAAGCCCTGTGTTCTAGTGGGTTTGGCCCTTCTTTTAATGGTGCCTAGGACGAGAATCGAACTCGTACAGGGATAAACCCCGAGGGATTTTAAGTCCCTTGCGTCTACCAGTTCCGCCACCCAGGCAATATTTCAATCCGGCTGTGCCGGATATTTCATGATACCCTTTCAGGTAGAGATCCTATGTAAAAAAAATCTGCTTACTAATCCCTGTGGGATAAAGAGCAGGTTAAGAGTATAGGTCCTGAAAGCGAGTCAATTTTTTAGCACATCAACGGTGAAAAAGCAATCTTCCATTTGTGTGCTGATCGGTGTGATTTGTATGATGATTATTTGAGAGAGTCAAGCTGTTTCTTGACCATTTCCACCTGTTCACTTTTAGGATAATCATCAAGAAGTTTCCGGTAAACGATTTTGGCGGTATCATTGTCGTGCAGCTTCTCAAAGGCAAGGCCTTGCTTGAGGAGGGCAGCGGGAGCTTTCCCGTGATTTGGGTAATCAGCAATAACTTTCTGGTATTCAAGGATTGCCAGTTCGTATTCCTGCTGGCTGTAATAACAGTCGCCCAGCCAGAACCTGGCATTTGGAGCCATTTTCCCCTGCGGATATTTTTCAATATATTGTGTAAATGTTCGGTATGCTTCGTTAAATTTGCTTAAGCGGAAAAGTGAAAGTGCCCGGTCGTAAATTTCTTTTCCTGGGCCCTGGTTTGCTGACCCAGCGGATTGGGAACTTTTTTCGGCCTCTTTTTTGTCCGAAGAACCTTTGGTTTGGGTGGGGGCTATTGTTTTTAGGGTGGTATCGTTTTTTGACTGGCTAGCAGCCTTTTTTTTGGCGTCTGCAGCTTCTTTTTCAGCGGCAACTGCACGTGTCTTGGCCTCTTCAGCGGCTTGTCGGGATGTCTCGGTGGTACTTTTGATTGCGGCCAGCTGGTCAGATATCTGTTTCATCTGGTCGGTTACTACTGATAGCTGTGCTGAAAGATCGGTTATTTTCATTTGGATGGATGATTTAAATTCACTGTTATCTTCCCCAAGTTGGGCGTAAAAATGAGAATTCTCTTCAATTTGTCCCCTAAGCTCTAATAGTTCGTTATTGAGCTTGTCCAGCTGGTTAGCCATTTCAGCCTGATTTTTCTGGAGCTGGTCGATAGGGTTATTTTGTCCTTGGCCTTCGTACTTACCCATGGCCTGGTCGAGCTTGACCACCCGGCTGTCAAGGTTGCGGAGACGAAGGTCAAGGGTGTTGACGTCTTGTGTAGTCGGAACACATTGTACGAGTAACAGAGAAGCTGCTGTGCCAAGTATTGCTCTGGTGATATTGTGTGAGATCATAATAACTATTCCTCGCGTTGCTATTGATATTTTAGCCGTGGTGACCACTGTGGAAAGGTTTGGTTGGCTTCAATATTAAACATAGGTGTGATGCCTTTGCCATAAAGAAAAAGGCGGCAAAGTTGCTGTTTATCGTTTCTGGTTCGGGAAAAAACGATTTGACGGCCATCCGGCGACCAGGATGGCGATTCATAGTTGCCCCAGTACTCTGTCAGTTTTGTCGGGTGGCCTCCTTCGGGGGAGATAACAAAAAGGTGGTGGTTGCCACTCTCCACGCCAGTGTAAGCGATCAAATCTCCTTTAGGGGACCAGCTCGGCGTTGTGTTCTCGTTGCCCGAAAAGGTGAGTCGGGTAACTTTTTGATTGTCAACCGTCATTATGTAAATTTGCGGTGTTCCGCTTCTATCAGAAACAAAGGCTATTTTGCGGCTATCCGGCGACCAGGTGGCTGAGACACTGATGCCTTGGTCTCGGGTAAGTCTTTTTAGCACTGTGCCGTTGGTTGTCATAACATACAGGTCCGGGTTGCCGTCCTTGCTCAGGGTCGTGATCATCTTTTTGCCGTTAGGAGACCATGCTGGCGCTACATTTAGCCCCCTACGCCACGACACTGCTTTAGTTTTTGTGCTTTGAGATAAATCGGTAATATAGAGGTTCGGGTTGCCGCGATGATAGGATGTATAGGCAAGCCGAGAGCCATCCGGAGAGAAACGGGGTGAGACTGCCAGATTTTTATGTCGGGTAACCTGCTTGATTTCTCTGCCCAGGATATCAGCGACATAAATTTCCTTATAGCCTGTTTTGTCTGACACAAAGGCGATATCAGTGTTACTGATTCCACTTTCACCGGTTAATTTAAGAATGATTTCATCAGCAAATTTTAATACGAGTTTGTTGATTCTTGACCAGGTTGCGCGGTAGCGTTTCCCGGCCAGCATTTTATTGTTATCTGTGTCAATAAAGCGCAACTCCATAACCATAGCATCATCTGTTGTTAATTCGAAATTTGCCAGGACTACAAAATCAGCACCGACACTGGCCCAATTGGTGCTTCTGTCATCGTTGTAAGAGTTCGATGGCACTATGGTGAGAAAACCGTGGAAAGCCAGGGCATCGCCAAGCAAACCGGCAAGTTCCTGTCCTTTTTTGGTGATGACTCCTGGTTTTTTTTTGTCGATGAAATGTGGTACGGCAACGGGAAGTTTGCGTAAGTCTGCCGAGGTGATGTCAAGGTAGATGCGGGCTGCTGCTGAATTAACGAAGAGGAACGATACTGCTAAGAGGCACAACAACGAGAGATATAATTTTCTGCCGTGTTGATACCGGAGAGGACCATGTGGCCTTGTAATAAAAAAGGAAGCGTTCTGGACAATGTGCCATAGGCAGGAGAAAGGGTTACGAATTTGGTGTAAAAGCAGATATAAGTAATTCATATAATATATCAGAAAAGTCCACTTGGCCGGAAGCGCAGACCGATTTCAAGTCTGTTTTTGTTCAGGGCTGCTGGTATTGGCGGCATTGGCGCCGCTGCTTGAATAGTTTTTTCAACATATTGATTAAAATAGACATTTTTTGATTTTTTTTCAAAGAGTGTCTTCGATATTACACCGGTTTTTTCAATATAAATTACAACAATTGCTTCAAGGGTATTCTCCCAGTCCTGGGTTTCAGGCAGAGCCCAGTTATCCAAGATTCTTCGTTGTACCGCAATATAATAACTGCGCTGTACCTGGTTAAGCAGCGCAGTTGCACCCCGGCTGGGAGGCGCTGAACCCTGTTCCTGGCGGGCTGTGTCAGTGGTGCTGTCCGGCTGTGCCGGAGCACTGTCGTTGGGGGCGCTGCTGTGCAGTGACTCTCGCAGACTGGCCAGGTCGTGTTTAAGTTTTTGTTCCTCTGTTTTCTGGTTCACACGGGCACGGATTCTCTCCAGGGCTTTTTGGCGTTGTATGTCTTCTTTCGGTGGTGCTGGCGGTTTCGGTTGCTTTTCCGCCTTCTTTTTAACCCGGCGTGGTCGCAGTGATATTACCTCCGCCGGTGGGGTTTGCGCCTGGGGAAGGTCGATGGCGACGGATTGCGCTGTCTCGGCCGCTGGAGCCGGTTTGGCTGGTTCGGGTCTGGCGGCAGGTTGGCTGGGAGGTTGGATTTTTTGCTCAAATTCATCAACGGTAAACAGGTTGATAGTTTGGACTTCTGGTATATCTCTATCCGGAATCAAGAAGGTTGGAGGAAAGGCCATGAGTATAAAAGTTATCAGATGAACAGCGATAGCCAGTGACAACGGCAACTGCCACTGGTCTGGTGAAAGAATTGCGTTAATCCGCGGATAGACGGTTTGGCCGTAGAAACTCATGCAGTTATCGTTTGTTGCTGGGCTTAGTTATCATTCCCAATTTTTGAAAGCCCGCCTCCTTGATATCGGCCATAACAGAAACAACCACACCATAAGGAACTTTTTTGTCGGCTTTCAGGAAAACAGACTGGTCGGTTCCACCGTTAACAGCTGCATCCATCAGTTGCTGTTTCAGAAGTTTCTGGTTCCCCTTAATTCTGTTGAAGTAGATTTGGCCCTTGTCATTAATGGTGATGACAATCGGCTTTTGTTTTTGCTTAAGGGCCTTTGTTGTTGTTTCCGGTAAATCAACGTCAACGCCCTGTGTCATCATTGGTGCTGTCACCATGAAAATGATGAGGAGGACCAGCATGACATCCACGAGTGGCGTCACATTGATCTCTGAAACAATACCGTGTTTAGATTTTCTATGTAAAGGGCCCATACTGATAAAGGTTTACCGTTTTCCGGGTACAATATTATGTGGAGTTTACTGTTTTGATATCAGGTCGCGTTCAACAAGATTCAGGAAATCTGATGAAAAATTCTGCATAGTGTTATCAAAATCAGTGAGTTGGGTTGCAAAGTAGTTAAAAAATATGACAGCAGGGATGGCAACAGCAAGACCCGCCGCTGTTGCAACAAGCGCCTCTGAAATGCCGGGTGCAACCACAGCCAGAGAGGCGGAGCCGCGTTGGCCAATGTCCTGAAATGATGACATGATGCCCCATACGGTGCCAAACAGCCCAATGAACGGGGTTGAACTTCCTGTGGTTGCCAGAATATTAAGAAACTTTCCAAGCCGTTCCGATTCAGATATCTCTGCTTTAGTAAGGGTACGCTTCAAATTTTCCATGCCCGCCAGGCGCATTTCCAGAGTCTTTGGCGCGCCTGGCTCTACGGTCTGGTTGAACTGACTGATTTTCTGCAGCTCATTGTACCCCAGGGTGAAGATCTGTGCTTCGGGACTAATAGGGGTATTTCTAGCCAAGCGTGCAGCCTCTGCCAGGTTTTTACTTTTCCAGAACATAGTCAAAAAAGAGTCCGATTCTTCGCGGACTTTTTTAAACAGGATAAATTTCATAAAAATAATGTACCAGGAGGCGATGGAAAAACTCAGCAGCAACAGCATAACGAATTTGACCATCGGGCCGGCGTTGATAAACATTCCAAGGAGACTGAGGTCCTGCATAAATATTCCTGATGTAAGAGTTAGAGGTCGGTGAAATTATTTTGGTACTCGTTATTGCTTCAACGGTTTCCTCGAACTGCTGGTAGTACTGTTGAAGGTTCCTGAATAGGACTCGAAATTACGGTAGTTCGGAAAACGTATTCACCCATTCAGATGTATGACGGAGCATTTAAAATGTACAGCTTGTTTTTCGCCTATGAAAGTACTCAAAGTTGGAAATTGAATCAATGACAAACTCGCAAAAAGTCTCAATGATCCAGCGCCACCAAATAAAATCAACTAATTATAAAGCGGTACGGGGATGTCGAGTGGCTTTTTACGAGACTATCAATCAACGACAAACTCGCATAAATTATCAATAGATTAAGCGCCACCATGTAAAACCGACAACTTACTCAGTGTCCCAGGGATGTCGAGCTGGGTTTTATGAGACCATCAATCAATGGTTTTTAGTAATTCAGGTTGGTTAGCCAGGAATAACTCCTTGACCCTGACAGAAAACTTTGTCACTTTAACAACTGGCCGGCTGGACCGGAAAATCTGAATAGGTACCCTTTATTTACTCAACGTCAGGTGTGCTCTTAATCGAAATGAATCTTTACGCAATAATTATTTTATCAGCCTTAATTATTAATCTGGCCGTCAGTTCTGTTGCAGAAATTCTCAATTTGAAGGCTTTAGGTGCGTCTCTTCCAGAAGATTTTAAAGATGTTTATGCTGAGGAGGAGTATGCCAAGTCCCAACTGTATACCAAAACACAGAGTAAATTCGGTATGGTGACGGCGCTGTTTGATCTGTTGGTTATGCTGCTGTTCTGGTTTTCCGGGGGATTTAATCTGCTCGATAAAATTATTCGGGGATTTGGTTATGGCCCTGTAGTGAGCGGGTTGCTGTTTATAGGGATGCTGCTGTTTGCCAAAACGATTCTAGCGCTGCCATTTTCTCTCTATTCGACCTTTGTGATTGAAGAACGTTTCGGTTTTAACAGAACGACGCCATTGGTTTTTGTCACTGATCTGGTTAAGGGATTGTTGCTTGGTCTTATTCTTGGCGGGCCGCTGTTGGCATTTGTTCTTTTCTTTTTTGAATGGGCAGGCAGCTATGCCTGGCTTTATTGTTGGGGCGGGGTCACGGTTTTTATGCTTTTTGTTCAGTTTATTGCACCAACTTGGATTATGCCCTGGTTTAATAAGTTCAAGCCTCTTGATGAGTGCGAGTTAAAGGAAAAAATCATGTCCTATGCCCGTAGCGTGTCATTTTCACTGCAAAATGTATTTGTAATGGATGGCTCAAAACGTTCGAGTAAATCCAATGCCTTTTTTACCGGTTTTGGCAGGAATAAACGTATAGCTCTCTTTGATACATTGATTGAAAAACATACCGTTAAAGAACTTGTTGCCATTTTGTCCCATGAAATTGGCCATTATAAAAAAAAGCATGTCCTGCAGGGTATGCTAATCAGCACGATTCAGACAGGGATTATGCTTTTTCTGCTTTCTGTTTTTCTGGGTCACTCGGGGTTGTATGAAGCGTTCTACATGCAGCATCAGTCGGTGTATTCGGGGCTTGTCTTTTTTGGGATGCTATTGACTCCCATTGAAATGGTTCTTTCCATAGGGATGAATATGCTCTCCCGTAAAAATGAATTCGAGGCTGACCGCTTTGCCGTGTTGACCAGCGGCCTTGGGCAGGAATTAATTTCCGCATTGAAGAAGCTCTCGGCCCACAATTTGTCAAACTTAACACCACATCCATTCTATACCTTTCTGCATTATTCGCATCCGCCTCTTTTGATGCGCATGCAAGCGATACGAAGGATCGAACAGCGGTGACAGCCTGGACGATTTTGTGAAAAATCCCCAGGCGAGTTCACCGTTAACAATAGTAGAGCAAGGGAAGACATGTCATTAACCTTTGAACCAATCAGTCTGCTTAAACAAGATGCCTACAGGAGGCAGCTTGAGCAGGTTCCTCAGCTTTCTTCCGATTATAGTTTTGCAAATTTATGGGCCTGGTGCGATGAGTATGATTTGTCCTGGGCCTGGGAAAATGATCTTGTCTGGATTCGCCAGGGACGGACGCAACCTGCCTATTGGGCGCCCATTGGTGATTGGAATACTATCAGCTGGGAAAGATGTTTATCGAGTTTGCCTGAAAAGGTCGATTTTGTTCGAATTCCCGAACTGTTGGCAACTCAGTGGATGGAGGCAGGTTGTGTACTGTCTTGTACAGAGCAGCGGGACCATTGGGATTATCTCTATTCAGTGAAAGAACTCATTAGCCTCAAGGGCAATCGTTTTCACAGTAAGAAAAATTTGCTCCGCCAATTTCAAAAAAAGAATAAATGGAAATATGTTTCTCTTGATGGACGTCTGATTAAAGAGGCGCTGCTGATGCAGTACGACTGGTGTGCCTGGCGCAATTGTGAAGCTTCCGCCGGCCTTTCTGCAGAAAATAGAGTGATTAACAAAGTTCTTGAATCCTTTGATGCCTTAAATTTAATCGGCGGCGCAATTGTGGTTGATGCCATGGTTGTTGCCTTTACGGTTGCTGAAGCCCTTGATTCCAAAACCCTGGTTATTCATTTTGAAAAAGGCTTCGGTCACTATAGAGGAGTGTATCAGGCAATTAACCGTGAGTTTCTCGCGGCCCAATCCGTTTTTGAAATCGTCAACCGTGAGCAGGATTTGGGTAATGAAGGTTTGCGAAAGGCAAAATTGTCATATAACCCGGTTGATTTTTTAAAGAAATTCAGATTGACTTTGAAGTAGCGATTTCAGTCATGGCGATGACTTTGCGGGATGCAGCGCCAGCTGCACGTAAGCTGGTTAGTGTCAAAGCTGATATGATGTGAGCAGGGGCGAGGCTGTCAGGGTGAATGGCCTGACGTTACTTTTATAATTGACAACTGTTTGCAAGAAGGCCTACAATTTACCTGGGAGAAGTTTCCGGAGCGATAACGTATTACTCAACGGTAAGGGGTAGGCATGAATTTCACAAAAGAACGTAGGAAGCACGTCCGGTATAGTCTTGGTGACGGTGCTGTTGCTGTTTTCGGTACGAGTCCCGGGCCAATCAGTGACATCAGCGTAGGCGGTCTTTCATTTCTCTATCTTGAGAACGGGAGACCAGTTCCGGAGTTTGAATCTGTTGATATTCTAGATGGATCGCAGGGGTTTTTCCTTGAGAAAATTTCCTGCAGAACGGTGGGTGATTGTCTGGTGGTTAATGAGTCTCCGTATAATCTGCTTAAATTGGTTAGGAGAAGTTTGGAATTTGTCGGGATTACCGGAGTCCAGAAAGCTCAGTTGGAGTCCTATATCCATAAAACGACTCACAGTCTCGTTTCATGCTGAATCCCCTCTATGGAATCTATTGATATGGCGTTGCGGTGTCTGGTCTGCGGCGAAAATGCCCCTTATAAGCGGTCGTTGACACAGGGCTACCGTTGTCTGCCAGGTGTGCGGAAAGGAGTTCTCAGCAAAGTATTACAGCGATCAGATTGAGGCTTGGAAAGAGAGTATGTACCTTGAGGTCGGCATTGATGACCCATTGTAAGTGAGAGGAGCGATAAGCCGGTTTGAAGCTGGCTCTTTTGTGTGGATTTGATTTCAGTATAGAGGAAATAAAAAAGGCCTGGGAAGCTCCCAGGCCTTTTTTATTTAGTACGTCAAAAATTAGTTAGTGCATGCCGTGTTGAATATATTTGAGCATGGTAACAATAATTGAAACAATCAAAATAGAGCCAAAGGAAACAATAGTGATTCCAAAGACAGCTGAAAGTCGTCGCAGCCAAGCTTCTGGAGCGCGACGGGTTGCCAACTTGGCAAGTTCACCAGTTTCAATAAGCTGGTCATACTCGCGGGGGCGCTCATGTTGGAGTTCGGATACCGGGATAGATCCTACAAAAATGACAGGGTCCAGTGGGAATTTTTCCGGACGTAAATGGGTATTGTAAAAATGTATAGTAAAAATAAAGCCAGCTGCAAGCAGCGCCTCATCGCTATGGATTATTGTTGCTATGTTTAACCAGTAGCCGGGGAAGAACTTGGAAAATTGTACTGGAAACCAGAGCGCCAGGCCAGAACCGCCAATGACGGCAATACCCCAGAAGACCGCCATGAAATCAAATTTTTCCCAGTATATCCAGCGCCCGTAATAAGGACGCTTCCCCCCAAAAAACCATTTAACGGTGGCGATCAACTCTTTGGCATCATTGAGGTTCGGTACAAGTCCCTCAGGATCAAGAAGGAACCCAAAGATAGACTGTCCTGAATCTCTCCACTTGGTATAGAGCAGAATCATGGTCAAGAAAAAGTAAAAAAAGGTAATAACTGCGCAGAATCGATGCAGGGCGCCAAGGACGGCGAACCCTCCTGAAGTGTAGGCAATCCATTGGGCCCAGTCTTCGATTGCAAATTTAAGCGCCATACCTGTAACAGCTAAAGTAATGAAACTGAGAATGATAAGTAAGTGAATGAATCTCTGAAAGACTGAAAATCTCTCAATCCATAGAATCGGTTCTTTATCCATGTTAGTCCTCTATGTTAAATGTTTTGTTATTTAATATCACTCAATGCAGCTTGTACAAGATGAAGTGTTAATGTCCCTTTGATATCAGCTTGATACGTTCAATAATGGAGCGTGGCACCCATAGTACGGTGTGAAGTCCAAAGAAGCTGAACGTGCCGACGAGTAAGCCGGTCATGGCCCAGAACGTATAGAAAAGATAGGGGTATTTATCTTTGTTATGATGGGTTGCGTGCGGTAAATAGGTGGTAAAGCTTGCATTTGCCTTGGGGTGGCACTTGGAGCATGTATTGACAATATTGTCAGCATTGATTTTTGAGCCGGGGGCCTGAGCAGGCAGAATGTCGTGAGATCCATGACAATCAGAACATTTCGCGGTGCGCTCTCCGCCCCAGAGCATGGAAGCCCTACCATGATAAGTTTCGAAGTAGGTTTCTGTCTCATGGCTATGGCAGTTGCTGCACTGTTCAGCAATGATGAGACGGAAGTCTTTATCTTTTACCCGGGCGATGGTGTGGGCATTGTGGCAGTCAATACAAATCGGCAGTTTTTTGTCGGTTTTAGTGACTGTCGCACTGTGCACTGAATTTTTAAATTTTTCGGCAATGCCGACATGGCACTGTTTACAGGTGCTAATGATGTTGTTACGGTTAACACTTGAGTTTGGGGCAGTGGCTTTCTGGACGTTATGGGCTGTGTGGCAGCTGGAGCAGACTGCCGTGACAATCAGTCCGTCCTCGAAAAGTCCCTTGCCATGAATTGACATAGAGTAGTTCTCTACAATGTTATGCTTACCAAGTTCATGTGTGGACGTCATGTTTGAGCCTTCGCGGTGACAACGTCCACAGGTGAACGGAATATTCATTGGATAGGTCGTCGAGCGCCGGTCTTTAGGAGAGAGAATATCGTGTTTTGTATGGCAGTCCTTACACTTGGGAGCAAGGGCGTCATTTTTCATCATGGCGGCTTCACCATGAGCGCTGTTCATGTATGTTTCACCAATGGTGTCATGGCACTCGCTACAATTGACCGGCGACATCGGGAAGGGATGCTCGTCGCCTTCAACATCGGCTTCTACGTGACAGGAAACACAGCCATTATCTGCATGAACAGTATCTTTATATATTGCAACATCAACATATAGACTTACCGTTTTGCCGTCTTTTTCTGTAGTGAGTTCTGTGTCGCTGTGACATTCGATACAATCTTCATTGGTCAAGGCATAGGCGCTACTCCAAGGGATGAGGAACGCCAGCAGCAAGAAGCCGAAGATTGCCTTGGCCCCTAATTTTTTTGGTACAGTCTTGATCATCAGTAATGCCTCCGTAGTATATTGAAAATATTAATCAAAATATGGCAAATCAAAGCATTTTCACAGGCTGAATCTTAGTAAATAAGGGTATGCATGTCGTATGATTACTTGCCCTTTTTACCAAAAAAAACTATTACACTTAATGCATCTTGGTCTAAAAATGCAAGTAAAAATGAATCAGTATTCATATTTTCTTTTGATAAAGATCGATATACGAGGTTTCTAATGTCCGGAGAGTCAGAACAAAGGTCACAACCCGTCCCTTTTTACACAAAAGTCGGTTGGATAGCGGCATGGATCGTCATGGTAATACTTAGTGCCATGATTTTAAAAAATTGTGTTTCTTCTGTGAAATATGGCAGTCAAACAGAACAACAAACAGTGGACACCTACTATCAGTTAGGAATGAAAGACGCTACTCTTGGTAATGAATTTTATTTGCCTGCTGATGTGATGAGCAACCCTGTTTTGCGGAAAGCCTATAATAAGGGGTATCGCGAGGCAATGGATAAACAAAGACTTTCTGCTGAAAAGTGACAGGTTCGCAGTTAACCTGCCGCGCAGGAAACGAAAAGTTTCAATAGATCCAACGCCACCTTGTAAAATCCACCACTTACAGAGTGAGACGGGGATGTCGAGCAGGGTTTTACGAGACGATCAAAAGTGAACGGTAAAAGGTGAATGGCCTCTAAATTCCGAGGCTGAAATCAATTCGATTGCCATCCCTCCCAAGAGGCTGGGGATCGATTATGGTGGTTTGTCCCGCAATAATCCGGCATTTCGCCACCCCTTCATTTTTAATGAATTCCAGAACTCCTTCAATGCGTTTCCTGGCAAGCTTCAGAAGCGTCTCATCCTGAATGCTGAACTTCCATTTGCGCACGTCATAGGCCTTGCCGGTCTTATCCTCGACACTGAAAGGCTGATCAATGATTTCCTGGCCGTAGGAGTCTGAGAGAGCTTCTGAGAGCTTTGCATCATGCTGTCGTTGTCTCTTCAGGATATCCGCAAGTTTTTCATCGTAAAGGATTTTTCGGTCAGCGTTGCTGTCCGCGTGACCAGTAATGGTTATTTTTAACAGAGGATGGTCGATCAGTTGGGAAGCTAAATTATGCAGCAGCTCCCGGTTGGCTGCGGAAAGGGTGCTTGAACCGGCCTCGAAGAAGATGGTTTGCGGAGGAAGGGCATCCTTTATTTTAAGATCGAAAAAAGAAAACGGTGATACACGTGCTTTGAGCAGCTGTTTTTCATACTGATTTATAATTGCTTCTCCGGAGTCAAAATCGGGGCCGGCCGCCGTACTGCTGTAAGACAATGGCAGGTCAATCATCCCGTCTTTGTTTTGGAGCAAGGCCTGCAGCAAAGGGGCGCTTTCCCAGAGATTACCTTTCATCTTAATCAGATTCTTTTCTATGGCCGGACCCAGCTCAAGAGCGGAAATGCCGATGTCAAGTGCGTGGCTGATGGTGTTCCGGCTTGCCTGAAGGGTTCCGGTAAGGTTCAATTGCCCTTTTATTATGGTATAGCCGAGAAAATAGGCAAGAAAGGAACTTCTTTTTGGGGCAGGGTAGTTACTTATCTGATATTTGGCCTGGATGGCTTTGGGGCTACCGAAGAGTGTGGTTGTTCCGTCCAAAACAAATGGTGCGACAGCATCCAGCTTTCCTCTGAAAGAAAAGCTGCCGTCATCTTCTCCTGCTGATTTGGAGAAAGAGCCTTGTACCATTTCTACCACTGTGTCCAACTCGGAACCCGCAGTTTTGTTGCTGAGGGAAAGTTGACCGTCACTGACGTAGAGGGCGTCCAATGAGACTGTCGGCTTGTTTTGAGACTGGGGAACTGGCTCGGCAGTAAAGGTTGACAGAAGAGAGGGGCTTTTTTCGGTGATGGTGCAGTTGAGATGGGGCCGCTCAATTGAGAGCGATCCTAATGAGAGCGCCAGGGGCTTGGTTTTTATACTGATGGCGGTACTGTTCAGATGGGGGCTTTCAAATGAGTAGTTGTTGCCGGATAATGATAGATCGGACAGGGAAGCCGCTCCGTCATAAGAGAGGGCGGGAAGCTGAAACGAGCCTTCAAGACGCAGTGTGCCTTTGGTGTCATAGTGTGGGTCTGGGACAAAAATCCGATTCACAAAGGCCGCCGGCAGGGCCTCTGCCTTGATATGGCCATCCGCCAAGAAAGGATTAAGGGAAAAGGCGCCCGAGGCAGTGATCGGAGAGCTGCCGGATGCCACACTGGCCGAGAAAAGGCTTTGGCCTTCCTGCTTGATTTGAGGTGCTGACAACCTAAAATGGCTGAGGGTATGAATGGGAGTGTCGGCAATGGTATTGGTAAAGATAATTGTAGAATCGCTGATCTCCAGGGAAGAAATCTTTGTCTGGTTGATGATTGCACCTTTGGGGCGGGTGGAGCCCGGAGCGATCAGGCTCTGCCATGGAGTTTTCGCTCCGGCTGGGTAGGCATAGAATTTTGCATTTTTAATTTGTACCGAGCCAAATTGCAGAACGGGATTGGTGGTGTAAAAAAAACCATTTTCACTCTGCCAGTCATCAATGAGCGCTAAAGGAGTATTGTTTTTGGCAAGAAGCATATCTCTGGCGCGGATGTGCAAATTGTCGAGCAGCAGCAAGTCCTGGTTATCTGGCTTTTGCTCATAACTGAAATTAGATTTGAGACGCTTTGCAGTCCCCTTTGTGATGAGAGTGCCGGAAAACCAGCCGGACAAATCAGTTAACGCGCCCAAATCAAGTTCACTTGCTTCAAAAAAGCCCTTCACCGAGAATGGTTTT
>Ga0102953_1000619_pt1 | contig 24115 bp, 17 predicted proteins | sample SalPon2A_C_D2_MG_FD_78509 | JGI IMG/M metagenome (GOLD analysis project Ga0102953, IMG submission 78509) | Soil microbial communities from South San Francisco under conditions of wetland restoration - Salt Pond MetaG R2A_C_D2_MG | ecosystem: Environmental > Terrestrial > Soil > Wetlands | place... | reverse complement strand
GATAAAAAGATGAAGGGTTTCTTATGCCCAGTCGCTTTTTGCGGTTATGCCCGGAAGCGGAAGGCCTCACAACCCCCAAGCCCCTTTCCCGACACAGGGACGAGAAGATGTCGGGCAACCTTTGGTCGGCAAAGATCGAGTCAAGGTCGAGGGGAAGGCGTAATCGCCAGAATTGCTGGTCACTCAGTGCAGGCGGCACCCCCTGAGCCTCTGTCCCCAGAAGATCGGCCATGCTGACCAAGAGGATTTTTGCTGCCCCTCTGGCCAAAAAGGTCTGAGCGGCGGCGGCCAAATCGGGACCAATTTCGGTTACCTCTGCCGGATCAATGGTAAGGCCCTTAGGAAGGAGATTTTCATGGGACAGGGTGATAAGAAAATGGGCTCGGTCAGCTGCCCGTGTCAGAATCGCGTGCTCCCTTTCGGCATTGTCGGCAAAGATTTTTTCTGCTGTTTTTACAGCAAGATCGTGGCCGGTCCAGAACCCTTTCAATGTTGTCAGAAAAGGTGCGCTGGAACTGACAAGACAATTGGCCGGGAAGCCTGAGACTCTCCGCCAGGATCCCTGCTCATCTTTGGCCTGAAAAAGGACTTGGCTCGAAAAAATATTTTTCTGCTGCAATTCCTCCTGCATGGACTGCGGTAATTGGTCAGTCTGGTCGGCAATCACCAGACAGCGATTACGTTGGCTTTCCAGGGCGATAATGGCCAGTAGATCATGAACAGGAAGACGAATGCTGGGTTTTACTTTGCTGGAAGAAGCACATGGGGAAAAATAGACCTGAAAGTAATTTGCCACAGATCTGAGAACAACAGCGCCACTATATCGCATGCTGTGGCGAAGGCTGTCGATGAATGGTCCGAAATGCCTGTTTTTTAATGCAAGGGCCGGTGAGAGGGCCAGCCCCACCGCTGGATCGCTTGTGCTGGCGACCAGTGGATTTGTACTTATGCATGCCTCATGTGCCATGCGGTTCCCATGAAACCAGGACTCAAAACCGTGCAGGTCCGAACTGAAAAGGGATTCTCCCAAGATGCCGACCTTAAGCCCCAATTCCATGGAACGACGGCCAATGCTTTCCAACTGCATGTCGGCTTGCCATTGAAGAAATTGGTGGTAATCAATCTCTTCTTTATGGTGCCGGGCAAAGTCGGCAACAGCCTTTGACCTGGGGTTCTGCATATCAGAGGGCCAACTGGACCAGTCGGTATTAGTCTGGGGTTCAGAGTGAAGGAGCTCTGAGATCGCACTGAAAATACCGAAATATCGAAGTGTCTCACCTTTCTCCTCTTGAAAGCGGCGAAAGGCTTTGCCCCGTGGGGTTTCAGGGGCCAGATGGTTGGTGCAGAAATGCTGCCACAGTCTCTTGAGAACCGACCCCTTTACTTGCTCGACGCCATCATAATCAACCTGCTTCTGGTCTCTGAGCATGGCCAGGCGGGCCTGGAACTTGGCATCATGTGTGCTGTTTCGTACTTCATCGCATTCGGCAAAGTCAGGAACAGAAGTAACATCAATGAGAAGGCTGTTGAGCAAGGCTCGACAGGATGGTCTGTAAGGGTTGAAAACGTCAGTTGGGCTTGGCGAAAGGCTGCATAGAGGAGATGAGTGAAGAGAACCAGCCCCTTGTTCAGCACTCCAGCTCAGTATTTGTTTCAGGTCGGAATAATCGCCGATCCCCCAATTTGTTCGTGATCGCACGCCAGGCAAAGATACACTTATACCCCATATCCGGCCGTCTCCGGTGATACCAGGGGGCACATAGCATTGAGCCGGGGTAATGATCAGTTGCCCGGAGCTGATTTGTAGATCGTCTGCCTGGTCGGACGGGCGGATGGTCAGCTGGTGATAGCCGCAGGGCAGACAAATCTCGAGATTGAGGCAAAGACTGAGATATACAGTGTTGTTAATCGCAATACGGGCCTCAACAGGCAAATCCGATTTTTTAAAGATGCCATGATGCTGGGTTGACGACTCTTCGGTGAGGGTCCACTGGTATTCCTGCTCAACATTATCCGGCAGTCGAATCGTGATGAGTATCGGATCCTCATTTTCTTCTCGTACCAAAACAGGATCCAGTACCTGTTGATACTGCTTTTTACGTTCCAAATTTAAAAGCTGCTTGGCCTCCTTTGCATTGTTGATCGGCAAGCCAATAGCTTTGAGAGCAGCAAGAAATCCGTCAATTTTTCCGGATTTCTTGCAGATATCCCCTGGATATTCGAGATTGAGACCATGTCGTGAAGCGAGCTCTTGCAGGGATTTATCAGGCATGCTGCTCCTCGATTATTTCAAAAAACAAAAAAAACATTTTGGTGGCAAACATCCCCAATCACAAAATGGAGAGGATTTCGGTACGACTTGATACAACAAACGGCTGGGTTCCGGCTGCTCGATGCGAAGCGGCATGTCTCTCAGGTTGAGAATCATTGAGAGCAGGGAATTGTCTCCAAGAGGCCATTGAATTTTGAGAGCTTGGGGAGAGAAAACCTGACAACTTGCCTGACCTTCATTGATGTCAGGCAGTCTGGGTATGATTTCACGCTGACGAAGTGCAAGGAGTTCCTGGTAAAAGCGGAAGAAGCTCTGATGCCTCTCCTCAGCAAGACAAGACCAGTCCAGCCTGGAACGCAGGAATGTTGCTTCAGAGTTGGGATCAGGAATCTGGCTGCGGCTTTGCGGTAATCTGAATTTGGCAAAGCTGGCAAATTCTTTTCTTCTTCCTTCTGTGACACTTGCGGCTATGTCTGCTCCAAAATCACAAAAGTAGTAAAAGGGCGTGATTGCCCCAAACTCCTCGCCCATGAAGAGCAGAGGCGGTGAAGGTGCCAGAAGGACCAGCGCTGCCATTAGCTTGAGATCCTGAGGCTTGCAGAGAGCGGGCAACCGTTCGCCCAGCGCTCGGTTGCCGATCTGGTCGTGATTCTGCAGAAAATGAATGAAGGCGGTGGGGGGCAGATGAGCGCTCGGTTCACCGCGTTCTTTGCCGTTTCGGTAGCTGGATGGCTCGCCCTGATAGGCAAAACCTTCGGTCAAGCATCGGCCCAGATGTTGTATCGGGCTATCTTGATAGTCGATGTAATACCCTTCAGTTTCACCGGTCAGCAGGGTGTGGCAGGCGTGGTGGAGATCATCATTCCATTGCGCGCTATAATATTGAGGTCTCCGGTCCTGGTCTCTGGCAAGATAACGGGCACAGTTGTTGTCATTTTCCAGGATCAGATGGAGTGGCTTCTGACTGCCAGGACCTGTTTTTACCGCATGGGCAATTTCCTCTAAAATGTCAGGCCGGGACTGGTCAAAAATGGCATGAACCGCATCGAGTCGAAGGCCGTCAAAGTGGAATTCTTCCAGCCAGTAGAGAGCGTTGGCGATAAAAAACTCTCGGACCGTTTTACTTAACCGGTCGCTAAAATTGACTGCAGATCCCCATGGTGTCTGGAACGTATCAGAAAAAAAGGCGTCCCTGGCATAGACGTAGAGATAATTTCCTTCTGGTCCGAAATGGTTATAGACAACATCAAGAAAAACCATTAGACCTTTTTGGTGGGCAGCCGCTACCAAGGTTTTCAAATCATCCGGTTGGCCGTAGCGGTTATTTGGCGCAAAAAGAAGGGTGCCATCATATCCCCAGTTGCACCTGCCAGGGAATTGGGCAACCGGCATCAGCTCAATGGCGGTTATCCCTAAGTCGATAAGATAATCCAGCTTCTCAATCACCCCCTGAAAAGTACCATGGGGAGTAAAGGTGCCGACATGCAGCTCATAGATAACCGCTTCCTGCCAAAGCCTTCCTTGCCAGTCCTGATCCGGCCAGCAAAATTCGCTGGGATCAATGATCATGCTCGGGCCATGAATATCTTGGGCTTGATAGCGGCTGGCGGGATCAGGGACAAGCAGGTTCCGATTAATTCTGAACTGGTAAAGGTCTCCCGGTTTGGCTTTCTGGTGCTGCAAAACGTACCAACCATCTTTCAGACACGGCATTTCCACTGTTTCTTTTGTTGCCCCAGGCGTCATCAGACATAAGTCCACCTGTTTGGCCCCCGGCGCCCAAAGTCGAAAAAGTGTCCCACCCTCCGGCTTGAACTGAGCCCCAAAAGGCATAACAAAGTTGCTGTGCAAATGTTTCTGGGGAGATGACGACATACCTTTTACATCCTATGACTCTTAATAGAGTTGAACGGTTTAGAATCTAAAAAATAACCAATACCTCCAATGGTTGTACAAGTTGAATTATGAGTAACAGTGAATTGTTGATGGTCTCGCAGTTACCCTGCTTTGACAGGAAAAGAAAAGACGCTCGACACCCCCGTTCCACCCTGTAAGTATTTGACTTTACATGGTGGCGTTGGGACTATTGAGGCTTTTTGCGAAGGTATCAATTATTCAGTTGAATGGAAAAATAGAGCTTTGAATCTGAAACTACCGACAAGCACCATAAAAAAAAGAAAAGTTCCAAATTCTTATAAAGCCCAATAGTGTCTTGAGTAATACTACCCAAAAACTGCTAGATGTAAAAGTATATTCTTGGGAGATGAACAGAAGGATCAATGGGCAAATGTGAAATGAGGATGGTCAAATAGGTATCTGTTGAGTTTGACCGACGCACTGGTAAGCTTATCTCCTGAATATCCCAGCCGCTAAATTATTTGCACCTCTGTACAGCATTGAATGATTTCCTTGGTTTTAAATTGTTGTGATTTGTAGGGATTTATTATTTGGAACCCTATTTTTTATAATGTTGAGAACCTAATTATGTATTCAGGATTTGCCAAAACCGAACTGCTTTTTATTTATTTTCGAATTCGGGAGTTCGCTTTCCTTTTTCACAGCTCATTGTGATGCTCTGCCAAGGCTGTGATTTTTGAAAAGTGCTCTCGCCTGTCTTAGATAATGGACAGATTGTCAGTAATGATTATTGTTTAAGCAGGGTTCAAGGCGTTGTTTAACGAACCAATGTTGAAAAAGGAGGTGAACTGTATGGAACTTCTTACAAAACCAACTTGTTGCGCAGATGTGTCTATTTGTCTGAATGATGACGATAGCGGACTGATGATTTCTGCAGCACTGCCTGGTGTGGACAAAAAGGACATCACGCTCAATATGAGGTCGGACAGTTTTTGCCTTGCCGGTGAAAGGGATGATTATAGATATGATTGCTGCTATGAGCTGCCCTGTGATGTGGATGTGAAGAAAAGCGATGCTCATTACGATAACGGCTTGCTGAAAGTGGCTGTGCCTTTCAAGAAAGATTCAATTGGCAAAGCGATTTCAATTCATTAACACGTAACCGCAGACGTCACGGCTCTTGGGTTCGATAAAGGTGTGACGTCTGCCTTTTGTCAAAAGAGCATGCAGCCGCATGCATCCAACCCGTGAGATGAGTGGCATCATTATTGATGCGGCTGGGGATGGATCTTTTGTTTGTCAGTTTGATAGTCAAAGAAATCGTCGTGTTCCTTGGTGTGGCATTGAAGACAGATGTCTGCGCCAGGTTTTTTTTCAGGCATAACCTGGTCTGGTGAAGCGGCATGCTCCCTGCCCGGACCATGACAGGATTCACAACCTACATTGCGTAATACTTCAGGCAATGTGAGCGACAGGTCGGCGTTTGCAGTGGTAATTCCCGTTACATGACAGGGGAGGCAATCGACGTTGAACTGTTGTCGTTTATTGACCAGGGTCGTATAGGCATGGGAATGGGGTGTTTGGGACCAGGCGGCAAAGAGCTCATCATGGCAGTTGCCGCAGGTTTTCCAGCCAGTGTAGTCCGACGTTATTCTGTTTTCTGCACGGCTTCTTTTTTTGCCGGCCTCATTGATGTCCTGGTTAATCCCTTCAACAATCTCCTGGACCGTTGGATCATCCGGAAGTGATGTGCTCATGGCAATAAAGTTATTTTTGAAGGTGGCCGGAATAATAGCTGCATTTTCTTTGTTGGCAAGTTGCTTAGTTAAAGCATCAATCTCCTGTTGGAGCTTGTCGCGTAGCCGGGTCGTGTTCTGATAGGCTTGCAGTTTGACCGGGAGTTCTTTCAGGTCCTCAATGGGGTTACTGTATTTATTGTATTTGCGTAATTGCCAGTTAATACGATCGAGACGTTGTTTGGCTTTGGTGAGCTGTTCAGCAGTTTTCGCACCCCAGATTTTGGAGTTTTGCCAAGCTATCTCCATGATACCGATCTGTTTTCCCTGCTTGGCGGTCTGGCAGATTAGCGTGTTGTTTACCGGCCTGGGGGCCAGATTAGAAGTGGAAATGCCTGCCTGAACGATGATATGAATATCGTAGTCCTTGGTTATTTCACTGTTTTCAGTATGGGGCAGATTGGACAACAGGACCAGCATGTCGGTTTTGGGGGTCAGATCGTTGACGATTGTTGGTAATACCTCTTGCCATGGTTTAATGAGGGCATCATCGGATTCCTTAATAAGGTTTCCTGCGTCACCGGTAAGACCAATCAGGCCGATACGCAACGATCCGATCTCGACAATGGCAGTGGGGGTGAAAATGGGAGCACCTGCAGACTTGCTGTACAGATTGGCGCTTAACCATGGAAAACTCGATTGTGCAGCAATGTCTTTCAGAAAATCCAGGCCAAGCGCCAGGTCCTGGGCTGCGATCCCGACGCCATGATAGCCCATGGCCTCATAACTTTTCACAATACCACGAGCCGTGATGATGACCTGTTCCTTTTGGGCAGGTGGAATGCTGGTTGATTTGAAAAGTAGACTGCCCGCATCAACTAGTAGAGCCGGCAGTTGTTTCTCGTTGGCAGTTTTCTTAAACTGAAAGGCTTTTTTGGACAGACCGCCCAATTGATTGCTCTTTCAGCCGCAGGGTTCTATCTCGCCATTAACATCATTTGAGTAAAAGAGCAGAAAGTCCTGCGGCGGTTGGGAAAAAACTGATGTGGGGTGCAGTGCGAGAAACAGCAGAAAAACAATTACAAATGGTTTCATGAGTCATCCAGTTAAATTATTAAGGGGCTTAGGTCCAACAATTTCTTAAAACTTCAGCTTGAGACTAACAATAAGACATCCGTTTAATAAATGCGAGAACGGTCGAAATGTAATAACCAAAAATTATGACTCTTTTCGTTTCCGTAGTATCTCCCGCCATTTGGTCAGTCGATCTTTAATAATGGCTTCATGACCGCGATTGGTCGGGTGGTAATATGTCGTGCCCTCAAGGGTGGACGGCAGGTGATTTTGATCAACCAGACCCTGCTCATTGTCGTGTGCATATTGATAGCCTTTCCCATAACCCAGATCTTTCATTAATTTTGTCGGCGCATTGCGAATATGTTTGGGAACTGCCAGTGAACCAGTGCGGGCGATATCTTTTTGTACTTTCTGGTAGGCTGTATACACCGCATTGCTTTTGGGCGCCGTAGCCAGATAAAGTACCGCCTGAGCCAGAGCAAGTTCCCCTTCCGGTGAGCCGAGCAAATGATAGGTGTTGCGTCCATTAAGGGCAATAGTCAGTGCCTGAGGGTCGGCATTGCCGATGTCTTCGGAGGCAAATCGTACTAATCGTCTGGCAACATAAAGCGGGTCCTCACCAGCCGTAAGCATACGGCACAACCAGTATAGGCTGCCGTCCGGGTCACTGTCCCGAAGGCTTTTATGGAGGGCGGAAATGAGGTTGTAATGCTCTTCGCCGTCTTTATCATAGCGCAGCGAGCGTTTCTGCATGGCCTCCTCGACTGATTTGAGGGTAATTGTCGGGTGACCATTGATTCTTTCAGCGATTGAGGCGGAAATCTCAAGGCTGTTTAATGCCCGTCTGGCATCGCCATCGGCCATCTGGGCCAGATGCGCCAACGCATCATCGGCAATAGTGAGTTGCAGTGACGCCAACCCGGCTGAACTGCTTAAGGCACGCTTGAGCAGAGTGGTAATTTGATTTTCGTCAAGAGGTTCAAGGACAAGGACCTTGCATCGCGAAAGAAGCGGGGCAATGACATTAAAGGAAGGGTTTTCCGTTGTGGCCCCGATCAGGGTTAATAAACCGCTTTCTACATGGGGCAGGAAGCCGTCCTGTTGTGATTTGTTAAAACGATGAATTTCATCAACAAATAAAATGGTCTGTCGATCTTCCAGGTCTCGTATCATCTGACTCTTTTGGACGATATCACGAACCTCTTTAATGCCGGAAAGCACGGCGGAAAAGAACACAAAGTGTGATTGGCTGGCCTGGGCAAGAAGTTTGGCGAGGGTTGTCTTGCCGCATCCTGGCGGGCCCCAGAGGATTAAGGACGGAATATAGCCGCTGTTCAGGAGGCGCCAGAGAATCTTATCTTCACCCAGGAGATGGGTTTGGCCGACAATATCGGCAAGGGTGTCCGGGCGCAGCCTCTCTGCCAGTGGAATGGCGGCTTTAGCTTGCCCCATGTCAGTTTTATTTACAGAGTTCAATGATTTTTTCCGCCAGGCGTTCGGATAAAAAGACGAGGGATTCCAGGTCAAGATAACGCAAGACATGGGGGTCAAAGAGAATTTTGACCCTTGCCTCGAAACAGTCTTCCTGGTCTTCCTCCCAGAAAAGGAGATATTGCGGTACCATGGGGAGTCCATAAATTATGGAGGCGAATGACGCCGTGTTCTCAGGAGCAGATGCGGTGTTCAGCCGGCTTAGCGCTGAGTTGATTACATCGGCAGGGTGCGTGGAAAAAAGTTTTGCCAGGCGTTCTTCGCAATAGGTTGCCAGGGTTTTTATCTTCGATATGGAGTTGGGCAGGCTCTCCATGCCCAGCCAGTCTCCGGCAGGGGGGGCGTCTCCCGGAGAGCTGATGTAGTTATACAGCAGAATCTGGTCGCGCGGGTCTTCCGGTTGGTTTCCATCAATCAAAATACTCTCTTTCGAGAGTTGGACCTGTTGGCCCAGGTAATCAAACAGCAGGCTGTCCGGTGCTTGATCAGCAAGTGTCGCACCGTAATTTTGGGCAATGGAGCCAAAATCCAGCGCAGCAACTTTTGACTTCAAATAGGCCACAAACTCCAGGTCTTTTTCTCTCTGGTTCTGGGCTGGTGGATTGTCATGGTCAAGGGTGAGGCCGTCTAAATTTATATAGGGGCAGGAGTGAGGATCGCCCCCACTTTTTGCAACGGCTGCACCAAAGGCAAGACACGTTGGCTGGCCGCATTTACCGCAGTTTGATCTGGGGGTGCGTTTCACAATATCAAATGGATTGATTGGGGGCATAGTATGTGTGCATCAAAGATGATGAGTTACATTGAAAAAAATATGGGGTGCCGTCAACAGAAGATTTCTGCTTGATCATTTCCCGGGGGCTCCTGATTATACAAAGGCTACTGCGGCGGTTATATTGTCTTTGCCGCCGGCGAGATTTGCCTGTTCGATAAGTGTGTCACAGGCCTGTTCAGGGGTTTCTGCTTCACCGACAATGGTGGCAATGGTTTCCTCTGAAAGCATGGACCATAGGCCGTCAGAGCACAATAAGACCCGGGTGCCCTCTTTTAGTGGCACCGCGTGGCACTCAGGATCTTCCGGGAAAGGAAAGCCAATAGCACGGCTGACTATGTTACGCGCTGGTGGCGGTGTTGTCTCTTCAAGATCAGGGTTTTCGCTGCAGCGCTTTTCAAAATCATTGAAATATGTGTGGTCGGTGGTGATCTGTTCAAGCTGGCCTTGGTAAAGTGTATAGCCGCGGACGTCACCAACATGGCAGGTGTACAAGGTACTGTCCCCCAGATATCCGATAATAAAAGTACAGCCCATACCCTTCCTGGTATCATTTGTATTTGCCAGATGTATTATAGTGTCGTTTGTTTTGCGCATATTGCTGATCAGAATATGCTGTATCTCTTCCTTGTTATCGTCTGCCTTATCTAAAATTCCTTTCTGGACAAGTATGACCATGGATTCAATGGCGACCCGGCTGGCGACTTCACCGGCATTATGACCGCCCATTCCGTCTGCCACCAGCATAATGCGCTGGTCTGGGAGGATATAGAAGGCATCTTCATTATGGGGGCGGACCCGACCTGTGTCACTTCGGCCAAAGGCGAGAAGGGGCGTTGTTTTCGGTCTGAAAATTGATTTAAACCAGTTCAAGATCATAAATAACCATCCATAGTACTACGGCTCCATCCTGGCGCCCGGATAAAAACAGGTGAGGTGACGGACCGGGTGCAAGACTTGTGATGCCGTCTCCCCTGCCGTCAAGGGTCAAACAGCACTTGCCCTGTTCTAGATCCCAGATTTTAAGGATATCATCATCGCTGCCGCTGACAAAATAATGGCTTCCTGGAAGCATCAGGGCAGAGGAAATAGCATCATCATGGGCTTCTATCGATTGCATGCATTGTCCGGTTTGTCTGTCCCATACCTTGACGTTTCTGTCAGAGGCGGCAGACAGAAACAGTAGACCGTTATCTGCCGGAGAGAGTGTCGTTACCGGAAGGGCATGGGCTTCAGCTATATGAATACACTCTTTGCCGCCGGAAGACCAGAAACGGATTTTCCCATCAGCGCCGCCCGAAACAAAGTCATGATGTTTATCAAAATAGGTTATTGAGGTAATTGGCCCAATATTCTGGTTCGCAGCGACTTGCTGCTTGCCTGTCGATATGGAACTTGTCTGAAGTCTGCCGGTTGAAGAACCAGAAGTGATACATGTATTATCAGGACTGAAAGCTACAGCCTGTATTTTTCCACTGGAAGTAAATGATTTTTCTATTTCACCGGTTTTAAATGATAAAATATCAATAGAGCCGTCTTTTTTGCCCAGGGCAATCATGCTGGCATCCGGGCTTATAGCCGTGCAACTGACAGAGTGGTATTTGCCCAGTACGCTTATCGTTGTAGCTTTTTTCTGGAATGAACGAATAATTACTTTACCTGATTTGTCTAAGGTAAGAATCTTTTTCGTATCAGGGAGATGCATAATTGTTTCTGCGCTGGCACCTTTTCCAGAAATTGTCTTTACGCGGGTGGCGCTGAGAATGGATTTTTTCCTACAGAGCGGAAGCAGTGTTTCGTACGCTTTAATAAAAGAAGAGTCGGCGCGGTAATAGATTTTCTCCCAACCTTTGTTCAGTACATTAAGGCACGCCTCATACGCCTTCTTCTCCAAAAGATCGATGACGTTCAGCCTGGTGGATTTGTATATTTGTCCTGACCTGAAGACATCAACTGAGTTCTTAGGCATACACAGTGCGAATTCCGGGTAGTATTTCTTCCGATCTTCGGTTTCTGAATTCGTATCCGTATCTTCTTCGGCATCACCCCAGGTGTTGCCGAGAATATCGCATTTTACCGAAGTAATGAGGGCATCGATAAGTTTTGAATCCGGAAGCCGCTGTTTTGCGGCTTGCAGCTGCCTGAAAATATAATCTGTTGGAGTCTTGCCGTATTTCCACTTAAGCAGGGTAGAGTTATAAACAGTTTCGGGTAAGGTATCGTTGATACTCAATGCCTTGGAAAGCAATCGACTGCCTTCTTTGATTTTGCCAAGTTCCAGAAGTGAGACAGCTCTGTTGTTGTAATTTTCAGCCTGTAAATCCGTAAAGTCCAGGTCCATATATGGACAACCGGCATCAAAGAGTTCCATATACACGGCATTAAGGTCCTGCCTCAAGGAGGTAAAACTCTGATGCCGTTTTTCAACATCAAAGCTGACAACTTTCTTCAGTAAAGTACGTAATGATTCAGGAAAATCAACGTCTGTACGGTGCACTGGAGTTGGGTCGAGCTCTTCTTCGACCTCGTTGCTCTTATAGGGTTTCTTGCTGCAGAGTATCATCCACAGGCAGATGCCAAAGGAAAAAATATCGGTCCGCTTATCAACTGAGTGGCTGTCTATAAACTGTTCAGGCGAGGCATAGCCTGGCGTGCCGCGGAAGCCAACGGTTTGGGATATTGCTGACTCTTTAAGCTTGGCTTTGGTGTGTTCCGGGCTTGATTTGTTCTGGATTATTCCAAAATCAGTAATTTTAACAAGGGCATTTTTGGTAATCAGGATGTTCTGCGGTTTAATGTCTCTGTGAATGATGCCCTGATCATGGGTGAATTCCATTCCGTGACAAAATTGGATAGCCAGCGACAAGGCAGTCCGCAAATCTTTGCATCTTCCTGCGGTCAGCCAGTCCTTTAAATTGCCGCCATCGACATATTCGATGAACAGGTGAGGGACCTCATCTAAATTCAGAACATAATAACAGGTTGCCACATTTGGATGCATACCCATACGCACCCAGCTGTTAGCCTCATTGAGAATTCGTTTAGCGCCCTCCTCATCGGCTAAGACGATGGCTTTAGGTGCCTTGATTGCGACTGGGATTTTCCAGCCCAGATGCTGGGCTATATACACCTTGCCCATTGCTCCGCTGAACACTTCTTTAACTAGGTAGCGGTCAAGAATGGTATCACCGGGCTCCCAGGAGGGCGTATCGGGTAAGTTCTCTTCAATAACGGCCGCCAATTCTTCAGCACTGGCGTTGCCTTTCGGCACTGGGGGCTTAGGCTTTAATTTTTCGATTAGCTTAGTAAGCATAGAGAAGAGCGTAGTTCACATCAATCAATTCAAGACACCCTTAAGAGGTTACTCAAAGCGTATTTGCGAGTTTTTGATCCTTATTATATCGCCGGGCCTAAGCTGGCGTTCACTTTTAACTTTTTCCCTATTGATGAAGGTGCCGGCCCAGGAACTTTGCGGGACAAGGAAAAATTTACTGTCCCTTTTAATGATGTAGCACTGTGCTTTACTGACAAACCACCCGCTGACAACAATGTCACAGGAGGGATCTTTGCCGATTTTGACACTTGTAGCGCCAGCCAGAGAGAGCTCCGGTGGTGTAGCACTCCCTTGAATAACTGCAAGCTGGTTGCCTTGTTTTTTTGGCTTGAATTGTTTTTTTTGGGTTTGAGGCTGTTTTTTTGTTATAAATATAGTCTCGTCGTTCATGTCCATGAAATCGGGCGAAGCTGAAGATCCGAGCTGTTCAACTGCTTCCTCACCCAAATTGGCCTGCATCGAGAATTTCCCGAACTCAACTGTGTCGTTTTCCGAAATTGGCTCATCGTAGTTGATTCTTTTGCCATTGACAAAAGTACCGTTTGTGCTTCCAGGGTCAGTGACGAAATAGATGCCGCTCTTGAGCACTAAGGTGAGGTGGTGGCGCGAAATTGCCGTGTTGTCAATTGAAATGTCACACTCTTTGCCTCTGCCGATAGTAACTGTTTGACCTTCTGTGATCGGAAAGGTTTTAATGGTTTTGTCGTGTAGGGAAATTGTCCAGTCAGCCATAGTTAACTCCGGAAATATTCTAAAGAGGCAATCTCATTAACAGCTTAATTTTTAACATCTTATACTGAGGGTATCACAATTTTTCTGGTCAATTAAGTAAAAAATAATGTATCATTAAAATGATGCTTAATTAGGCATTGGTCATTCTGTCTTTACCAAAATTTGACTAATGTTTGACTGATGTTTGAATGGGCCACACGAGATAGTTTATACTTGCCTGAAAACTGAAAATATTATTTTAAGACTCTCTGATGACAGAAGAACAACTTGACCAACAACGCTCAGAACGACTGACTGAAATTTTCTCAAAATTGAACATGAGTGAGTTACCTGCCATGTCTCATAATGTTCAGGAGCTTATTTCACTGACATGCAGCAGCCGTTCAGCAGCCTCTGAATTGTCCCGGGTTATTTTAAAAGATTATTCACTCACCAACAAAGTTCTTCAGGTTGTTAATTCGGCCTATTACTCAATTGGCCGTCCTGTTAATTCAATATCACGGGCTGTGGCAATTTTGGGCTTTGATGCTGTTCGCGATCTTGCGACGGCAATTGCGCTTTTTGAAGAATTTGTCAAGTCCGGTGTGGAAAAAGACAGCATCAGCATGCTTTTGACCCGCTCTTTCCTGAGTGGCCTGCAGGCCAGGGACATGGCGGTTGAAAAGAATATAAACATTCCTCCTGAGGAGGCGTTTATCTGCACCCTTTTGCATAACCTCGGCAAGATTATTATCTGTATTTATCTGCCGGAGAAATATCGTCAGATTGAACAGAAAATCGCCAATGGCATGAGCGAAGAGGGGGCATCGAGAGCTGTTCTTTCTGAGCTTACTTATAATGATGTCGGACAGGAGGTTGCTAAATTCTGGAACTTGTCAGAAAAGGCCATTGCCTCGATGACAAACGACCCTCAGAAACCTGCCAGCACTTTTGATACTGAGGCCTATTTGCAGAATCTGGCCCATTTTTCCAATACCTTTGTTGATAATATCTGTGACGGTTCAGACTTAACGTCGACCATGGACCGCTACAGTGAAATGTTTTCTGTTGATGCGGCCGAAGTTGTAGAACGGGTCTTCAATTGTGTGGAGGTGTCGGAGGATGTCTCCGACTCAATTCGATACGGCCTTAATAAACTCAAGATTCGAAGCCGGTTAAGTAACGCCCAAAAGAATGTGGAAAAGGGGGTTTTGTCATCGGCCAAGCCGGAAACTATAGATGCTGCGAATAAAGCTGCAGAGGCAAAGTCTTCAGCTGCTGACCATGTGAATAATCTTGCCGGTCTTAATGAGCTGCCGATCAGTACAGACAAATCGGTTGATGATTTTATTCGGGACATTACTGAAACCCTTATGGGACCTTTTGATTTGAATGATTTTTATGCCAATCTGCTGGAAGGCCTGTACCGGGGTGTCGGATTTGATAGAGTGATCCTTGCCATCGTTAGTGTCCAGCCGACGAAAGTGAGTCTGGTGGGGCGTTTTGGATTGGGTGAAATTGACCCGGAAGGAGTCAAAAAATTTGAGCATGATCTTGGAAAAAGTACCTACGCGATTCCCAGCGCATTAAAAGCATGCAAAGATATGCTAATTCCAGCCAACAAGAAAAAGGCATTTCCTGGTGACCTGCAGTATCTTGTTAAAGATAGGAATATTTATTTGTTCCCGATCTGCCTTGATGGAAAAGGGATTGGAATGATTTATCTGGACAGAAAGGCCGGTCGGCCGAACCTTGATAAAAGCCGTATAAAAACAGTCAGGTTGTTTAGAGATTTTGCTGTTATGGCGATACGGAAAATTCGGAAAAATAATTAATTCACATTCATTCGTTCCAGCGATCAGAGGCTACTGTAGTCGTTGATATTTGTATTGTCTGCCGCTCGATTGTATCATATCCCTAGAAAAATATTTCCCCTAATTAAAAATCTCCTTGCAATCAGATGAGCAAATATACGACAATATATTATAAAATGCCAGGTGCTGGCTATTTAGGTAACGGAAAGTGGCGTTGGCCACTCTATTAACAACTGAAGCCGTTTATTTAGGAGATCAAGCTTATGAATTGTTGGGAGTTTAAAAAATGTGGTCGTGAAAAAAATGGAGCTAAAGAAGCTGAGCTTGGTGTCTGTGCAGCATATCCAGACAATGGAACAAACTGCGCTAGAGTTGCAGGAACGTTATGTGGCGGTCAGGTTCAGGGATCTTTTGCAAGTAAACTTACCAATTGCATGAATTGTGATTTTTATAAAAGCCCGCATTATAAAAGGTAATAAATTTTACACTAGATTACATTGGGTTTGTTGTGCTGTTTACAAGGCACTGAACTTCTTTTACACCAGGTAGGAAACCATCATAAGGCAAACTCTTTACTTGAGTTTGCCTTTTTCATTGTATATCAATTATGTTGTTTGTCTGGTCAAATTGAACCTGCCTCATCTTGTCATTTCCCATCTTGTCATGTGAAGTTTAGTAAAACTTATTCTTTAAAGTTTCTCGAGCCGGGCAATTTTCTTTATAAGTGCGTCTGCAAGGTGTTTAGTCGGCTGATCTTCAGACTGTTCTCTGGCCCTGTTAAGATGGTATTGTGCGCTTTTGTTGTTACCCTCTAACCAGTAATAATAACCTAAATGGTATTGGGAAGAGGCTTCCATGCCTATTTGTGCCTTAAGATTGCCGATGTTGTAGTGCAGTCGAGCGTAGTCCGGGAATTTGGCCAGCAGTCCCTCAAACAGGCGCAGGGCCTTGTTGTAGTCTCCTCTCTTCTGGAGCATGAGGGCGAGATTGTATTGGGTGTAGGCGCAATCGGGATCACGTTGGAAAGCCTTGGAAAAAAGTTCAAACGCCTTCTCCGGCTGGTTCCTTTTTTCGTACAGGACCCCAAGATCTGTTGTCAGAATGGTTTTGCCGGGGAAATAATCCATTACTTTTCGCAACGACTCTTCGGCTTTTGCATAATCGGCGTCAGCCAGCTGTGCTAAAAACGAACCATAATTGGCCATCTGGGCTTCCTGAATGTTGTTTTTAGCGGCTTGTCTGCTGAAAACCGCTCGCAGGGTAGCACTGCTTTTTGCCTGGGACATGACTCTGTATTTGATGCGCAGAAAGTCAAAGTCATCGCGGGGAGGATACATATTGTCTTTTGTTGAGCTTTCCAGCAAATCCTGCACATATCCCATTCGTCTCTGTGGTTCGGGGTGGGACAGAAGGTAGGGTGGAATATTTGCCGAACGGTAGATGCTTTCACGGTACATTTTGTTAAGCATTGTGACCATGGGAGTGGGGTCCATGTGCATATCTGTCATCCATTTGTAGGCGAGCCTGTCAGCTTCTTCCTCGTCTTGGCGGCTGAATTGAAGTGACATTGCCGCGCTGCCGGCCATTGATCCCGTGATCAGCGCTTCTGTTAAAGGGCCAGATCCCAGCGCAATTCCGGCGATAAGCATGGCGGCGCTTAACATACTTGTTTTCTGAGTTTTTTGGATACGGTCAGAAATATGTCTGCTGGTCACATGAGCACACTCATGGGCCATGACGCCGACCAACTCACCCTCGTTGCTCATGGCTTCAAGGAGGCCTGAGTGGATAAAGACGAGTCCGGACGGGGCAGCAAAGGCGTTGAATTCTGAGTTTTTGATCACAAAAAAATGATAATCAAAGAATTGATGTCCGGCGACGTTAATAATGCGAGATCCCAGCGCGTTGATGTACTCAACAATGTCCGGGTCGTCATATACTTCAAAACTTGTACGGACCACGCTCAATAACTTTTCGCCGACTTCTTTTTCTTCACCGACAGAAAAGGCTGAGGCGTTGTTCTGTATGCCTTGTATGGGCAGAAGACCGACGATGAAGAAAAATAAGGTGAGTTGGCATAAAAGGCGCTTAAAATTCCTTTTTACTGTGAACATGCAATAGGGTCTCGATCATAAGATTTTTTGTTTTGTTGTTATATAAACTATACAGCCATAAAGGAGATTAGCAATTTTAAAAAACACTTTCTTGATCTATATTTCTTATGTATAGACATAACATGCCCAATGACAAGACTAAAATCACCATTGTAACTTAAGATCTTCTATTAAAGATATATAATGCTAAGAGAATTACAAATTGAAAATTTAGCACTCATTGAAAAACTGCACATCAATCTTGGAAAGAGACTGAGTGTTTTAACTGGAGAGACAGGTGCTGGCAAGTCCATAATCATGCAGGCAATTGACCTGCTATCAGGTGGGCGTGGGGCTGCTTCATGGATCAGGACTGGTATGGATAAGGCCTGGATAGAAGCGCTTTTTGATATTTCCGGTAATACTCCGCTACGGCATCAGTTAGACGAAATGGGGGTTGACTGTGACGATGAAATATTGATTAAACGGACCTTCAAACGAGAGGGCAAAAGCAGATATTACATCAATGGAGGGCTGGCGACTGCAACCCTGGTTTCGCAAGTGACTGAAAAATTGATAAGTGTTGGCAGTCAACGGGAGCATCAGCAGCTATTGACGGCGCAATTCCATCTGGATTTTATCGATTTAGTCGGTGATTTGTGGACTGGGCGGGAGGAAATTACAGCTCTCTACGGTCAATGGACTGCTGCTAAGGCCAAATTGTCGGCGCTTAAGGACCGTGAACAGGAAAAAGAACAGCGCCGTGATTTTCTGGAGTACCAGGTAAAGGAAATTCAGGAAGCCGCGGTGGTGCCGGGAGAAGATGAGCAGTTAGCGAGTACGAAACAGCGGCTGAAATCGGCGGATGATCTGCGTCGGATCGGAGAGAAAGCTGTTCGCACGGTACACTCGGCGGCCGATTTATTAACAGAAGCCAGGTCTGAACTTGTATCAATGACAGAACTTGATCCAGGTATTGCCGATGTTGCCGATGCCGTCATTGAGCAGAGTTATTTAGCTGAAGATCACGCTCGCAGTCTGCTTGCCTACGTGAATGACCTGCCTTATGATACGGGCAGTCTTGAGGAGATTAATGCCCGAATCCATCAGCTTCAGCAACTAAAACGAAAGTATGGACCGACCCTCAATGAGGTTATTGATTTTGGTACAAAAGCCGAGCAGGAACTTGCCGAAATTGCAGGTCTAGATGAAAGAGTGGGGCAGCTTCAAGAAGAACTACAGTCCCTTGAACGTGTTCTGGCCCAGAAAGCCGGGCGTTTGTCGGAGGCCCGCCGTAAGGTCGCCATTGAGATTAGTCAGGTCATTGCAAAAGAGTTAGAGGGCTTGAGCTTTGCGAAGGCCAGGTTTGATGTGGCTTTTCAGGGCAGCGGCACTGGCCAGTTAGAAGAATTGAACAGCACTGGCTGGGACAGTGTTAACTTTATGTTCTCCGCTAATCCTGGTGAGCCGGTGAAACCGTTGATCAAGATTGCCTCAGGTGGAGAACTGTCGCGGGTCATGCTTGCTTTAAAATGTGTGCTTGCCAGAAAAGATTATATCGATACGGTAATTTTTGATGAAGTTGATGCCGGGATCGGAGGCATTGCGGCAGAGGCTGTGGCCAGAAAAATCAAAGAATTATCCGCGCATCATCAGGTGCTCTGTATTACCCATCTTCCGCAGATTGCCGCCTGCGGTCAAGTTCACTTCAGCGTGGTTAAAGAGCAGGAAAGCGGGCGGACAAATACTAAAATCACCAGGCTTGAACCTGAAGAACGGGTGACGGAGATTGCCCGCATGCTTGATGGCGATTCCGTCTCAAAACGGTCCATGGCCTTTGCACGTGAGTTGCTTTCTCGAAATTCCATATAGGTTTGTAGTGTATGACGACTAAGGCAATTGCTTTATTTTCCGGAGGACTTGACAGTATTCTTGCCTGCCGGGTGATTGCTCAGCAGGGGGTAGATGTTCTGGCGGTTAAATTTGTCAGCCCCTTTTTTGACTATCATCTGTTAGGTAGCGATTATTGCGAGAAAACACGCCGTGCTTACGACATAGAGGTCAGTTTAGTTGATATCAGTCAGGAGTATATTGAACTTTTGCGGTCCCCTGCCCATGGCTATGGCAAGCATTTTAATCCCTGTATTGATTGTAAGATTTTTATGATGCGCAGGGCGCGGGAAATGATGGCTGAGGCGGGTGCCTCTTTTTTAATTTCCGGCGAAGTTGTCGGCCAGAGACCTATGTCTCAACGGCGGGACGCCCTGCGTGTAGTTGAACGTGATTCCGGCTGTGAGGGGATTTTGCTAAGGCCGCTTTGTGCAAAAAGACTGGAACCAACGAAAGTTGAGATTGATGGTCTGGTCGATCGTGATAGGCTCTGTGATTTTGGCGGTCGCAGCCGTGCTGGGCAAATGGCTTTGGCCCAAAAATTCGGCATCACGGACTACCCGTCTCCTGCAGGCGGGTGCATTCTTACAGATCCAGTGGTCGGGGAGCGTATCAAGAGGTTTTATGCGCAACACGAACGCATCACGATTGCAGATATGCGGTTAATTACGGTTGGTCGGCAGTTTCAACTGCCGGACGGTGGCTGGCTGGCCCTGGGTCGTAAAGAGGCTGAAAACACAATCATCGAACAGCTTGTCCAGCCTCATGATGTTGCGCTTACCCTTGAAGGACGCCCCGGTCCCCTTGCAGTTTTGCGTTATAGTGCTTCGGAGGATGATTTGTCAATTGCAGCCGGGCTGGTGGCCCGTTACGGCAAAAAAGACAGCAGCGGCAGGCCCTTTCCCGGCTCAGTCCGATGCATCTGTGACAGTGAAGAGCGGATTGTCGATGGGGTGCCCCCTCAAGAGAGCGATGTTGTGTCTTGGCAGCTTTAAAAAAGTGTAACTATTCAGGACCAACTCATCTACTGCATCATCGGCCTGTTTACTTACCGGGTGTATAACAGTGCTGTTTTTGCACGGTGTCATCACAGGCCTCTTTCTTGTATATGAGCCGGTCCTGAATAGTTACAGTCCGGTGTTTATTGCTATTTTGGGGGCACCACCTTCTAAGTAGTTACAAAAAAGTTATATTCATCTTGACATTGATGGGTTTATTTTTTATTTGGGTACCAAACATTTGATACTTTGTTCAGTTTACGGAATGCGGTGAGAATCCGCGGCATGTCCCGATGCTGTAACCCCGCTGCTTTTCTCTGGTACTTTGAGCCACTGTTTCACGTATTCGCTTTATTGAAGGCGATTTCGGATGCCGCTTGGATGCGTCGCCGCTGAGATGGGAAGGCTGCCAGCAGAAAGGGGAAGCCAGAAGACGAGCTGAAGAGATTATAACGCGTAAGAACACGATGGTAAAAGGTTCTGATGGGCAGCTGCCCTGTCAGGGCCTTTTTTGTTTCTGGCAGGGGCAAACTGTAATAAGAGGAGAAAATTGATGGAAACCCAGCTGGAACAGGCAAGAAAAGAAATTATTACACAAGAGATGAAAGCGATAGCCCTTAATGAGGGGCTTGATCAAGAACTCATCAGGAGGCATGTCGCTTCAGGCGAAATAGTAGTTTCCTGCCACCCGAAAAGACCGGACCAGAAAATTGTTGGCATCGGGACAGGCCTTCGGACAAAGGTGAATGCCTCAATCGGTACGTCTTCAGATATTTGTGATATTGAAATGGAGATTCGCAAGGCTCGTGCTGCTGAAGAGGAGGGGGCTGACACATTAATGGAGCTGTCTGCAGGCGGTGATCTTGATGCCGTCCGCAGAGCAGTGTTAGCCAGCACGAACCTGCCGGTCGGCACGGTTCCCTTGTATCAGGCATTTAAAGAAACAACCGCCAAGTATGCCAATCCTGGAAAACTTGACCCTGAATATTTATTTGATCTCATTGAAAAACAACTTGATGACGGAATCAGCTTTATGGCCATCCATTGTGGGATAAACCGTTATACAATCGAACGGTTGCGCAAACAGGGATATCGGTACGGTGGCCTGGTTTCAAAGGGTGGGACGTTTATGGTTGCCTGGATGGATATTAATGGCAAGGAAAATCCGCTATATGAACAGTTTGATCGAGTTTGCGACTTAATGAAAAAATATGATGCTATTCTCTCTTTAGGTAACGGCATCAGGGCTGGTGCTATTCATGACAGCCATGATCGGGCGCAAATGGCGGAAATGATCATCAATTGTGAGCTTGCCGAACTGGGCAGGGAAAGGGGCTGCCAGATGATGGTTGAGGGGCCTGGGCATGTCCCCCTTGATGAAATAGCTGGAAACATCATGCTGGAAAAAAGGATGAGCGGTAACGCTCCCTACTACGTTCTTGGTCCGATACCGCTTGATACCGGGGCAGGCTATGACCATATTACTGCCGCCATAGGGGCGGCTAATTCATCGCGTCATGGCGCGGACTTAGTCTGTTATATAACCCCTGCCGAACATCTGGCTCTGCCAAATGAACAGGACGTACGGGAGGGTGTGCGGGCGACGCGCCTTGCTGTTCGTATCGGTGATGTTGCAAAATATCCGGAGCGGCGGGAAGTCGAAAAGGTGGCAGCCATGGCGCGCCGGGATATGCGCTGGGGTGATCTCGAAAAAGTTCTTATGTTTCCAGAGGTCGCAAAAAACATGCGGGAGGGCAGAATGCCCGAAAATAAAGACACCTGTACCATGTGTGGTGATTTTTGCGCCATGAAAAAGGGAATGGAAGTTTTTAAGGACGATATTAAGGGCTCTAAGATTTTCATTTAACTCCTGAAGAGAGAGCCGCCCCATCCTGGAGCCTGTTCTTGTGTTTCTTCTTGACTCTTATGCAGAGTCGGGGCATAAATAGTGTTTATTCGGAAACTCTTTTCTTCCGGATAAACACTAACTGGAAGTGTCCATGAAAGTTATTATCTCTAAATCCTTGCTTGACAGTGTCAATTGTCCCAGAGACTTTTGCTGTGTGAAAAGTGATGGAAGTGCTCTGTGTGAAGTGGACCATCTTGAGGGAATGGATATTTATCTCTGTCTGAAATACCTCAACCCCCCTTGCCCTTCCTGCTCTGAGGTTCTCATTAATGGGGTCAACTTCAGGACATGTACCTGCAAAATACGCCACGAGATCTTTAAGCAGACAGGAAAATAGATATCTCTTTTGTACTCTCTTCTCTGTAAATGGTTCGAGGGACTATTATGAAACTGAAACGTATCGTTGTTACCTTATGCCTGCTGGTTGTCTGTTCCGCAGCGTTTGCTCTTGCCAGACCTGCCAAACGAATTGACGAAAGGACCCAGACTTGCCGGGTTCTCAATAGCGGTCCTCTGGAGATGGCCAGTCGTCCATACGGAGAGGGCGGGAAGCTGTTTGTTGCCTTGTGCAAAAGCTGCCACTATAGAAACAACGATAAAGGCGCTTCCTTTCTATGGGCAGAATCAAAAACCTCCAAAGCATGGAACAGAGTATTTGCACAAAGATATCCCCAGTGTGCCAAGGCTGGGGAATGGGACACATTAACTGAGGAACAGCTGATGAGGGTCAATGATTATCTCTACAGGTTTTCTTATGACAGTAGGGACAATTTCGACAATTGCTGACGATAAACCGGCATCTCTCAGTTTGAGAGACAATAATGAGTTTCAGTTCCTACCTGTTGATCTTCTTTCACTATTCAGGTTAGATACCGTATTTGTTGAGTTTGCTCAGCAGAGTTTTGCGGGTGATATTTAAGCGTCGGGCTGCCTCGCTTTTATTGCCGTCGGTTTCTTCCATTGTGTTAAGTATGACCATGCGTTCAGCTTCCTCAAGGGTGGCAGGTGCCTGTTTGCCATCAGGTGCATGGACTTGAGCTGGTTCTTCAAAGGCCTTGCGGACAGTTATTGGCAAGCCAGCTTCATCAAGGTAATCGCCGCGCATAAGAATCACCCCCCGTTCAATGGCATTTTCTAATTCGCGGACATTGCCTGGCCAATGGTAATGTACAAGCATATCCATGCATTTCGGTGTAATGCCTTCAACCTTCCGGTTATTTTTTTTTGAGAATTTTTTTATGAAATGCTCGGTAAGAAGAGGGATGTCGCTTGGGCGATCTCGCAGGGCTGGGACGAGCAGGTTAACAACATTGAGCCGGTAGTATAAATCTTCTCTGAAATGACCGTTTTTCACCTCGTCTTCCAATATTTTGTTGGTTGCGGCAATAAAACGAACATCCACAGAAAGGGTGTCCTGTCCGCCAACCCGCTGTACTTCACCCTCCTGGAGAGCACGCAATAGTTTTGCCTGCATTGCCGGAGATGTTTCGCCGATTTCGTCTAGAAAAAGAGTTCCTCCATTTGCCTGAATAAATTTACCGTCTCGACGCTTGTCTGCACCGGTAAAAGCGCCTTTTTCATGACCGAAAAGTTCCGATTCCAGCAGGTTTTCCACCAGGGCGGCGCAATTTACCTTGATGAAAGGTGCTGTTGAGCGCGGGCTGTTTTCATGAAGAGCTGAGGCGATTAATTCTTTGCCTGTGCCGGATTCGCCTGAAATAAGGACTGTGGCTTCGGTCGGTGCGACTACTGACAGCATGTCAAGCAGTTCAAGCATAGCATCGGATTTGCCAATGATAGTACTTGTCAGCATAGAGGGCGGTGTGCTGCGTTTATTTTCTTCGCGCTGTTCAACAACCTGCCTGTGATCCAGGGCTTTTAACATGGTGAGTTTGAGCCTGTCAAAGTCAAGAGGTTTGGTCAGGTAGTCGTGGGCGCCAAGTTTAATTGCTTCCACAGCAGTATCCACCGAAGAATAGGCTGTCATGATGACAATGGGGATTGCCGGATTATAGGCATGTATCTGTTTCAGGGCCGTAATGCCATCCATTTTTGTCATGCGGACGTCCATTAGAATGGCATCATACGGTTGATTTTTTACAGCCTCAACGGCTGTTGTGCCGTCATCAGCTTCAGAGGTGGACCAGTTCCATTTTTTGAG
>Ga0102953_1000618_pt1 | contig 24168 bp, 22 predicted proteins | sample SalPon2A_C_D2_MG_FD_78509 | JGI IMG/M metagenome (GOLD analysis project Ga0102953, IMG submission 78509) | Soil microbial communities from South San Francisco under conditions of wetland restoration - Salt Pond MetaG R2A_C_D2_MG | ecosystem: Environmental > Terrestrial > Soil > Wetlands | place... | reverse complement strand
TCGTTGCCCAGGCGGGCAACCAGGCCGCCGTGACGGGCGTTCCGTCGGGCTCGTCCATCGTCGATCAGCCGCCGCCCGGCCTCCTGAACGAGTCGCCGGTGTCCATCGCCGGAGCTGCCGGGTCGGGCAGCGGGGGTTCGCGCCCGGGTTCCGCCGCCGCTGCCCCCGGCGGCGGAGCGAATGCCGGCAGCGCGCGGCCGGGGGCCGGGTCGGGCTCGGCGCCGGCGGGCGGCCGTAGCGGCGCCGGTTCGAGAGGCGCCGGTTCGGCCGCCGGCAGCGGGGCGCGGGGCGGCGCCGGCGCGCCCGCCGGCAGCGGCACGTCGAGCGGCACGACAGCGCCCAGCAGCGGTGGCACGTCCACCGGCGGCGCCGGAGGTCAGTGATGGCTGACGACCAGCGGGACCGCCCGCCCGGCGGTACCCAGGGCGCAGGCGAGGACGCCATGCAGGCGGACCGCGACATCGCCGAGCACGTCCGCGTCAACCCCCTGGTGGGCCTCTCCGTGGCCCGCTACGTGCTCGCCATCGGCATCTTCGTGGGCGTGGTGGTGTTCGGCCTGATCGAGACCAACAGCCTCGGGGTCGACCTGCTCCCGCAGACCAACATCCCGGTGGTCATGATCGCCACCAGCTACCCCGGCGCGTCCCCTGCCGTGGTCGACCAGCAGGTCACCCAGGTGGTGGAGTCCGCCGTGTCCACCGTCGGCGGCATCACCAGCATCAACTCCAACAGCGGCACGGGCTCCAGCCGCGTGATCCTGCAGTTCGGCCCGGACACCAACCAGGCTGCCATCGCCAACGCCGTCGCCGCCCAGGTGGCGTCGTTACGCGGTCTCCCCGGCGATGCCAGCACGCCGCTCGTGCGCACCTTCGACCCCAACGCGCAGCCCATCCTGGAGATGGGCGTGACGGCCCCCGGCGCCAACATGAACGACGTCTACGCCTACGCCAACAACATCCTGGTGCCTGCCCTGCAGCTGGTGCCCGGCGTGGCGAACGTGAGCGTCACCGGCGGCTCGCAGCTCGAGTACCAGGTGCTGCTCGACCCGGCCAAGCTGAGCTACTACAACCTCTCCCCGCAGCAGGTCAGCTCGGCCATCGGCTCGTCGATCGTCAGCCAACCCATCGGCTCCATCACGCGGCAGAACGACGTGCTGACGTTCGCCACCCAGACGCAGCCCAGCAACGTGGCCGACATCGCCGGCATGGTGGTCGACAGCAGCCGCAACATCCGCGTGCAGGACCTGGGGCGGGTGCAGACGGCGTCGATCGCGAGCAACTACACGCGCGTCAACGGCCAGCCCGCCGTGCTGCTGTCGGTGCAGCAGGCGGCCGGCAGCAACGCCGTGGCGGTGGCGAGCGGGGTGCGCAGCTACCTGGCGTCCACCACGCTCCCCACGGGCTACCACATCACCATCAGCAACGACACGACCGGTCCCATCGTGGCGTCGGTGCACTCCACCTTCCACGAGCTGTGGATCACCGCCATCGTGGTGGCCATCATCGTGCTCCTGTTCCTGGGCCGGCTCAACACCGCCTTCACCGTCATCCTGGCCATCCCCATCGCGCTGTCGGCCGCGCCCGTGCTCTACGGGTTGCTGGGCTTCACCTTCAACGAGGTGTCGCTGCTGGCGTTGATCGTCGCGATCGGCATCGTGGTCGACGACTCCATCGTGGTCGCCGAGAACGTCGAGCGGTACCGGGCCATGGGGATGGACCGGCGCACCGCCGTGCTCCGCGGCGCCAGCCAGGTGTTCGGGGCCGTGACGGCGGCCTCGCTGTCGCTGCTGGCGGTGCTCATCCCGGTGAGCTTCATGGGCGGCTTCGCCGGCAACTACCTGCGGCAGTTCGGGCTGGGGCTGGCCGCGGCGGTGTTCCTCTCCTGGCTCGAGGCGCTGCTGTTCCTGACCGTGCGCATGGCCTACATCGGCGACGCGCCGGCCCAGACCTGGCGCGACGCCGGGCGGCAACTGCGCGGCTTCGGGGCGGCGGCGCGCTGGGGCTGGCGCAACTGGCGGCGCCCCTGGGCGCTGATCGTGGCCGCCGGGCTCGCCTACGCCATGTGGCGATTCCTTCACCCCATCGACCTGCTGGCGCTGCTCGCCTACCCGCTGCTCTTCATGCTGCTGGCGTACGTGGTGCGCGCAGGCTTCGCCCTGCTCGAGGCCGTGACCGGCACCCTCCACGGCTGGACGGAAGCCGCTCTCACCTGGGTGCGCGACGGCTACGCCGGCCTGCTGGCACGGCTCCTGCCCTTCAGCGCCTGGGTGCTGGTGGGCGCGGCCGCGTTCCTGGCGCTCACCCTGTTCGTGATCGGCCCGCGCGTCACGCTCAACTTCGTGCCGCAGACCGACTCGGGCCTGATGCAGGTCGGCGCCCGCCTGCCGTCGGGCACGACCCTGGCGGAGGCGAACCAGGTTGCGGGCAAGGTCGAGGACTTCCTCATGGGGCAGAGCGCGGTGCGCACCGTGCAGACCAGCGTCAGCAGCAACGACATCAACGTGCAGGCGCAGCTCGTCCCGGTCACCCAGCGGCCGAGCATCTCCACTTTGGGCGCCGAGTACCAGCGCTCGCTGCAGCAGGCGGTGAGCACCATCCCCGACGCGCGCGTGTTCGTCCGCACGGGTGGCGGCTTCCGGGGTCAGGGCTCGGGGGTGTCGTTCAACCTGCTCTCCACCGACTACGCGCTGCTCACCCAGCGGCTGCAGCAGATCCCCGCCGCGCTGGCGAACGATCCGAGCGTGCTCAGCGTCGATACCGGCGGCCAGCAGGCGTCGCCCGAGTTCGACTTCGTTCCCAACCCCAACCTGCTGGCGGGAACGGGGATCACCGCCTCCGCCGTGGCGCAGACGCTGCGCAGCTACACCGGCGGCTCCACCGCCGGCACCGTCCAGATCGGCGGCGAGAGCGACAACATCGTGGTGCAGCTCGACCCCGGCTACCTCAAGGACGCGCAGTCGCTGCTGTCCCTGCCGATCTACTCGCCCACCCTCAAGACCAACCTGCAGGTGAGCCAGCTGGGCGCCATCGTGGAGAAGCAGGCGCCCATCCGCATCAGCCGCAGCAACCGCCTCTACAACGCGAGCTTCACGCTCACGCCGAGCGCCACGGCCCCCAGCCCCATCCAGTTCCAGCAGCAGATCACGAGTGAGCTCACGCAGGCGGGCGTGCTCGACAGCAAGGTGACCATGGGCGCCGGCGACACCTTCGGCCGGGCGGGGCTCTCCCGTCAGCTCGGCACCCTCGGACCGCGCGTGTTCGCGCTCGCCGTCCTCCTCGCCTACCTGGTGATGGGCGCCCAGTTCAACTCCTTCCGCTACCCCATCTACCTGCTGCTGCCGGTGCCGCTCGCGGTCGCCGGGGCGGTGTGGTTCCTGGTGCTGCAGGGACAGTCCCTGGACATCTTCAGCCTGATGGGGATGCTGCTGCTCATCGGCCTGTCGGCCAAGAACGCCATCCTCTACCTCGAGTTCGTGGTCGAGCGCATCGGCAAGATGCCCTTCAAGGAGGCCATGGTGGAGTCGGCCCGGCTCCGCTTCCGGCCCATCGTGATGACCACCCTGACCGTGCTGGTGATCAGCTTCCCCCTGCTCCTGGGGCATGGCGCGGGCTCGGAGTTCAACCACGGCATCGCCCTGGTCATGCTCGGCGGGATCGTGGTGTCGGCGCTGCTGACGTTCTTCGTGGTGCCGGCCGCGTTCTACCTGTTCGAGCGGCGTGCCCAGGAGGCGCGGGCGGCGCTCGCCACCCCCGCCGGCGAGAGCGGTGCCGGCGGCGCCGAGGGCGGCGGGCACGGCGCGGGCGGGCACGGGGCGGCCGAGCACGGCGCCGCCGCGGAGCGCTCCCGGCAGCACGCGACGGACTGAACGGTCCCGCTGGCCGGCCGCCCGCGGGCGGCCGGCAAGCACGCCGGGCCCGTCGACCCGAGCCTCGTTCCGAGCTTACGTTCCGACCTTACGTTCCGGGCCTCGCCCCGCTCGTCCCGGCATGGCTAGCCGTGGCGTGTCAGCGCCACGTAGCGGGCCTCGAAGCGCGCTACCTCGCCGGCAGCCGTCCGCACCACGCCGCGGACCGTCAGCCGCGCCTTGCCGCGGCGGTCCAGGGTCCGCAGGAAGGCCTGCCAGTCGGTCCGCGCTACGGCCGCGACGTCGGCCTCGAAGGCCTGTTCGGCCGGGGCGTCGAAGTCCATGCGACTGCTCTGCACGACCACGCGCGCGGCGCGCCCCGACGCCCGCAGATCGAAGGTGACCCGCGTCCACCCCGCCAGGATGGCCAGGGCCGAGAGGCTGCCGCCGAAGGCGGTGCGGCGGTGGTTCAGGTTGGGCTCCAGCGGCGCCCGCACGCGCAGACCGCCCGCGTCGAAGCGCGCGATGCGCACGCCCAGCGCCCGGCTCAAGGGGATGTGCTCGTACAGGTAACGCTCCACCTCGGCGATGGGTGGCAGGGCGCCGGCCGGAGCGCCGGGCTCGCCCGTCCCGCCGCCGTCCGCTGCGGCTCTCCCGCCCGCCTCGTCGCCATGCTCTGGGGAAGGCCGGTCTCCGTTCATGACAGGGCGATTGTAGCGGTGGGGCGGCCGCTTGCGCGTGCGCGGAGGCTCGCCTATAATAGGCGTTCTGGTGGCGGCCGGCGAAGCCCGGCCAAGACCGCTCACAACGCGCACGACGCGCCGCGCGGCCCCGCATGGGGCGTGCTGGCGTGCGCTGCTGGCGCCGCACGGTCGGCGCCGAGAGGGTTCGCCCCGCGAGGGCGCGGGCCCCGGGAGGTCGGAAGATGTTCGCAATCGTGGAATCGGGCGGCAAGCAGTACCGCGTGGCCGAGGGGGACGTGGTGCGCGTGGAGAAGCTTGCGGCCGAGTCCGGCGCCGAGGTCGACCTGCCGGTCCTGCTCCTGGGAGGGGACGAGGTCGTGGTCGGCACGCCGCGCGTCGATGGCGCCCGTGTGGTCGCTGAGGTGCTCGAGCACGGGCGCGGGCCCAAGCTCGACATCTACAAGTTCAAGGCCAAGAACAACTACCGCCGCCACCGCGGCCACCGTCAGCCCTACACCGACGTGCGGATCGCGCGCATCGAGGGGGCCGGCGGCAAGGGCGTGTCCGAGAAGGCTGCGACGGGGGCGCCGGCAGCCGAGGACGCCGGGCCTGCGGCCGACGCCGGGCCTGCGGCCGACGCCGGGCCTGCGGCCGACGACGAGCCGGCCGCGAAGGATGCCTCGGCGGCGGAGCCGTCCCAGGGCAAGCAGGCGACGACGGGCAGCGGGGCCGCTGCGAAGCCGTCCACGGGCAAGCCGGCCGGCTCGGCAGCCCCCGCCGGCAAGAAGGCGGCGTCCGCCAGGTCGACCTCGAAGAGCGGCGGCGCGGCGAAGGCGGCGTCCTCCAAGAAGGCCGCTCCCAAGAAGTCCGGGGCCGGGTCGTCCGCCGACAAGGCGGGCGGCAAGCGCTCGGACTCCAAGAAATCGAAGGAGTAACCGCGAATGGCTCACAAGAAAGGCGTAGGCAGCTCCAAGAACGGGCGCGACAGCCAGTCGAAGCGGCTCGGCGTCAAGCGCTTCGACGGTCAGGTCGTGAGCGCCGGGAACATCCTGGTGCGCCAGCGCGGCAGCAAGTTCAAGCCCGGCCACAACGTCGGCCTCGGCAAGGACTGGACGCTCTTCGCGCTCACCGACGGCGTGGTGCGCTTCGCCGACAAGGGTCGCCGGGGACGCTTCATAAGCGTCGAGGCGAGCGCCGTCGAGGCGGTCCCCGCCGACTGACCGCCGGCGCATCACAGGACGGCTCGGCCGCGTCTGCGGCCCTGACGGCGCGGCCCCGCAGGGGCCGCGTTCCTGTCGGAACGTAGAGGTCGGAGGATCCACGTGGGCTTTCGGGACGTCCTCGACATCACCGTGCAGGGCGGCAAGGGCGGCGACGGTGCCCTGTCCTTCCTGCGACTCAAGTACATGCCCAAGGGCGGCCCCGACGGCGGCCACGGCGGCGACGGCGGCAGCGTGCTGCTGCGGGCGGTCGACGACGTGTCCGCGCTCGACCGGCTGGCTCCCCACCGGCGTTACCGGGCGGAGACCGGGCAGCAGGGGGAGGGCCGCAACCGCAGCGGCACGAGCGGGGAGGACCTGGTGCTGGAGGTGCCGGTGGGCACCACCGCGGTCGACGCGGACAGCGGCGCGCTGGTGGCGGACCTGGTCGCGGTGGGCGAGACGGCGCTGGTCGCCCGGGGGGGCGAGGGCGGCCGGGGCAACGCGTCGTTCGCAAGCGCCCGGCGGCAGGCGCCGCGCTTCGCCGAGTACGGCACGGCGGGGCAGACGGTGCGGCTGCGGCTCGAGCTCAGGACCATCGCCGACGTCGGCCTGGTGGGCTACCCCAACGCCGGCAAGTCGAGCTTGCTGGCGGCCCTCTCCAACGCCCGCCCGGTCATCGCCGACTACCCGTTCACCACGCTGAGCCCCAACCTCGGCGTGGTGGAGCGCGACCTCGAACGTCTCACCGTCGCCGACATCCCCGGCATCATCGAGGACGCGCACGAAGGGCGGGGCCTGGGGCTGGACTTCCTGCGTCACATCTCCCGCACCCGCTTGCTCGTCTTCGTGCTGGACATCGCCGCCGAGCCTGCCGAGACGCTTGGCGCGCTACGAGCCGAGCTGGAGAGCTACGACCCCGGGCTGCTCCTCCGGCCGGCGCTGCTGGTGCTCAACAAGACGGACCTGGCCGAGCCCCCCGAGGTCGAGGAGGCCGAGCACGCGCTGGCCGCTGCCGGGCTGCCGGTGGTGAGCGTGTCGGCGCTGGAGGGACAGAACCTGGAGGCGCTGAAGGCGGCGCTGTTCGCGTTGCTGCCCGAGCGGCCGGCGCCGGTCAAGGCCGAGGCCGCCGAGCGCCGCGTGGTCGTCCGGCCGCTGGAGGTGGTGCGGGACGAGAGCGGCGAGGGCTGGGTGGTGCGCGGCAGCGAGATCGAGGCGGTGGTGCGGCGCTTCGATCCCAGCAACGGGGAAGCCGTCGCCTACCTCCAGCGCATCTTCCGCACCCACGGCATCGACCGGCTGCTGGCCCGGGCCGGCGCCGGCGACGGAGACGACGTGCGCATCGGCGACGCCGTCTTCGCGTACTTCTCCGACGAGCGGGACGAGGAGGCGCGGGATGCCGCCGGGGGTGACGGGGACGACCGCTAGGCGTGTGCCGGGGAGGCATGGGCAGCTACCGGAAGTGGTCGGCTCGGGCACGGCAGGATGGGGGGCGGGTGTGGTTGAATGGGCGGTGCCGCCCCCGGGGCGGCGCGAGGCTCGAACCCAGACGCGTGCCGGGGCCGCGGTGGTTTCACCCTCACTCCCGACGGACTCGAACCGAGGAACCATGGTCGAACCAGATCCGCTCCCTGAACAGGACCCCTGTGCGAGGCCTGAGATCGCGGCCTTCTGCCCGCGCGTCGAGGAGATGGTCTCCAGCGAGCGCTACGAGCACATCCAGCGCGTCGCCAGGCTGGCGGTCGCCATCGCGCGCGCCAACGGCTTCCCCAAGGCGGATGCCGAGGCCGCGTGCCTCGCGGCCATCCTGCACGACGCGGCGCGCGACCTGTCGGCCGAGGAGCTGTTCCGGCTGGCGCCGCCGGAGAACGCGCTCGAGGAGCGGCAGCCGCTGTCGGTGCACGGCCGCGCCGCCCGCGTCATCGCCGCCTCCTGGGGCGTCGACGATGCGCGCGTGCTGGAGGCCATCGAGGGGCACGTCTTCGGCGTGGGGCTCGACAACCGCATCGGGATGGCGGTCTACATCGCCGACGTGTGCGAGCCCGGGCGCGGCGTCAACGACGATATCCGCGAGCTCGCCATGAGGGACCTGACGAGGGCGTACGAGAAGGCGGTGGGCAGCAAGGTCCAGTACCTGCGCTCGAAGGGCAAGAGCGTCCACCCTGCCACCCTCAAGGTGTATGAGCAGATTTGCCACTAGGCGCAACGCGCGGCTGCTGACGGTGCTGGGCCTGCTGCTGGCCCTGGCCGGCCTGGCGGGCTTCTGGCTCACCCGTGACATCCACCGGTCGCCGCTCTCGAAGGAGCAGCGACAGCTGCTGGGGATCAAGGGCAACGCCTTCCACGTCAGCTTCGTGGTGGCCGGCCGGGACATCCTGTACACCAAGGCCAAGTCCGATCCCATCTACGGCAAGGGCGGCAAGATCGTCGGCTGGAACTACCACGGCCAGGTGAGCGACGCCGGCGTCAATACCGACACCATCCTCTACGTCGACATCACCGGCGACAACATGACCATGATCGCCATCCCGCGCGATGTGTTCCTCTTCGACCTCGGCTACCGCATCAACGGCCTCTACGCGCGCGAGGGCCCGGACGCGCTCCGGCGCCGCGTGTCCTCGATCCTGGGCGTGCCGGTGGACTACTACGCCATCATCAAGCTCAACATCTTCCAGCACCTGGTGGACGCGCTCGGCGGCGTCAACGTCAACGTGCCCTACGCCATGAACTACGACGACAACGTGGCGGGCCTGCATATCCACTTCAAGGCCGGGCCTCAGCACATGGACGGCCAGCAGGTAGCGGAGTTCGTGCGCTACCGTCACACGCCGCGGGGAGACATCGACCGCCTCGACAACGTGAAGCGCCTGGCTTACGCGCTGATGGCGCGGCTCAAGCAGCTGAACGTGCGTGCGGTCACCAAGGTCCCGCAGCTCGTCGACACCTTCTTCAGCGACGTGCAGACCAACGCCAGCCCCACGCTGGTGCGCCAGCTCGCCTCGCGCATCGGCAGCCTGCAGCTCAAACAGACGGCGACCATCCCTACCCAGGAGGTTCAGGTCGCCGGCGAGGGGACCCCGCTCAAGGTCGACCCGCAGGACGTCAACAAGTTCCTGGCCGAGACCTTCGGCGGGACGCCGCGCACCTTCAGCAAGGCGCCCCAGGCGACGCTCCTCATCACCAACCAGAGCGGCAGGCCGGGCCTGGAGAACTGGTTCCGCGGCCGCCTGGAGGCGATGGGCGTGCCGGCGAAGGACATCATGGTACGCTCGCTGTCCGGCGTCGACCCCACCCCGAGCCGGCTGCTGGCCACCACCGCCACCTGGAACGATGCGGACTACTACACGTCGTTGCTCCATACCAGCAAGCAACAGGTCGACCACCTCGACGGCTACGACGGGCGCAGGGTCGGCCTCGAGCTCATCCTCGGGAGGGACGCGACGGCCATGGTCCCGAGCGGCGCGCATTACGCCTCGACGGCGAGCGCGCGATGACGCAGCTGGAGCGCAAGGGGGAGATGTTGCAGGAGAGCGTGATCGTGCCCGATGAAGTGCAACTCATCGTCGATGCCCTGGACGACAAGCGTGCCAAGGATATCGTGGTGCTGGACCTGACCGGAGTGTCGGCCAGCCTCGACTACTTCGTGATCGCCACCGGCGAGTCGAGCCTCCAGCTGCGCGCCCTCGAGGACAGCGTCCGCGAGCGGCTCAAGGAGAACGGCTTCAAGCCCAGGGGCGTGGAGGGTCCCAGCGACCGCTGGGTGCTGATCGACTTCGGAGGCGTGGTGGCGCACCTGATGAGCCCCGACGCGCGCGGCTTCTACGACATCGAGGGCCTGTGGGCCGACGCCCGGCGGGTTCAGGTGACCCCCGCCTGAGCGGGCACCACGGCGCGGAGCGCCGCCTCGGCGGGCGGCTTCCGCCGGCCGGACGTACCGGCCGGAGCGGCCGGGTCCGTGACCGACCCTGACGTCACCGGTCCGGCCCCCAGGCACTGGGCCGAGGTGCTGGCGCGGCGCCATCTCGAGCGCCTCGGCTGGACCGTGCTGGACGCCAACTACGCCGTCCGCGGCGGCGAGATCGATCTCATCGCCAGGGACGGGGAGACGGTGGTGTTCGTCGAGGTGCGGCAGCGCCGCAGCAGCGCCTTCGGGCACCCCGGCGAGACCCTGGACCGGCGTAAGCTGGCGCGCCTGACCCGGACCGCCCGCCGCTACCTGGTCGAGCGCCTCGGCGACGCCGACGCGGCCGTGCGTTTCGACGCCGTGCTGGTCGTCGGAAACGAGCGCGCCCCACGGCTCACCCATCTGCGCGACGTGCTCTAGCCGGCAGCTGCAGCTCCGGCGAGCACCGCCGGGCGCGGCGCCTGCCCCGTGCCATACTGCCCTCGTGCGCAGTGCCGGCATCATCGACCTGGGGAGCAACACCGCGCGGCTGGTGGTGATGGTCTACCAGCCGGGGTACCGCTACCAGCGCCTCGACGAGCTGCGCGAGGTGGTGCGGCTGCCCGAAGGCATGGGCGGCTCCGGCATCCTGCGCGCCGCGCCCTTCGAACGCGGCCTCCAGGCGCTCCGCACCTTCCGTAGCTACTGCGATGCCAACGCCATCGACGACGTGCGCGCCACCGCTACCAGCGCCGTGCGGCAGGCAAGCAACGGCGCCGCCTTCGTAGCGGCCGCCCGCGAGCGAGCCGGGGTCGTGCTGGAGGTGCTGAGCGGCGAGGAGGAGGCGCGCTACGGCGCCCTCGCCGTCGCCAACAGCCTCGCGGTGGACGATGCCGTGGTCTTCGACCTCGGCGGCGGAAGCATGCAGCTCAGCAGCCTCGCCGGCCGCCGCTTCGCCGGCGGCGGGGCGGTGCCGCTGGGCGCGGTCCGCATGACCGAGGCCTTTCTGGAGGGTGATCCGCCCAAGCCCAAGGCGCTCAAGGCGCTGCGCCGCCACGTGCGCGAGGTGCTGGCGCCGCGCGTGGCCGAGCTTCCGCGGGGGATCCCGGTGGTGGGGATGGGCGGCAGCCTTCGCAACCTCGCCAACGTGGTGCAGTCGCGCTCCGGCTATCGCCCGGAGCTGCTCCACGGCTACCGTCTCGAGCGCCGTGCGCTCGAGAGGCTGTCCGACGAGCTGGCCGTCATGCCGGTGGCGGCGCGGCGGGACGTCAAGGGCCTCAACCGCGACCGCGCCGACATCATCGTGGCCGGCAGCGTCGTCATCGTGGAGGCTCTCGCGGCTCTGGACGCCGACGAGGTCATCATCAGCGGTCAGGGTCTGCGCGAGGGGCTGTTCTATCCCTACCTCTTCCCCGAGGGCGACCACCTCGCCCCCGACCTGCGGGCGTTCAGCATCCTCAACCTCATGCGCGAGTACTATGACAACCCTGCCCACAACGACCACGTCCGCCTGCTCGCGCTGGAGCTCTTCGACCAGCTCGCCCCCTTGCACGGCCTGGGGCCCGACGCGCGCGAGCTGCTGGGCGCGGCCGCGCTCATCCACGACATCGGCATGGCCGTCGACTACTACGCCCACCACAAGCACGGCATGTACCTGGTGATGGGGCGGGCGCTCCCCGGTTTCAGTCATCGCGAGCAGGTGCTGATCGGCCTCCTGGTCCGTTATCACCGCCGCGGCGCCCCGGCCGACCTGGGCTTCGGCGGCGCCCTGGAGGCCGGCGACATGGAGCGCCTCACGACCCTGGCGGGTCTGCTGCGGCTGGCGGAGTACCTGGAGCGCAGCAAGGCGCAGCGCGTGCGGGGCCTGCGCTGTCACCTGGGCGACGGGGTGGTCCAGATCGAGGCGCTGTCGCGGGGCGACGCCGAGATCGAGGTGCGCGAGGCGGGGCTCCGCTCGGGCCTGCTGGCGGCGGCGCTAGGCATCACGGTGGAGGTCGTCTCGGGGCACCTGCCGACATGAGCGGCTCGAGCCGCCATAATCGAGACGTGGAGAAGCGCGTGCGGGTGAAGATCTGCGGCATCACACGACCCGAGGACGCCGTCATGGCCGAGGAGGCCGGCGCCGACGCCATCGGCGTCATCTTCGCCCCCGGCTCCAAGCGCCGCGTCGGGCCCGTCGCCGCGGCCGCCATCGTGGGCGCGGTGGGACCCCTGGTGGCCACCGTGGGGGTGTTCGTCGACGCCCCGCTCGACGAGGTGCTGGCCATCGCCAGGCGCTTGCGGTTGAGCGCCGTGCAGCTGCACGGCGACGAGCCGGCCGCCTACGCGGCCGCCCTGCGGGGCGAGGTCAAGGTGGTGCGCGCGCTGGCCTTCGAGCCGGCGCTGACCCCGGAGTCCCTCGCGGGCTACCCGGCGGACGCCTTCCTGCTGGACGCCAGGGCGCCCGGTTCCGGGGAGCGTTTCGACTGGTCGCAGGCGAGGGCCTGGAGAGAGCACCCGCGGCTGATCCTCGCCGGCGGGCTCACGCCCGAGACGGTGGCGGACGGGGTGCGGGCGCTGCGACCGTACGCGGCCGACGTGGCATCGGGCGTCGAGGCGTCGGTCGGAACCAAGGACCCGGAGCGCGTGCGCGCCTTCGTCGAGGCCGCCAGGGGAGCTTGATGCGGCCGCTTTTCCACAACCGGCCCCGTTTCTCCACACGTGTGTGGATAACTCGGTTGCGTCCGACCAGGAGCGGAATGAGGGATGCGTGAAGGGTATTTGTTGCGTCCAGGACGAACGTCCCGCCTTTCGGGGGGGTGGCGGGCGAGCTACCAGATACAACCCCGGTTTGTCAAGAGGGATCAGTTTTCCACAGTTTGCAGCCGGTTATCCACAAACCGCATGATGGTCGTCGGCCAAGCCACGGAACCGGGCCGGAGCCTGGCCGGAGTGCGGCTCGGTGCCCGGGTGCGGCGCGACCACAGGCTCGAGGAGGACGCCCCGAGAGGACGCCCCAAGGAGGACGCCACCGTGAAGATCACAGCCATCGCCGACGCCCGCCGCTTCTCGCTCGCTGCCGTCCAGAAGACGGAGCTGGTCGGCAGTGGCGATCTGAGCGTGTCCCTGTTGTGCTTCGAGGCCGGTCAGAAGGACGAGGACCAGACCTTCGGCAGCAGCTGCCTCTATCAGGTGCTGGAGGGCGAGGTGCTGCTGCGGCACGATGCCGGTAGTGACCGCGTCGGCCCCGGCAGGCTGATCACCGTGCCGGCGGGCACGCGACACCACCTCGAGAACGCCGGCGGCGGCCTGCTCGTGGTGATGGCGACGCACGCCCGCTAGCGTGGCCAGGAAGGCGGCCGCGTACCGCCTGAAGACGGGCCTGGGGTTGGAGGACCGGCGCCGCTCCCCGTACCGGAGCAACCGCAAGGCGTGGAGGGGCGAGGGCGAGCGGCTCTCGGCCGAGCGCGACAGCATCGCCCTGGGCGGGGGAGAGCGTGCCGCCCGCCGGCAGCACGACAAGGGCCGCATGACCGCGCGCGAGCGCGTCGCTGCCCTGCTCGACCCGGGGGCGGCGTTCGACGAGCTGATGGCCTTCGCGGGCTGGGAGATGTACGGGGACGAGGGGGGCGCGCCCGCCGGCGGGGTGGTGACCGGCATCGCCCGCATCCACGGCCGACCCTGGATGGTCATCGTCAACGATGCCACCGTCAAGGCCGGGGCGTTCTTCCCGATCACCGCCAAGAAGGTGATCCGCGCGCAGACCGTCGCGCTGGAGAACCGCCTGCCCACCATCTACCTGGTGGATTCGGCGGGCGTGTACCTGCCCATGCAGGACGAGATCTTCCCGGACCAGGACGACTTCGGCCGGGTCTTCTACCTCAACGCCCGCATGAGCGCCCTCGGGATCCCGCAGATGGCGGCCATCATGGGCAACTGCGTGGCCGGCGGCGCCTATCTGCCGGTCATGTGCGACACCCTGGTGATGACGGAGGGCTCGGGGCTGTACCTGGCCGGCCCCGCGCTGGTGAAGGCGGCCATCGGGCAGAGCGTGTCCAGCGAGGAGCTCGGCGGCGCCGCGATGCATGCCGAGGTGTCCGGCACCGTGGATTACCTCGAGCCCGACGACGCGCATGCCCTGGAGCGGTTGCGGCGGCTGGCGTCCGGCTACGCGCCGCAGCCGGTGGCGCCCTGGGCGTCGGTCCGCCGCGAGGCGGCGGCGCCGGCGGAGAAGGTCGAGGACCTGGAGGGTCTGCTGCCGCTGGAGGGAGGCAGCCAGACGTACGAGACGCGCGAGGTCATCGCCCGGCTCGTCGACGGCTCCGAGTTCGACGAGTACAAGGCGCGCTACGGGCGCACCCTGGTCTGCGGCACCGCCCGGCTGGGCGGGTTCCCGGTCGGCATCGTGGCCAACCAGAAGCAGGTGGTGAAGAGCGGCGGCCGCCTGGAGGTCGGCGGCGTCATCTACGCCGAGGCGGCCGACAAGGCGGCGCGCTTCGTGCTGAACTGCAACCAGGCGGGCGTGCCCATCGTCTTCCTGCACGATGTCAACGGCTTCATGGTCGGGGTGGACAGCGAGCAGGAGGGCATCATCCGGCGCGGAGCCAAGCTGGTGAACGCGGTCAGCAACAGCGTGGTGCCGCGCATCAGCGTCATCCTGGGAGGCTCCTACGGCGCAGGCCACTACGCCATGAGCGGGAAGGCCTACGCGCCGCGCTTCGTCTTCGCGCTGCCCAGCGCCCGCTACGCGGTGATGGGCGGCCAGCAGGCCGCGAGGACCATCCTCGACATCCGCGCCGCGCAACTGAAGCGTTCCGGAGAGGCCCCCGACGAGGAAGCGCTGGCCGAGCTCTACGAGCGCATCCGTGCCGGCTACGAGCGCGCTCTCGACATCCGCTACGGCGCCGCCCGGTTGTGGGTCGACGCCGTGGTGATGCCGTTGGAGCTGCGCGAGCGACTGGTTCGCGCGCTGGAGGCGTGCGCCTTGGAGGGCGCGCTGCCGGCGTTCTCGACCGGCGTGTTCCAGGTCTGAGCGGCGCCGTGCCCGGGCTCAGCCGGGCGGCCAGCTTCCCAGCGCCCGGCGGGCGTCCACGATCTGGGCGGCGTGGTAGGCGGTGTGGTCGGCGAGCAGCATCAGCTGGCGGAAGAGGTTGTGCTGGCGGGCGTGCTCCAGCGGGGCCGTGAGGTCCCGCCCCGCATCGCGGACCAGCGCCAGCGCCCGGTCGCGCCCGGCGCGGTAGTCCTCCAGGCTCCTGCTCCAGGCGCGCTCCGAGGACGGCTCGGGGTCGGCGGGCCAGTAGCCGGCCGGCCAGTCGGGCGAGGCCCAGTCGGGGTCGAGGGCGTACTGGACGAGGTCCTCCTGCGCGATGCGGACGTGCTCCAGAAGCTGCCACACGCTATGCGGCAGGCCGGGCGGGACACGCCCGCGCAGCTCCGCGGGGAGGTCGGCCAGTGCCCGCTCGAGCGGTACGTGCGCCCCTTCGCCGAGGACCAGCTTCTCGAGCTGCTTGCGGATGACGGCGTCGTCCATGGTGCTCCTTTCCGGTCGCTGGGATGGAGGGCGGGGCCATGCTGCCGGCGCCGCCGCGCGGGCGGCTCGAGGCCGAGGTGCGCGGGCGCGCCTCAGCCCACCTCGGGGAAGTTGCCGGGCCTCCACTTGACGGTGCACCCCATGGCGAACGTCTCCGGTTCGGCGATGGCGCGCCCGGCCAGCGCGGCGTCGAGGGCGGCGCGCAGGGTCTCCTCGGTCACCGCGGCGGGATCCTTGGGGCTGTCGTCGATGCGGCCGTGGTAGCGCAGCCGTCGCTCGCGGTCGAACACCAGCACCTCCGGCGTCCGCTGGGTGCGGTAGGCCTGCGCCACGGCCTGGTCCTCGTCACGGAGGTAGGGGAACGGCAGGTCGTGCTCGGCGGCGAACGCCGTCATGCCGGAGACGCCGTCGTCCGGGAAGGCCTCGGCGTCGTTGGAGTTGACGAACGCGAAGCTCGCCCTCCCCTGGTACGCGCGCGCCAGGGCGACCAGCCGGTCGACGTTGGCGAGCACGTACGGGCAGTGGTTGCAGGCCTGCACGTAGACGAACAGCTCCCCGCCGAAGTCCTCGAGCCGGTAGCGACGGCCGTCGGTGGCGGAGAGGTCGAACGGCGGCGCCGAGGCTCCGATGGGGAGCGGATCGGGCTGGGTCTTCATGGCTCACCTCCGGTTCGGGTGTGGGCGGCGGCCCGACGGCCGCCCGCTGCGCCGGCGTGCCCGGGGACCGGCGCCTGGCGCGTGTGCTGGGCCCAAGCCCAGCTATACCGGGCTCGTGGTGCGTGGGCTGTCGTGCACGCGCCGAAGCCGGGCTAGACTGACGCCAGATGGGCCTTCCCCGTGTCGTTGCCGGCGTGGCGGGCGCGGCCCCCCGCCTCGCTCGAGGCCGGGCATGCCGCTGAGCTTCGCGGCGCCGCAGTTCCTGTGGGCGCTGCTGGCGTTGCCGCTGGTGGTGCTGCTGCACTTCGTGCGCTCGCGGCGCCGGCGCACCGAGGTCTCGGCGCTCTTCCTCTGGCAGCGCGCCCGGCGTACCGCGGAGCGGCGCCGGCGCATCGCGCCGACGTGGCTCCTGGTGGCGCAGCTGCTGTTCACCGCGCTCGCGGCCCTGGCGCTGGCGCGCCCGGAGCTCACCGGGGGGCCGGCGGCCGACCGCATCATCATCGTCGACGCCTCCGCGAGCATGGCTGCCCACGACCCCGACGGCGTGCGGCTGGACAAAGCCCGGGCGGTGGCCGCGCACCTGCTGTCCGGGGCCGGCCGCGTGGCGCTGGTGCGGGCGGGCGTGGACGCCCGCGTGCTGGTGCCGCTCACCAGCGACCGCTCGGCCGTCCGGCGGGCGCTGGCCGGCCTGCGAGCCGGCGACCACACCGCCGACCTGGCCCGCGCCGTGTCGGTGGCCGAGGGCGTGGAGCCGGGGGTGCGCGTCGATGTCGTGACGGACCAGCCGCCTCCCGCCGGCGATCAGCGCGTGCACTACCACGACGTCGCCGGCGGCGGCATCAACGTGGGCATCAGCGCCTTCGACCTGGGCATCCAGCAGGCCTACGTGGGTGTGGTATCCAACAGCCCCCGTCCGCTCGAGGTGGGGGTGCGGCTCACACGAGACGGCGCGCCGATCGCCAGCGGATCGGTGCTCGTGCCGGCGGGCGGCGTGGGCAGCATCACCTTCCCGCTGGCCGCGGTGCGCGGCAGCTACCAGGCCAGCATCACGCCACCGGCCGGCACGTCCCCGGGCGACCCCGGGGGGGACGCCCTCACGCTGGACGATGTCGCCTACGCCGGAGCCCGTCCCATCGGAGCCGTCGTTCAGCAGCGGGACGACGCCGTGATCAAGGCGCTCTCGGCGGTGCCGGGCGTGACGGTGCGGGTCAACCCCCGCGCGGCCGACGTGAGCGCCGACCTGCGCGTGCTCACCGCCAACGTCGATCCCGCCGGCCTCGCCCCCGGGGCCTACCTGCTCTTCCCTCCGGCGGCGTCCAAGCCCGAGTACCAGCTGATCCGCGACTTCGACCGCGGCTCGCCGCTCATGCGCTTCGTCGACCTGCAGGACGTGGTGGTCGGCCTCGACCCGGCACGCACCCCGTGGAAGGCCGGTGGCGGCTGGCAGGTGCTGGCGAGCACCGGCGACCTGGAGCCGGTGCTGCGCTACCGCGACGCCGGCGGCGTGCGTGTGTTGCAGGCGGCCTTCAACCCCAGCCAGACGGACCTGGTCCTGCGGGTGGCGTTCCCGGCGCTGGTCGCGAACCTCGTCCGCGAGATCCGTGGCGACGACCGGGTAGCCATGGGCAGCGCGCTGCCCCCCGGGACGGTGCTGACGTCCGCGCCCCAGGGTGCGGTGGGCTCCGGTGCGGTGGGCTCCGGCGGGGTGGGCTCCGGCGGGGCGGGGCAAGCGGGTCAGGCGGGCGCGGGGCAGACCGGTCCGGGGCAGACCGGTCCGGGGCAGGCACCGGCCTCCGGCAGCCAGCGCTACGCGCTCGAGCCCGGCATCTACCGCACTCCGGACGGCCGCCTGCTGCTGGCGAGCCTCGACAGCGAGGCCGAGTCGCGCCTGCCGGGGCCGGCGCCGGCAGCCGGCGGCGGCGGCTCGCAGCGTGCGCCTGCCGCTGTCCCGGCCGCCCAAGGCGCCCCCGCGGCGGGCCACGCCATCGTCACCTCGCTGGCGGCGGCCCTGCTGATCCTGGCGTTGATCGCGCTGGTGGCCGAGTGGCTGCTGTACTCGGGCGGCGGCAGCGCCGCCCCGTGGAGCGTGCTGCGGCGGCGGGGACGAGGGTGACCCGGCCCCCACCGGGGCGCGGCGCCTGGTTGGTAGGCTGGTCGCGCGGGCGCTGAGCCCGCTCGCGAGGGAAGGGGAGCGTCGAGGATAGCGCGGGTCGAACTGAGTCTTCCGGCTGTGGTGCTGCTGCTCCTGGCGGCCGGGCTGGCCACCCTCAGCAGTGCGGCTCCGCCCCACGAGCTGCTGCGCCAGGTCGGCTTCCTGGTCGTGGGCCTGGTGCTCGCGGGCGGCGTGCTGTGGCTGGGCTGGCGCCGCCTGTCGCGGCTCACGCCCTACCTGTACGTGGTGAGTCTGGTCCTCCTGGCGATGGTGCAGGCGATGGGCCGGACGGTGAACGGCGCCAAGTCGTGGCTGTACCTGGGGCCGCTTCCCGGCTTCCAGCCGTCCGAGCTCGCCAAGCTCGCTCTCATCCTGGCGCTCGCCGGCGCCATGCACGAGCGGCCCTTGCGTGCGCCGCTGAGCTACGTCCGGCCGATCGCGTTGCTGCTCGTGCCGCTCGCACTGGTCGTGGTCGAGCCCGACCTGGGCACGGCGCTGGTCATCGTCGCCATAGGCGCGGGCATGATGCTGGTGCGGGGCATCCCCTGGCGGCATCTGGCGGTGATCGTGGTGCTCATCGGCGTGGCGGTCCCCACCGTGGTGCTGCCCCACCTGAGCGCCTACCAGCGCGCCCGCCTGGTGTCGTTCATCAACCCGTCGGCCGACCCGCAGGGCAGCGGCTACCAGGTCATCCAATCGACCATCGCCGTGGGCTCGGGCGGGCTCTTCGGCAAGGGGTACAAGAAGGGCACGCAGGCGCAGCTCGGCTTCATCCCCTTCCGCCAGACCGATTTCATCTTCCCGGTGCTGGCCGAGGAGGGCGGCTTCGTGGCCTCGGTGACGCTGCTCCTGCTGTACGGTGTGCTGTTCTGGCGTCTCGCGGCCATGGCGGGCGACTGTCCCAAGGACCGGGACAAGCTCGTGATCATGGGGGTGATGACGCTCATCGCCTTCCAGGTGGTGGTCAACATCGGCGTCACGCTGGGCCTGGCCCCCGTCACCGGCATCACCCTGCCGCTGGTGTCCTACGGCGGCACCAGCCTGATCTCCACGGTGCTGGCGCTGGCGCTCGCCCTGGTGGTGCACCGCGACCGCTTCGCGGAATGGTGAGCTTCGCTCCGGTCTCCGGAGCGTCCTGCTAGAGTTCTCTCGAGATGACGTTCCGCGGCATCGTGTTAACGCTCGTGGTGGTGCTGGCGCTCATCGTGGCCGCGCTCGACTGGCGCGAGCTGGTGAAGCCGGTGCCCGTCAACCTGGTGCTCGCGACCCCGCAGTGGCCGCTGGCGCTCATCCTGCTGGTGGCGGTCGTGGCGGTGGCGGCGCTGTTCTTCCTGGCGGCGCTGGTCGACCGGGCGGGGCAGCTCCGGCAGCTCACCCGCCTGGAGCGGCAGGCGGCGTCGCTGCGGGCCAGGTTGGAGGCGCACGACAAGGAGGAGGCGAGCCGCCTGGAGGGCCTCCTCGACTCGGCGGTCGCCGATCTGCGCTCGCGCGTGGGCTCGCTCTCCGGCGGCCTGGAGAAGCGGCTGGACGGCGCCTTCGAAGCGACGGAGAAGCGCCTCGTCGATCGGGTGGCTGCAACGGAGGCGAAGCTCGAGCAGGCCCTCGTCGCCATGGAGGCGCGCGACCAGGAGCGCCTGGCGGCGGTGAGCGAGCGCGTGGTGAAGGTCCGCGACGAGCTGGCGGCCGACATCGCCCAGGCCGAAGACGCCCTGGCGCGCCGGCTCGCCGGCGAGGGGCCCGAGGAGCCAGGCTGACCCCGTCGCCGCCGGCCCGCGCGAGGCGCGCGCCTGCCGGCGTCGGCTGGGCCGGCTGGCGGCGAAGCGCTACGCGGGGCGGGGCCGGCGTCTGCTAGCGTGGGAGGCATGGACGGGCTCGACAAGGAGCGGTTGAGGGACCAGGTGCTCGAGGCGTTGAAGGTCGTACGCGACCCGGAGATCCCGGTGAACGTGGTCGACCTCGGGCTGATCTACCGTTGCGACATCGATGACGAGGGGCACGTCGACATCGACATGACGCTGACCAGCATGGGCTGCCCCGTGCAGGACATGATCCAGTCGGACGCCGAGATAGCCGCCATGAAGGTCGACGGCGTGACGCGGGTGACGGTGGACTTCGTGTGGTCGCCCCCCTGGACGCCGCAGAAGATGACCGACGACGGCAAGAAGCAGATGCGCATGTTCGGCTTCAACATCTGACGGACGCCGCCGGGGCGACATTATGAAGATGCCGACCCGGCGCGAGCGTGGCGCCGTGCTTGAATGGACCCCATGCTGTTCGGGTCCCGCCGACGCAAGCCTTCGCGGCGGCAAGAGTGGCGCGAGTTCGCGCGGCGCCTCGAGCTGACCGACGCTTCCCAGCAGGACGCACGCCTGCGCGATTGGTTCGATCTCGGGGACAGCCCGCTGTCGCCGCTGTTGAGCCTCAGGCGGAAGGGCCAGCCGACGCTGTTCTTCTTCGATCAGGAGCGGGAGCGGAGCGGTCCTGCCGGCACCGTCACCAGCCTGGTGACGGGCGCCCTGTTGCGGGCCCCCGAGCCGCTGGCGGTCGCCTCGCTGCGCGCGCTGCCGCGAGGCAACCCGGTGTTGGAGTCGATCGTGGCGGGCCGCACCGGCAGCCGCAGGCTCGACCTCGGCGAGCTTCCCGACTTCGACGCACAGGTGAGCGTGTTCGCGCGCGACGAGGAAGCGGCGCGGGCGTGGCTCACCAAGCCCGTGCAACGGGTGATCCAGCGCATGCTCGTCGGGCGGGGCGTCACCCCCACGCTGGTGGTGGGGGGCTGGCACATGCTGACCCTCTGCGAGGGCGGCGATCCCGCCGGCTTCGAGGCGCTGGAGTCGGTCGCCACCGACCTGTTGACGCTCTTCGTGATGGTGGAGGGGACGGTGGCGGCGGCCGCGCCCCGGGCGGGTGCCGCCACCCCGCAGCCGGATGACGGCACCGGCACCGGATGAGGCCGCACGGGCGCACGCCGGGCAGCGGTGCCCGAGCGCCCCGTCGGGCTCGAAGGGCTCAGCCGCGGTGGTAGGGGTGGCCGGCGCGCAGGGTCTCGACGCGGTAGAGCTGCTCCAGCAGGACCAGTCGTGCCAGCTCGTGCGGCAGCGTCAGGTCGGAGAGCCTCCACACCTCGTCGACGCGGTCCAGGAGCCACGGCGCGTGGCCCTCGGCGCCCCCCACCAGCAGGCTCAGGCGGCTGTCCCCGGCCAGCTCGAGACCGTCCAGATGCGCCGCCAGGTCGCGCGTCCCGAAGCTGCGCCCGTGCTCGTCGATGGCCACCGTGCGTGCCGCCGTGCGGCCCTGCGCCGCCTCCAGCAGGGCCGTGCTCTCGGCGTCACGCACGGCGCGGACGTCCCCGCCGCGGCCCTCCTTCAGCTCCACGACCTCGAGCCTGGCGAGGGCCTCCAGACGGCCGGCGTAGTAGCGGCAGCCGTCGGCATGGAAGCCGCGCTTGAGCCGGCCGATGGCCACGAGCCGGTAGCGCACGGCCGTCCGTCAGCTCTCGCTGGGCCCGCCGACGTCCTCGGGGGGCGAGGCGGCGGCGGCCCGATCCGGCGCGGCCGCCTCGTCGCCCGCGCGGTTACCGGCGCCGTTACCGTCACCGTCGGCCGCGCCGTTGTCGAGCGCGACCCCCAGCTTCTCCAGGAGCTCCCTGCGGCGCGACGTCCGCAGCGGGCTCGCTTCCAGCGCCGCGGCCAGGCGGTCGGGGTCGAGCGCCTGCCGCAGCACCTCGAGCTCGCTGCCGGAGAGGGTGCGGCCGTGGAGCTCGTGCTCCTCGAAGGCCTCGAAGGCCAGCGGACAGACCGCTCGCACCATCGTCGCCATGGCGTCGCCGTAGGCGCGGATCTCGTACTGGGCGTGCCAGTCCAGGCGCAAGCGGAGGAAGTGGAAGAGGTTGTTGAGGTCGATCTGCCAGTACATCTCGGTGTAGAGGCTGAGGGGCAGGTTGATGCGCGCCAGCTCGCGCGCGACGCCGTCCTCGAGGAACGCCTCGTAGTGCTGGTAGACGGTCTCCTGGTCGGCCCGCAGCGCCTGGATGGCGCGCGCTCCGACGTCCTCGGAGGCGACCTCCTCGCCGACCTGGCGGTTGCGCCTGCCCTGCGTGCGCACCTCGAAGGGCCGGGGCAGGTAGAACTCGTCGCGCATCACCGAGTAGCGACCGCTGATCTCGTTGAGGCGTGCGGTGCGGTGACGGATCCACTGCCTGGCCACGAAGATGGGCATCTTGACGTGGAAGGTGAAGATCACCTGCTCGAAGGGGCTGGTGTGCCGGTTGCGCAGCAGGTAGTCGATCAGCGCGCGGTCCTCGCGGACCGTCTTGGTGCCCTCGCCGTAGGACACCCGTGCGGCCTGCACGATGCGGGCGTCTCCGCCCAGGTAGTCCACCAGGCGAACGAAGCCGTGGTCCAGGACGGGAAATTCCTTGTCCAGCAGGGCGTCCGCTTCCGGAACCGAGATCCGCGCCATGCCCGGCATCATACCCGTGGGCGTTCCTCATCTTGGCGGGCCGCGTCCCTGACCGGCCCCGCGGGCTCTCATGAGAAACCGATGAGTGTCAGACTTCACAATCTCGATAAACGCGATTCTGGCCGCGAATTCGCGCTCTCATAATTGGTTAATTCGCCTTGACACCCCCTCATGGTTGTGGGATACTGAGCCGGATTTGTCCACGGCCTGGGGCCGCATTGGGAGGGAGGTGTACACCTTGAACCGGTCCTTGAGCATGGCGAGTCTGGCGGGCAACCACAGCGAACGCAGGAACGGCGAGGAAACTAGGACACTCCCGTAGGCCTGCTTTTCGCGTTTGGTACCCGCCGCAACGGTTCCGATTCTCAGAGTTCAAGGGGTACCCAAGCATGAAAAAACTCGTTCTCACGCTCCTGGCGGCGACGCTGGTGAGTGGCGCGCTCGCGCAGAACAGTAGCACGTCGTTCCCGGACATTCCGGCGAACCACTGGGCTGCCGCCGCCGTCTCCCGCATCGCCAACTTGGGCATCGTCATCGGCTTCCCCGACGGTACCTTCCGTGGCAACGAAGCCTTCACGCGTTACCAGGCTGCGCTCGTGATCAGCCGACTGCTCGACGTCGTGAACCAGAATGTGAACAGCTCTCTGGCCATGACCAAGTCGGACATCCAGTCGCTGCGTAACGCCGTGCAGGGCGTCGCCTCGGACGTTGCCTCGCAAGGGGTGCGTCTGTCGTCGGCGGAAAGTGCCATCGCCAGCCTGTCTGACGATGTGACGGCGAACAAGTCGTCCATCGCCAGCAACTCGTCTCGTCTAGACAAGCTGGAGCAGCAGATCAGCAGCCTGCAGAGCAGCGCCGGCCAGCAGAACAACACGGCCGGGGCGGCCAACCCTGCGGTGCTGCGCGACCTGCAGAACCAGATCGCGTCCCAGCGCGTGGCTATCGACACGGCACAGGCTCAGGCCGATGCCGCGGCCAAGCGCGCCAACGACGCGCACGATCTGGCCCAGCAGGCCATGTCGAAGGCCCAGCAGAACGCCGCCGACATCGCCGCGGCCAACACGGTGCTGCAGCAGCTGACCGACAAGGTCAACACGCTGAGCAGCCAGGCGGCCGCGCCCGCGCAGCCGCTCCCGCAGGCTCCGCCTCCGGCGACCTCGAGCCAGCCCGGCCTCCAGGGTGATGTCCAGCGCAACACCAGCGACATCGCCAACATCCGCGAGTTCGTGATCCTCCTCCGCCGCGACCAGGTCGCCCTGCGCGACCGCGTCTCCGCGCTGGAGACCAGCGACACGCAGCAGAGCAAGGACATCACCAGCCTGCAGAAGCGCGTCACCGCGCTCGAGCAGAACCCGCTGGGGATCTCCGGCTCGATCGAGCTGTCGTACTTCGTCGGCCGCGCCGGCCCCTACTACTTCGACGTCGACCGTGCCTACGGCGTGGGCAACACCCGCTCCATGGGCTCGTCGGTCTTCAGCTCCGGCGCCGCCGAGCTCACGGGTGACAGCCCCGGCGACAGCAGCTACCAGACGGACGTCGGCGAAGTCGCGCAGGACCGCCAGGACATCACGAACCAGGCGGGCGCGCTTTCCACGACGTTGACCATCAACCTGAGCAGCAAGCTCAACGGCGTAGGCAGCCCGAACGCGCTCAACAAGTTCGACGCGGTCATCAGCGTCAGCATCGCGAAGGTCAACGGCCTTAGCTGGGATAACACCGACTATGGTAGCGGCACGACCGCTGATCCCGGCTACGTCGTCCATGTCGACGACTTCACGACC
>Ga0102953_1000616_pt1 | contig 24240 bp, 13 predicted proteins | sample SalPon2A_C_D2_MG_FD_78509 | JGI IMG/M metagenome (GOLD analysis project Ga0102953, IMG submission 78509) | Soil microbial communities from South San Francisco under conditions of wetland restoration - Salt Pond MetaG R2A_C_D2_MG | ecosystem: Environmental > Terrestrial > Soil > Wetlands | place... | reverse complement strand
GGGCTTGATGTCGCGGTGCACCACACCATGCCGGTGCGCGTAGTCCAGCGCATCGGCCACCTCGGTGGTGATGCGGACCGCGTCGTCGATGGAGAACTGGGTCTCGCGGTTCAGCTTGTCGCGCAGCGTCTCGCCTTCGACGTACGGCATGACGTAGAAGAGAAACCCGTCGGCCTCGCCTGAATCGAATAAGGGGAGGATGTGCGGATGCTGGAGTGCCGCGGTGGTCTTGATCTCCTGCACGAACCGGTCGGCGCCGAGGACGGCGGCGAGCTCGGGGCGCAAGACTTTCACCGCGACCTTGCGGTCGTGCTTCAGGTCTTGGGCGAGATAGACCGTGGCCATGCCGCCGGCGCCGAGCTCGCGCTCGATGCGGTAGCGGTCGGCGAGGGCGGCGGTGAGCCGCGCGGCGCTCTCAGGCATGCATCCACCGTGCGATGGCGACGGGAGACGGCGGGGGACTATTCATTGCTGAAAACCGCTCCGTGCGGAATGGCGCTACCCTTCCAGCCGTAGGGCCAGTCGCGTGCGACGTCGATCGATTCCGACTCGAGAGTCAGCCGTCCCGTGCGGCGATCGATCGTCGCGAAGCGCGCGGAGGTGTTGAGCGCGCCGAACCCCGTGATCACCAGGCGATTGCCGCCCGGCTCGACGGCGATCCAGTGCGGGTATTCATCCGGCTTCATGAGAATGCGGCTCACCTCGTGCGGGTGCTCGGGATCGTGCATGTCGAGGCTCACGATCGCGTGGCCGCTCTCCATCGTTGCGACGAGGTACGGCCCGACGACCACCGGCACTTCGCACACCCGGTAGCCCGCGTCGTAGACGTGCTCGAGCGTCGGGTCGTTGCCGGCGAGGCCCCGTACCAGGAAGAGACCGCAGTTGAAGGTCGGAACGATGACCGTCTCGCCGTCCGCGAGCGTACGCGGCTCCGAGGCATCCACGGCATCGCCGTAGGACCACACCTCCGGGCCCTGGGGCTTCGGCAGTACGATCGTCTTGAGCAGCTTGAGGTCCGAGAGCCGCCAGACCTGTACGACGTTGCTCTCCTGCGCACCCATCATGTCGGAGCTGCTGGTCACGACGCGATCGAGCTTCTCGACGACGGCGAGGCTGTAGGGACGGATGTTCGGATCCACCCCGCTATCCGCTGCGGCGCTCGTCTTCGCCACGCGTCCGTCGGGATCGAACTCGACCAGGCCGCCCGGCGCCTTGTTGAAGCCGACGGAATACTGAAACGTGGCCAGCGTGTTGCCGTTCGAGAGGTATGCGAACGAATGCGGGTTCTGATACGCGCCCACACTTTCGAAGTGCCGCAGCAACTTCGGGTGCGCCGCATCGTGCAGATCGAACACGTACGTGCGATTCCCGAGCCAATCGTTGGCGTAGAGCACGTCGTTCGGGGGAAGGGAATAGTTCGTGTGGTGCGCCATCATCGCGTCGCCCACAGGCACCATCGCGACGAGCGTGCCGAACGGCTGTGCGCCGGGCCCGACGTCGAAGACGGCGATGAAGTCCTTCCCAGCGCCGAGGGCCTGACGGTACTCGGCGTCGTTGCCCGACAAGAGCGCCGTCTCCGACGCGTGCGGATGCGCCGCTTCCATCGCCCATACGAACAGATAATGGCTCTGCGCCGGCGCGGAATCTGCCCCCACCACGAGAGAGGCGGCGAGCAGCGTTGCGCCGCTCATCAACCACCCAACGCGGGAAAGTTGTCTCACGACGTTCTCCTCCTTGGTGCGCGCTGCTCGAGTCGGTCCGGCGGCGGCGAGTCCTCCGCGCCGCGTCAATAGACGTCCAAATCCGCTCCCGCCGCAACGGGACCCGAGAAGTGCTGCTTCACCTCTCCCACGATCTCGTTCGCCGTCTGGCCGAAGAAGAGCCAGTGCGTGAGCACGAGCAGCTTGGGGTGCGCGCGGGCGGCCATCTCGCCGAGCTCGATGCCCGACGTGTGGAAGTGCGTGTGGTACTCCTGGTCTTCCGGGCCCAGACGGGAGAGGCCCTTCGCCGAGTACACCTCGTGCACCATGACGTCGCATCCGTTGCAGTACTTGGCGATGGTGTCGAGCGGCGGTGCCTCGTCGCCGGAGATCACGATGCTGCGGCCGCCGCGGGTGTCGAAGCGGTAGCCGAGCGCTTCGGGCCAGGTGCCGTGGTGCACGGGAAACGCCGTCACGGTCACGTTCGAGTCACGATAGACGATGCCGGGTTTGATCTCGTGCACGATCACGTGGTACGCCGCCCAGTTGCCGTGCTCCAGTCCGTAGACGCGGAGCCGGATGTCCTCTTGATACGCCTTCAGGATGTGGCGGACCATCGCCTTCGTGCCCTCGGGGCCCCACACCTCGAGCGGGCCGTTCCGGTGCATGACCGCCGGCGTGAGGATGATGTCGGGCAAACCGATGGTATGGTCGGAATGCAGGTGCGTGAGGAAGAGGCGCTTGAGATTTCGGACGCGGAGGGCGGGGAGGTGATCCTTCCGCGCGGCGGCGACGGCACGCCGCACCACACCGGCGCCGGCGTCCACGATGTAGGACTCGTTGCCGACGACGACCGCGGTCGAGGGGCCGGAGCGCGCGGGATCCGGGATCGGCGTGCCCGTGCCGAGGAGCACGACCTTGGCCGTGGTATCGGCGGGCTGCTGCGCCGGTGCGGGGGCGGGCAGGAACAGGAGCGCGGCGAGTGCGAGGGCAACCGTTCTCATTGCCGCATCTTCGCCTCGAGCTCCGTGAACCAGTGCTCGACATACATGACCGTTTCGCTTCCTTCGCCGACGTCGCGGATCATGACGAAGTGCCGGCCGTCGGGAGCGACGTCGTACTCCTGACGATTGAACGCCGAGCGGTAGGGCAGCACGGAGAAGAGCGGGTGCGGCGAACCGACCGAAAGTGTCGGCCCCACGCCGACGTCGACCGCCATCAGCCTGCCGCCGCTCTTGAAGAACAGCTCTCGGCCATTGCGCGCCCAGCGGGGCTCCATCCCGTCGCCCTGCGAGATTTGGCTTGGCGCTGTGACGCTCGGAAACGGTGCAACGTAGATCTCAATGCTGCGGGTACTGCCGTTGGCGAGGGTGTAGGCGATCCACCGTCCATCGGGTGACAGCGCGATTTCGTCGGCGGATGCGCCGTTCCCGCCGAGGAGCGGACGGATGGCGGTGTCGCCGGCGACACGCCGTGCGCGGATGTGGGACAACCCTTGCTCTTCGTCTGATCGAAACACGATCCACCGCCCGTCCGCGGACTCCTCTCCCTCCCAGATGGGGTACGGAAAGTGTACGAGCCGCTCGGCGGGGGAGCTGTGGTTCACCGGCATGCGGTAGAGGTCGTAGTGCATCGAGTCCGCGCCCGCACCCTGATTCGAGCAGAACACGATGGATCGGCCGTCCGCGGTCCACGCGGGCCGCCAGTTGAGGGTGCCGTGTTGGGTGAGCGGCTCGCGCGCGCCGTCGGCATGCCGGAGCCAGATCTGTGTCGTCGCGCCGCGCACACTCACCGCCAGCGTCTTGCCGTTAGGGGAGATCGCGGGGTAATTGAAATCTGCCTTCCACGTCGTATCGAGCGGCACCGCCGATCCGTCGCGCGCGACCCACATGAGCTCGGCCGGCGTGCCGCCGCTGCCGGCGCCGGCGGTCGCGTACAGCACGGTGCCGTTCCGCGCGAGCGTGAAGTTGCCCGGTTCCACGCCGGGGATCAGCGGAACGCGGCCCGACGTGACCGCCAGTCGATCGACATCGAATCTCTCACCGTAGAGCCCGCCGGTCCGATCGGTGAACAGCAAAACGCCGGGGGGGGCGTACCACGCTCCGACGGCGTCGGCGACGAGCAGATGGTGCTGTCCGGTGTGCAAGTCGAAGGCATACACCGACGACGCCACGGCGCAGTTCCCGCGGCAGAGCGTGTAGAGCACCCCTCGGCTCTTGGGGAGTGGGGAGAGCGTGAGGATGGTGTTTCCAGCCCACGCCGAGTCCGGTCCCAACGCCCAGCTGCTGTCGCCGGCCGCGTTGAGGCGACGGAGCCCGACATTCATCGCGTACACGATCGTGCCGTCGTCGAGCCACGCGGCCGCGGCACTCACTTCCACCGCGGCATCGGTCGCGAGTGTCACCGACCCCCCGCCCGTGGCGGGGAGCTTCTTGAGCTTTCCGTCCGCGGTGCGATACCCGATCCATCGGCCATCGGGGGAGAAGAACGGCGCCATCCCCCCATTCGTGCCGGCGAGCGGCGTTGCGACCGCCTCGTTCCGACGCTTCCGCATCAACACGGGTCCGCTGTCGGTCGGCTCGCTGTATACGATGGTGGAACCGTTGGGCGAGATGGCGGCCTGTGTTGCCTGAACGCGTGCGTGACCCGGATCGAGAATTCTTCCGGGCGCGCGGTGCCATAGCACGACGCGCTGGCGGCTCGTCGGCGGACTCGGCGGCGAGCGGAGCAGCGCCCATGCGGCGATGGCGGCCAGCGCCACGCAGGCGGCGGCGAGGAGGGAGATCGTCATCCGCGATCGGTGTAGCGCGGCAGGAGCGGCAGACGCGGCAGACGCGGCAGACACGGTCGTGAAGGCCGAGTTCGTGAGTGCGTCGGCAAACGCCTTGGCCGAGTCGAAGCGATCGGCGGGCAACTTCTCGAGCGCCTTGGCCGTGGCTGCGGCGACGTTGGCCGGCACCGATTTCCGGAACTCGGTCACCGGCTTCACGTCCTCGGCGATGATCTTCATGATGATCTGCTGCGCCGAGCTCCCCACGTGCGGCGGGTTCCCCGTCAGCATCTCGTACAGCACGCTCGCCAACGAGTAGATGTCCGAGCGGCCCGTGATGTCCTTGTCGGCGGTGGCCTGCTCCGGGCTCATGTAGTGCGGCGTGCCGAGACTCATGCCCGTCTCGGTCATCCTCCCGCCCGCCGCGGCCGAGAGCGCGAGCGCGATTCCGAAGTCGGCCACCATCGGCCGGCCGTCGTGCAGGAGGATGTTTTCGGGCTTGATGTCCCGATGCACGACACCGTGGCGGTGCGCGTAATCCAGGGCGTCGGCCACTTCCGTCGTGATCTTCACCGCTTCGTCGATCGAGAGCTGCGTCTCCCGGTCAAGCTTCTGCCGCAGCGTCTCGCCTTCCACGTACGGCATCACATAGAAGAGAAACCCGTCGGCCTCCCCCGAATCGAAGAGCGGGAGGATGTGCGGATGCTGCAGTGCCGCGGTGGTCTTGATCTCCTGAACGAACCGATCGGCACCGAGGACGGCGGCGAGCTCGGGCCGCAGGACCTTCACCGCGACCTTGCGGTCGTGCTTCAAGTCCTCGGCGAGATAGACGGTGGCCATGCCACCGGCGCCGAGCTCGCGCTCGATCGTGTAGCGGTCGCTCAGGGCGGCGGCCAATCGATCGGGGACAGGGCTCACTGATGCATCTTCGCGTCGAGCTCCTGGAACCAGTGCTCCACCACCACCAACCGGTTCGGCGTGGCCTGCACCGAGTCCGAGACCGGGGCCAGCATGAGGAACCGTCGGTCGTCCGGCGAGACGTCATACGCGCGGTAGGAGGGTCCCGTCGCGTATTTCCCGGCGGGGAAGAGGGCGTGCGGCGTCCCCGGCGCGAATGTCGGTGTCGTCGTCACGGGGACCGTCATCATCTCCCCGGACGCGGCGCGGTAGAAGATTTCCCGGCCGCTGTGGCTCCAGAGCGGCTCGGCGCCGCCCTCCGAGGAAATTTGCCGCCGGCCGCCGTTTGCCGACTGCGGGAACGGCCGGACGTAAATCTCGTCTCGTCCGGTCTCATCCGATTCATACGCGATCCACCGGCCGTCCGGCGAGAGCGTGGCCGCCCGTTCGTCGAACTGCGGCGACGTCGCGATGGGCGTGAGGCTGGTATCCACTCCGGGGTGGAAGGCGAAGAGGTCACGGGTGGGCAGGGTCGTGCGCACCACCATCCAGTGGCCGTCGGGCGACCAGAGGGCCTCCGCCAGCGCCTTGTCGGATCCGAGCAGTTTTTTCGCCGTCCCGCTGAAATCGGCGGGCCGCTCGTAGATCGACGCGTTGTTGTTTCCCGGGTCGACGAGGTAGGCCACGGTCTTGCCGTCCGGGCTCCAGGTGGGACGATACTTGAGGAAGGGGCCGACCGTCAGGCGAGAGAGCGGGCCGTGATCCAGCTGTTTGATCCAAATATCGGAATTCGGTTGGCCCGCGATGGCGACGGCCAATCGGTGGCCGTCCGGTGACAGCGTCATCCCGCCATTGAACGGTCGGTCGAAGGTCCACCCCGAATCGACCGGCGTGGCGACGCCATTGCGGGTGACCCAGACCGGACGAACCGTCTGTTTGACCGCCCCCGGCTCCCCGGCGTAGTAGACCAGCGTTCCCGCATCGGAGACGTCGTAATTCACGACGTACCCGAAGTCCGACGCGACACCGGAGATCACCGGAACCGGCGGGCCGGTCACCTCCAATTTGTCTTCGTCGAATGGTTCCACCACGAGCGTCCCATTGGCCCGAGCGACGAGGAGGTCACCCGTGGTCAGATACTCCGCTCGCATTCCGGCCTGAAGGGTCCGGTATTTGCCCGTTTTCAGGTCGAGGACGGCGATCTGCGTCGCGTCGGGCTTGGTCGGTCCATACCAGATCGAGAACAGGAGCCCGCGGTTGTTCGGCAGCACCGCGGGGTTGATGTGCGCGAACTCGTGTTGCGCAGAGTCGAGACGGGTGACAACCGTCGCTGCGCCCCCGGCTGCGGGGTAACTCACGATGCCCGGCCTGCTCCCATAGCTGAACCCGCCGGCCGAGTAGATGACGCCGTCCGGCCCCCACGCGGTGCCGCCTCCCCCGGCGGTGAGTGAATCGGCTATGACCGTGGGTGGGGCGCCATCGAGCGTGACGACTTTGAGCACGCCGGGTAGGGCCTCGAACGCCAACCGGCGTCCGTCCGGCGACCAGGACATGAACCGTGCACCCTCCGTGCCGGAAACCGGGCGGCCGTGAAGCTGGTCGCGGTCGCGCACCCAGATCTGTCGCGGACCGGATGGTGCCCCGCCGACGTACGCAATCCGGCTCCCGTCGGGACTGATCGCGAGGACACTGAAGCCGTGGGTCGAGACGGCCGCGGGCTCCGTGACCTCGAGCGCGTAGCGTCGCACCGGCTCATGCGCGCCGCTTCGGGCCCGAGACCAGAGCCACCCTCCGACCGCGAGGGTAAGGGCCCAGAGCAGCCATCCAACCAGGCCGACGCGCCGCCACCGGCCGAGTGCGGCAGGAGCGGCAGAGGCGGCAGCGGCGGCAGAGGCGGTCGTGAACGCGGGGTTCGTCAACGCGTCGGCGAAGGCCTTGGCCGAGTCGAAGCGATCGGCGGGCAACTTTTCGAGCGCCTTGGCCGTGGCCGCGGCGACGTTGGCCGGCACCGATCGCCGGAGCTCGGTCACCGGCTTCACGTCCTCGGCGATGATCTTCATGATGATCTGCTGCGCCGAGTTGCCCATGTGCGGCGGCTCGCCGGTGAGCATCTCGTAGAGCACGCTCGCCAAGGAGTAGATGTCGGAGCGAGCGGTGATGTCTTTGTCCGCCGTCGCCTGCTCCGGCGACATGTAATGCGGCGTGCCGAGACTCATCCCCGTCTCGGTCATTCTTCCACCGGCCGCGGCACTCAGTGCCAGGGCGATCCCGAAGTCAGCGACCATCGGCCGGCCGTCGTGCAGGAGGATGTTCTCCGGCTTGATGTCGCGGTGGACCACACCATGCCGGTGCGCGTAGTCCAGCGCGTCGGCCACTTCGGTGGTGATCTTCACCGCCTCGTCGATCGAGAGCTGCGTCTCCCGGTTCAGCTTGTCGCGCAACGTCTCGCCCTCGACGTACGGCATGACGTAGAAGAGGAAGCCGTCGGCTTCGCCCGAATCGAAGAGCGGCAGGATGTGCGGGTGCTGGAGTGCCGCGGTAGTCTTGATCTCCTGAACGAACCGATCGGCGCCGAGGACGGCGGCGAGCTCGGGCCGCAGGACCTTGAGCGCGACCTTGCGGTCGTGCTTCAAGTCCTCGGCGAGATAGACGGTGGCCATCCCGCCGGCGCCGAGCTCGCGCTCGATGCGGTAGCGCTCCGCGAGGGCGGCGGCGAGACGATCGATATCGGTCATGGGGACGGGCTAAGATGCGGCGGGAGTTCCACTTGCGCTAGTCCCCAACGGTTTGACCGCGCGGTCGCAGATGACAGGTACAGGAAGGGCCCGTCGCGGTATGGTCGCCGCGGCGGGCCCTGCTGATCCGACACGTGATCGCCCGTGTGTCAGGCGGTGTCTAGTCGATCAGCGATCCCACGGTCACGACGCACGCCGGCGCGGTGATCGACGCATCGGTGATCGGGCCCGCGTCGGCGACGGTGCCGCCCGTGTCGAGACTCACGGTCCCGTCGAAATCGCTGACCGGCCGTCCCGGCGGAACCGTCACGATCGTGCCGGCGTCGCTGAAGAACGAGGCCGAGATCGGCGTGTCGGGAGCGAACGTCTCGCTCGCCGGCAGCGGTACCGATCCGCGAATCAAGTAACTCACACACGGGCTCGGCGGGTACGCGGCGCTGATGCGGACCACCACGGGCTCCACCGACCCGGCCGGGTGCAGCGCGACCTCTCCGCCCTCGAGCAACTCGCCGTCCGGATCGTTGATGACGGTGCAGAGCGCGACGCTTTGCACGGCCGGCAGGAACGTGCTCACACATGGGCTCGGCGGAAAGAACGTGCCGAAGGTGGCGTGGAAGACGCCGGACATCCGGGACGCCCCGCCGATGGGCGAGCGCAGGCGCAGCGTCGTGACGGCGAAGCCGTTGGCGGCGGCGGTGCTCATCGCGCTGATGTTGTTGGACGCGAGGGCCGATCCCGAGGGGCCCGCGGGCGCGCGGCAGCCGCACAGGGCCACGCCGAGCCCGAACGCGCAGAGACGGGTGAGAGAGCGCATGGTGTTCCCTTTCTCTCGTGACCCTTCCATGATAGGTCGTGTACCGTCAGATGAGGTGAGGCGGCTCACACGCCGCTACCGGCTCTTCGGCAGGCCGAATACGAAGACCGTCGCGCCCCCCCCGCCGCCAAAGTTGAGGGACCCGCCCCCCGACGTCGTCGCCACGTACTGTCGGCCGTGCACGGCATAGGTCGCGACGCCGCCGTAGATCCCGGCGCCGGTGTCGAAGTCGAACAGCTTCTTGCCCGTCGCCGCATCGAAGGCCAGGAAGTCGCCGGTGGCCTCACCGGTGAACACGAGACCGCCGGCGGTGGTGGTGACCGCGGCGACCATCGCCTTGGACGAGTGGTAGCGCCAGCGCACCGCACCGGTCCTCGCGTGCACCGCCGTGAGCCAGCCCCGCTGGGGACCGACCGAGTCGACCGTGCCGCCCAGGTACAGCTCGCCCGGGACGAACCGCACGGAATCGTCGGGAGCGCGGATGAACTTGAAGCACCAATCCACCGCCGGGACGTAGAGGGACTGCGTGCCGGGATCCCACGCTGGGCCGTTCCACTCCACGCCGCCCAGGGGGCCCGGGCAGGCGACGGTGCCCTGCAGGGTGATCGGCACGTCCACGTTCTTCCGGGTCGTCACCGCGGTCTGGTAGAGACGCTCGTGCGTGCGCCGGTCCAGCGCGTGGAGCAAGCCGTCCTTCCCCGCCGTGATGAGCAGGTCGCGCTCGACACCATTGACCTTCGTCCTGATCAGCGGACTCACCTGGGTGAGATCGTAGTCGTGGTCATCCTCGGGGACCATCTGGTCGTACCAGAGGAGCTTGCCGGTGTGCACGTTCAGCACCACGACGCTGTTCGTGTACAGGTTGGCGCCCGGGCGCAGGTGCGCCGGAATGTCGGGCGCCGGGTTGGTGACGCCCACGAAGAGCTGGCCCCGTTCTACATCCAGCGAGAGCGGGGTCCAGACGGCGCCGCCCCCGCTCGGATAGCCGCCCGGGTGCGACCAGGTCTCACTGCCCGGCTCGCCGGGGCGGGGAATGGTGTTGAACCGCCAGACCGGTGTACCGTCCGTCAAACGGAATGCCCCGATCCACCCCTGGATGTTGTTCTCGCTCCCCGCGGGCCCGATGATCACCAGGCTGTCCACGATGAGCGGCGGCATGGTGATGGTCTCCCCGCTGTCGGGTTGCGCCACGTGACGCGCCCAGAGCAGCGTGCCGTCCGCCGCATCGAGCGCCATCAGGTATCCGTCGGCGGTGCCGCGCACGACGTAGCCGTCGGCGATGGCCACGCCGCGATTCGCCTTCCAGAGCATCTGGTCCTTGGGCTGCCACACGGTGCGCCACCGCTCGCGGCAGGTGGCCGCGTCGATGGCCGCCGTCACCGTGGGGGTCGTGACGTACATCGTCCCCCGGTAGATGATCGGGTTGGAGTAGAAGGTTTCCAGCACGCCGAGCTGGTACGCGCACACCGGCGCTAGGCGGCCGACGTTGGCCGTGGTGATCTGCGCGAGCCGCGAATACCGGGTGCCGTGGTAGTTGCCCGTCGCATAGAGCCAGTCCGATGAATCGGGCGTCGTGAGCTCGGCCTGTGTCGGGCCCGCGCCCTCGGGACGCGTGCGCGTTCCGGCGATGAATGCGGGAGCCGCTTCGGGTGCCGGGCCCGCGGCGACCGCCAAGCTGTCGAGTGGGATGTCGTGAAGCATGACCGCTGACCCGTCGAAGGCCACGTTGCCGGCGGACGCGCCGTTCCGCGAGAGGATGTAGGCGAACACCTCGGCGTACGCGTCGGGCGAGAGCGACCCCATGGCCGGCTTCGGCATCGTCGTGCGCAGCACGTGGAACAGCTCGGCCGCGCCCTTGGTGCTCCACTTGTGGAGGAAGCCGCTCCCCGCGAGCGCCGGGCCCACCGCGCCTTCGAGATCCACCCCGTGGCATGTGGCGCAATACGCGCCGAAGATCCTGCGTCCGCTCTCTGCCTGCGCGGCGGTGTAGCTGCCCGACTGCGCGGTGGCGGTGCAGGGGACGAGCGTGGTGGCGGCCGCCAGCGCGAGCGCGGCGAGCGGCATGCTCCGAGCCATCGTGAACTCCTAACGGGTGGACGTGTCAATTCGGGCGGACTGCAATGCGGAACATGCGGCCGTATGGGGCACGGAGCAAGCAGCTCTTAATTCAGCTTCGGTGCCCCCCACTGCACCATCGCCGCCTGCACGCGCGGGTCGGCGCGGAGCGCCGTGCCGAGGAAGCAGACGTAGATCTGCTTATTGACGCGTTCACGCCGTGGGTCGTGCACTAACGCGGTGACGAGCGGGATCGCGGCCTTGGTCCCGCCGAGCGCGCGGGCGGCCACGAGCTGCACGTAGGGACTCCCCGAGCGGAGGAGCGCGCGTAAGGCGTCCTCCCGCGTCGCGGGCGCCGCGAGTCGCCGCGCCATAGCCTCGGCTTGCGCGGTGTCCGTACCCGTGGCCAGCGCGAAGCGCCGGTAGTCGGGACCCCAGCGATCCGTCGTTCCCGCCAACAGGTCGTGCCAGAAGCGGAAGGACACAACCAGTTGATGATTCGGCGCGAGCGCCGCTGCCTGGTCGTACATCTTGGCCGCGTCGCCCCACCGCTCGGCTCCGTCATATGCCGCGGCGAGCGAGACGACGATGACCATCGAGAGGGGGTCGAGCTCCTTCGCGCGCTCCATCTCCTGAATCGCCTCGTCCCACCGGTTCCACAGCATGAGATCGTACGAGTACCACTGGTGTGCCGTCGGGTAGTTTGGACCCAGCCGCACGGCGCGCTCGAACGCCTGCCGGGCCTCCGGCCACTTGTTGCGGTACTCGAGGACTTCGCCCAGTGAGGCGTATGTCTCGCCGAGGTCCGGCGCGAGTTGCACCGCACGGCGCGCGGCATGTTCGGCGAGATCGAGGATCGAGTCGGCGTTGATGCCGGCGACGTCGTACTCGGGGGGAATGAAGAGCACGTATGAGTCCGCGAGGCCCGACCACGCCCGCGCGTAGGTCGAGTCGTCGGCAATGGCCTGCTCGAAGTATGCCGCGGCCTTCACCATGCCGTCCGCCGTCCGCTTGTTCCAGTAGTAACGTCCCAGGAGGTAGGCATCGTATGCCGCGGGACTGTCCGTGCCCTGCGCCGCGAGGGCGGTATCCGCGGCCCCGAGCACGTTGCCCCGCAGCGCGGTCACCACCGCCCGCGCGACCTCGTCCTGCACCGCAAAGATGTCGCGCGCGCTCCGGTCGAAGCTCCGGGACCAGACGTTGATTCCGTCCGCGGTCTTAATGAGCTGTGCGGTCACGCGGAGGCTGTCTCCGGCGCGCTGCACGCTTCCCTCCAAGACCGTGGCGACACCGAGGCGCCGGCCGATGGCGCGGACGTCCTGGTCGGCGCCGCGCAACGAGAACGTCGACGTACGCCCCGCGACCTCGAGGCCCGGCACGTTGGTGAGCGCGTTGATCAGCGTCTCGGCGATGCCGTCGCCGAGGTAGGCCTCCGCGTGGTTGGGGCTCACGTCCGTGAACGGCAACACGGCGATGGACGCCGCCGCCACTTGTCCGCTCCGCGCGCGCCACGCCCGGATCCCGAACACGGCGGCGACCACCACCACGGCGACTGCCACGATCGCGAGAACCGCGCGGATGCCTCGCGTCATGTGCCGGGGCGACGCGGCCTGAACGGACTGCGGCGGCGTGGCGGTTGGTGGTGCGCCGAGGGCATCGGCGAACTGGGCCACCGGATTGAAGCGGTCCGCGGGGGCTTTGGCGAGCGCGCGCTGGAGCGCCGCGGCGACGGCTGCCGGCACGGCGGGCCGGAGATTGGTGATCGGCGGCGCATTCACCATGACGTGCTGGTGCACCACACTCTCGACCGTGGCGCCGGTGAAGGGTGGCTGCCCGCCGAGCATCTCGTAGAGCACGCAGCCCAGGGAATAGAGATCGCTCCGCCCGTCCAGGTCCCGGTCTCCCGCCGCCTGCTCGGGGCTCATGTACGTCGGGGTACCGATCGAGAGCCCCGTCTCGGTCAGGCGCTCCCCGCCCGCCGCATCGACCGCGCGCGCGATGCCGAAGTCGGCGACCACCGCGTGGCCGCTCTCCAAGAGGATGTTCTCCGGTTTGATGTCGCGATGGATCACGCCGCGGCTGTGCGCGTAGGAGAGCGCGTCGGCCACCTCGCGGGCGATGCGCAACGCGTCGTCGAGCGGCAGCTGCTTCTCGCGGTTCAACCGATCGCGTAACGACTCGCCCTCGACGTAGGGCATGACGTAGTAGAGAAACTCCGCCCGCCCACGCCCGCCTCCGCCCGTCTCCGCCCGCCCACTGTCGTACAGCGGCAGGATGTGCGGATGCCGCAGGTTCGCCGTGGTCTCGATCTCGCGGAGGAACCGTTCGGCACCGAGTGCGGCGCCGATCTCCGGACGGAGGACCTTGATGGCCACCCGCCGATGATGCTTCAGATCCTCGGCGAGATAGACGGTGGCCATGCCGCCGGAGCCGAGCTCCCGCTCGAGGTGATAGCGGTCGGCGAGGGCGCGTTGGAGCCGTTCGAGCACCGCACGCATCTCAGAACAGCCCGACCTTTCCCTTCACGCTCGCGATGAGCTTCTGCGGGTCGTAGCCCACGCCCTGGCGAAACACCATCTGCACGTTCGCGATGTCCGAGACGTTCGAGGCGGGATTGCCCTTGATGATCACGAGATCCGCCTGCTTCCCGACCGCGAGCGAGCCGATGCGGTCGGCTTTGCCCAGATACGTGGCGCCGTTCAAGGTGCAGATCTTGATGGCTTCGAGCGGCGTGAACCCGGCCTCCACCAACAGCTCTACCTGCCGCTGGTCGGAGTAGCCGGGGATGACGCCGCCGTAGCCCGTGGGATCGGTGCCCGCCAGGAGCAGTCCGCCCGCCTTGGCGAAGCGCAGCTCCATCGCCATGTCCTTCTTGAACAGCGTCTTGTACACCGAGCTGTCCATCTGCTGCACGCGCGCGTACGTCGTCTCGAACTGCTGCTGGAGGATGGGGTCCAGCACGTCGAGGCCCGGCGGCCGGGGGCGGCCCGGCGTGAACGTCTCGAAGACGGTGAGCGTGGACGTCACCGCCACGTGATGCGCGATCAACGTGTCCACCAGCGCGCCGAACCGCGGGCCATCGGGATCCACCTGGTTCAGCGCCTCCATGCCCTCGCGCTGTCCGGGACAGACGTCGGGTTGTTTGTCCTTGACGAAGTCCGTGCTGACGAAGAAGCCGTGCTCGAGGTCGTCGATTCCGAGATCCGCGGCCTCGCGATAGGTCACCGAGCAGAGGTGCCCGGTGATCTTCATACCGCGCGCATGGACTTCCTTCACCGCCGCGCCGAGCTCGGCCCGTGTGATCATCATGTACGCCTTGAACGACGTGGCGCCCGCGTCGGCCCAGAAGTCCACCATGCGCTTCGCGTCGGCGGCATCCTTGAGCGTGTACATCTGCTCGAAGGGATTCCCCGCGCCCTGGAGGTACGGTCCCGTGGCGTCGATCCACGGCCCCGGCTGCTTGCCGTCCTTGATCATTTGCGCGGCGGCGAGCTCTCCATAGCCATTCACGTTCCCCGTGGTGCGCATCGTCGTGACACCGCCCGCCAGGTAGAGCCGCGGGAAGCTCTGCGTCTCGTTGCCGTAGATGCCGGGGCCCGTCGGATAGAAGAGATGCTCGTGCATCATCACGAGTCCCGGAATCACCGACTCGCCCGTGAGGTCCACGACTTGGGCACTGGCCGGCACCTGCACGGACGACGCGGGCCCGAGTGCGGCGATGTTGCCGTTGCGGATGATGAGCGTCTGATCGTCGCGCGCGGGCGCTCCGGTCCCGTCGATCACCCGCACGTGCGTCAGGGCCACCACATCGGTGTCCACCGCCACGTACTGGAGGACGTTCTTGGTGAGCGTGGGGCGCTGTGCCTGGGCGGGCGCGGGCGCCAGGACGAGCGCGCCCGCGAGGACGAGAAACGCCGCAGGCGCGGCGGCCGTGCGGCGGACGGAGCGGGCGCGCGATGCAGCCATCACGGTGTCTCCTTCGATCATGGTTTGGCCTGCAGCAACGGCCGGAGCTCGGTGAACCAGTGGCGAACCAAGATGAGCCTGCTCGGGCCACTCCCCGAGCTGAGTTGCTGTCCGAAGAGGAACCGCCCGTCGCGCGAGACGAGGTATCCCGCGTGTCCGTTCCCGCCGATGTAGGGTTCCGTGGAGAAGAGGGGCTGCGGCTCGCCCGAGTGGAACGTCGGCGAAGCGTCCACCCGCACCGCCATGAGCTCCCGATCGCCCCGGATGTAGTACAGCTCTCCGCCGTTCGGATTCCAGACGGGCTCGGCGCCACCGCCGCGCGAGACCTGCCACCGCCCGTCCATCACGTGCGGCCACGGACGCACGTAGACCTCGGGCGGGCCCCCCTGCGAGGAGACGTACGCGAGCCACCGTCCATCGGGCGATATGGCGGCCTCGCCCTCGAATGCGGGCGTCGCGAGCAGCGAGACCGTCGCCGTGTCGCCGCTCAGACGCCGGGCCAGTAGATCTCCGCCCCCGGGCGCGTTGGACTCGGTCCGGTAGAGCAGTGACTGGCCATCGGGAGAGAGGAGGATTTCTTTCACCCCGCGGCGGTCCCTCGCGACAACCGTTGCCCCACCCACACCGTCGGCCGGCTGTCGCACCGCCATACTTGGCGCCCCGGGAGGTTGCATGATGTAGAGCAGGTCGCGGCCGTTCGGGCTCCACTCCGGTCGCCCGCTGGCGCCCCCGGACGAAAGGCGCGTGCTCGGACCGTCGGGCATCTGCCTGACGAAGATCTGCGGTCCGTCCGTCGTGTTCTGCACGAACGCCAACCGGCTTCCGTCGGGAGAGAGGCTCACGCCGAATTGCGCCTGATATTCACCGGGCAGCGAGAGCGTGGAGTCCAGCACGGTCGGCGTCCCATGGCGATCCACCCACACGAGACGCGACTCGGCGCCCGTCGCGGCGGCGTCGCGCCGTAACCCGTAGAGGATCGTGCCTGCGGGTGAGACGACGATCTCCGGCAAACCGCTCGTCGTGGCCAGTCCGTGCATGACCGGGATGGCGGTGCCGGTGAGCCGCCCGCGGTCGAGATCGAATCGCTGGGCGAAGAGCGTACCGTCGGGGCGCCCGTAGAGGATGTTGCCGGTCGGGAGGTACCACCCGGATGACACGCCATCCAGGAGGTGCACCAGCGTGTCGCGCTGAAGGTCCAGCAGCCATACGCTCCCGGGGGAGCACGGCTGGGCGCCGCATGCGGTGACGAGCACGCCATGCGTTCCCGGCAGCGCCTCGAGCCGTACCAGGCCCTGGCGAAGCGTACGCGCGGGGAGCACCACCCGCTGGTGGCCTCCGTCGGCGTCGATCTGGAAGAGGTGGAGATTGTCCTTGCCCGGAAAGACGATCGTGCCGTCCTCGAGCCACACACCGCTGGCCAACACCGCCTCGTCCATGGATGCGGTGGAGTCGGAGAGGTGTACCGGCGCACCGCCGCTCCGCGGGATCCGGAAGAGCCCCTGGGCCGTCGCAAACCCGATCCACCGGCCGTCGGGCGAGAAGAACGGGTTCGCTCCTCCAATCGTGCCCGGAATCGGGATGGCGGTGTCGCTGTCCCATTCCTTGAGGAACAGCTGGTGTGCATTGCGGCCGCGAATCGAATCGACGAAGGCGATAGCGGATCCGTCGTTCGCGATCGCCAAGTTCGCCGACCACCCCTCGTACAGCCTTCCCTCGGGACGCACCAGACTCAAGCCGATCCACTCGCGTGTCGTGGGCGGGCTGGGGCTCGGGCGGAGCCAGCCCCAGGCGGCGACGGCGGCGAGCGCGACGCAGGCGGCGGCCAGACCGAAGACCACGGCGCGTGAACGCAGGCGCGCGCCGGGAGCGGCAGACGCCGCGGCGTGCGGGCCGCGCGTCATGAAGGCCGGATTGGTGAGTGCCGCCGCGAAGTCTTTCGCCGTCTCGAAGCGATCCGCCGGGAGCTTCTCGATCGCCTTGGCCACCGCGTCCGCGACGTTGCGCGGAACCGATTTGCGAAGGTCGGTCACCGGCCGCGCCCGGTCGGTCACGATCTTGAGGATGATCGCCTGTACCGAGGAGGCCGTGTGCGGCGGGTCACCGGTCAGCATCTCGTAGAGCACGCAGCCCAGCGAGTAGATGTCCGAGCGGTTAGTGATGTTCTTCTCCGCCGTCGCCTGTTCGGGTGACATGTAATGCGGAGTGCCCAGACTCAATCCGGTCTCGGTCATCCGGCCGCCGGCCGCTGCGCTCAGGGCGAGCGCGATCCCGAAATCCGCGACCATCGGCCGGCCCCCGTGGAGCAGGATGTTCTCCGGCTTGATGTCGCGGTGCACGATGCCCTGCTCGTGGGCGTACTGCAGGGCATCCGCGGCCTCGACGGTGATGCGCACCGCCTCATCCACGCCGAGCTGGGTCTCGCGATCGAGCTTGTCACGGAGCGTCTCGCCCTGCACGTGGGGCATGACGTAGTAGAGGAAGCCGTCGGCTTCGCCGGAGTCGAACAGCGGCAGGATGTTGGGGTGCTGCAGCGCGGCGGTGGTCTTGATCTCCTGCACGAAGCGCTCGGCGCCGAGGACGGCGGCGAGCTCGGGCCGCAGGACCTTCAGCGCGACGTTGCGATCGTGCTTGAGATCGGCGGCGAGATACACGGTCGCCATCCCGCCCTGGCCGAGCTCCCGCTCGAGGCGATAGCGGTCGGCGAGTGCCGCACGAAGCCGTTCGGGAATGGTCATCGCATCCGTGTACCGTCTGCGTCAGGTCTGTTGCAGATACTTGTGGACGTACATCACCGCCATCGAACCCTCGCCGACCGCCGAGGCGACCCGCTTGACGGAGCCGGCGCGAACGTCGCCCGCCACGAATACGCCGGGGACGCTCGTTTCCAGCATACCGGGAATGCGGAGCGCGCGCGACTCTCGGCCCGACGACACGCGGTGCGTTCCCGATTGCCGGCGCGCGGGTGCCGCGTCGGGTTGGGCGGGCGCCGATGCGATCGCATCGAGCCCCGAGAGGATGAACCCGTGCTCGTCTCGCGCGATGTCGTCGCCGAGCCACTCGGTCCGCGGGACGGCACCGATGAAGATGAAGAGCGCCTGGGCATCGACGGTCTCCTGCGTCCCATCGGCGTGCTGGAGGACCAGCCGCTCGAGCCGATCCGTCCCCGCGGCCTCCACCACCTGGCACCCCGTCCGGACGTGGATGTTCTCGGTCGCGGCGATCTGTTCGATGAGATACTGGGACATGCTGGACGCGAGCGACGAGCCACGGACCAGCATGGTCACGGACGCCGCGTGTCCCGAGAAATAGACCGCTGCCTGGCCCGCGGAATTGGCGCCACCGACGATATAGATGGATTGGTCACGGACGGACTCGCCTTCGCTGAGTGCCGCCCCATAGTAGATCCCGGCCCCGGTGAGCGCGGGACACCCCTGAGCGCCCAGTTGACGGTACGACACCCCGGTCGCGATCAAGACGGCGCGGGCATTCAGCGTCGTGCCGTCCTCGAGGGTGATGACGCGTGTCGGTCCCTCGGTATTCAGACCGACCGCGCGCCGGGTGGTGAGAATCTCGACGCCGAACCGGCGCACCTGCGTGACGGCCCGTCGCGCCAGCTCCCCGCCCGAGACGCCTCCGGGAAAGCCGAGATAGTTCTCGATGCGCGAGCTCATGCCCGCCTGTCCGCCTGGCGCCTCTACCTCGACCACCAGCGTGCGCAGCCCTTCGGACGCGCCGTAGACCGCGGCGGCGAGTCCGGCGGGCCCCGCGCCGACGATGAGCAGATCGTACAGTGGCTGTTCGGCGATCGTCTTGATCCCGATCCGGTCCGCGATCTCGCGATTCGACGGGTCGGCGAGATGCGTCCCATCGCTGAAGAAGAGGACCGGAAGGGCCGGCGCCGGCGTCCCGGCCGAGGCCAACAAGGCCTCCGCCTCGGGGTCGGTGGTCACGTCCATCCACGCGTACGGCACGTGGTTCCGAGCGAGAAAGTCCTTGATCCGATGCGATGCCGGGGACCACTGGTGACCGATCACCCGGATCCCCTCGAACGGTGCCTCGTGCACCGCCGTCCAGTCGGCGAGCAGGTCGGAGAGGACGGGGTAGAGCTTCTCCTCCGGCGGGTCCCACGGCTTGAGGAGATAGTGGTCGATCTGCACCTGGTTGATGGCCGCGATCGCCGCTTCGGTATCCGCGTACGCCGTGAGCAGCACGCGGCGGGCATCGGGATAGCGTGCGATTGCGTGCTCGAGGAACTCGACGCCGGTCATCCCGGGCATCCGCTGGTCCACTAGGAAGAGCGCCGGGACCTCACCGCGCTGCTGGAGCGCGCCGAGCAGCTCGAGGGCGCCCGGCCCGGAATCGGCCCGCACGACCCGATAGTCGGCGCCGTACTCGCTGCGGAGATCGCGCTCGATGGCGCGGAGCACGTTGGCATCGTCGTCGAGGACCAGGATGATCGGCTTACGCATGAATTCTCGTGTCGCGGGGTCAGCGGGTCGGCGCGTGGTCGGTCACCGGCCCTGCCACCGGCAGCTGCACACAGAACGTGGTCCGTCCCGGACGAGACTCCACCGTGACCTCGCCACGGTACCGGCGTATGAGACGGCGGGTGATTTCGAGCCCGAGGCCGGTGCCCTCACCGGGCGGCTTCGTGGTGAAGAACGGATCGAAGATCCGGGCCATGACATCCGCGGGAATACCCGGTCCATCGTCGGTGATGCGCACCGCGAGGCGATCGAGATTCCTGCGAACGTTCACCGTCACGGAACCGCCCTTCGGGGCGGCGTCGAGGGCGTTGTCGAGCAGATTCATCCATACCTGGTTCAGCTCGCCGCCCGTGACGCGTACCGGAGGAAGGTTCGGTGCGACGTCGAGTGTCACGGCGACGCCCTTCGACCGCGCCTTCGACGCCATGACGCGGATCGTATCACGGAGGCCGGGCTCGAGGTCCATCGGTTCCGGTCCCGCCATGTTGTCCATGTACGTGAATCGCTTGACGGCCGCCACGAGGTCGGCGATGCGAGTGGCGGCGTTCTCGATCTCCATCGCCAGCGCGTGGGTGGCGCATCCCGCGGCGATCCAGCGCACGGCCGCCTCGAGCGCGTCATCGGAGACGGTCTCCGCCAGCCCGTCGAGGAGCTCGACCGTCGCGGCGGTATCGGCCAGCGGACCGGTGAGTGCGGCGTCGACGCGATGCCGCGCGAGCCACGTGGCGATCTTGTCCTCGCGATCCGCCTGCTGCAGGGGGGACAGCACCGTGCCGCCGTGCGCGGCCAGACAGACCACGCGGACCCGCTCGACGGCGTCCATCATCTCGCCTGTCGCACCCGCGGCGCCGAGCGCCCGCGCCGCGCTCTCCACCTCGCCAAGATTCGCGAAGAGCTGCTTGGCGGCACGTACCGTGGCGGAGGCCGGGTTGTTGATCTCATGCGCCAGACCCGCCGCCAGCTTACCGAGTGACACCATCTTCTCGTCTTGCAACTCGCTGGCGCTGAAGCTGCGCGCGCGATCCAGCATCAGGTGCACGCAGTACGCGGTGAACTTCGGGCACTGCTTGGTCATCTCACCGAACTCTCGCTCATCGATCGCAAGAAGCTCGGACGGTGCCTCGAGGCGGTTGTTGCCCGGCGACACGCCCATCCGGGAGTAGGGCAGTCTGCCCGTGACCTCTCCCGTTCGCCACTCCGTGACCCGCCGCAGCCCGGCTCCGCGATCCACCGAGACGGCGACGTGGCCGGAGAGGACGATCCAGAGGTGCTCGATGCGCTCCCCCTTGGGTCCGAGGATCCAGCCCGCCTCGTGCGAGACGAGCTCCCCATGCGCCGCGAGCCACTCCCATTCCTCGCGCGGGATCGGTTCGGCGGTGGGCAGGGCGACGAGGCGGTCGACGAGATCGGCGTCGGAAGTCATGGCGGGTCTGAGCGTGGTGTCAACCAGGATTGGCGACGCGGGAGCGCTGCGTGCGCTGGCGTCGCCTGGGCCTACGCGAGCGGCCCCAGCCCACGGAAGGAAATCGCGCGCTGCTCCGGTGTGGCGGTCGTGTTGCGCCGCGCCACACACTGGCCGGAGCGGCCATCCGAGAGCACCAGCCGGTACTTCTGGCCGGCCACCATGGCGATGCCGTTCGGCGCCGAGATGGTGCCGTACCACTCGGTCGCTCCATCCCGCTCCGTGACCTCCAGCGACACCCGCGCCGCGTCACAGCAGACGCTGCCGTCTTCATTGAGGACCTTGCCACTGAAGAATGCCATTGGGACCGTCCTTGCCACGCAGGCGGCGTGTCACGCATTGCTCGCCGATCCCGCCGTGCGGGGCGTCGGAGCGGCGATTTTTTGGAGTGAGGAGTGGAAGGAGAAGATGGGGGAGACCGGGACGGGGAGCAAGCTTTAGAATGGCGCCGTCGCTCAGGAGATGAACTTGAGCTCCTCGAGCAGGGCGATGAAGCGGGGCTCCTTGCGCAGCGAGTCGAAGATGTGATCCTGTCCGAGCCAGCCGAGCATCTGGGAATCCGCCGCGCGGGCCTGTTCGAGGTAGGTGATCGCCTTCGCCTTGTCACCGAGTCCGAGATAGACCAGTGCGAGGTTGAAGGGCAGGACCGGTGAGCCTCCCGCCATCGTCCGCAACGCGTCGAGATCGGCCATCGCCGCCGTGCGATCGCCCGCCGCGCCGTGTGCGAACGCGAGGTACGCGGTCACGAACGGTGGCGCGTCCATCTTCGCCGCGCGCGCAAGGAACGGGATGGCCGCGCGATAGTTGCCGAGCTCGAGCTGGAGCCACCCCTCCGACATCACGGGGAAGAAGAACGAGGGATCGAGTTGCGCCGCGCGATGCGCCAGGTCCAGCGTCCTCGCCGAGTCCCCGGTGAATTGCGGGGCCATGGTGGCGTCGATCAGCACCTGCGGGGAGAGCGGGTCGAGTGCGATCGCCCGCTGCGCCTGGGCGTTGGCCTCGTCGAATCGCCCGGTGAACGCCAGGAGCAGGCTGTACTGGTCGGGCGCGAACGCGTAATTGGGGTTCAGGGCGATCGCCCGTTTGAACTCGCGCTCGCTCCCGGCCCAATCGTGCTCGTAGAACAGCTTGTACACGGCGAGCGAGGTGTGCGCCTCGGCCGAATTCGAGTCGAGCTGGACGGCGCGCTCCGCCGCCTCGAGCGCCTTGGGGCGCGCGGCGCTCGCGGTGATGAAGCCCTCGTTGTATCCCGCCCACAGATAGGCATCCGAGAGGCCCGAGTAGGCGGGCGCGAAGTTCGGACTCAGCCGAACGGCTTCATCGAACTGCGCGATCGCCTTCTTCAGATTCTCGTCGGTCGGGCGATTGAAGAAGTAGCGTCCCTTGAGATAGGCGTCGTGGGCGGCGGGATCGATCGTCGGCGCGGCGGCCAGGCGTGACCGTTCGCTCGGACTGAGCTGCACGCTGATCTCCCGCGCGATCGCCTGCGCGAGATCCGCCTGCAAGGCGAGCACGTCGCGCGAGCGCCGCTCGAACGACTCTGCCCAGAGCTGCCTGCCGGTCGGGGCATCGACCAGCTCGATATTGATCCGCACGTTGTCGCCCGAGCGCATCACCGAGCCCTCCACCAACGCATCCACGCCGAGCGCCTTCGCGATCGCGGCCGCTGCGGGACGATCTTTCCCCCCGAACTGCATCGCCGAGCCGCGGGAGGTCACATGGAGCTGGCGGATGCCCCCGAGCTCGGTCGTGATCTCGTCGGTCATCCCCTCGGCGAAGTAGTTCTGCGACGAGTCACCCGAGTAGTTGTCGAGCGGCAGCACCGCGAGCGAACGAATGACACTCGGCCCGACGGCGGGATGACGCGCGAAGAGAATGACGCCCGTGATGACCAGCACGATGACGAGTGCCACAGCGCCCAGGATCCACCGCGGACGGCGGCGAGCGGTCGCCGTGCCGATCGTCGCGCCCGGCGTGGTGACGCCGTCGAGCGCGGCGAGCACGGCGTTGGCGGAGGCAGGCCGTTGCGTGGGGTCCTTCTGGAGCGCGGCGCGGATCAACGCGTTGAGCGCGGGCGGCACGTCCGGCCGCATGGTGGCCACGTCGAGTGGCTCGTCGGCTAGGTGTGCCGCGAGGAGCGCCTGCGGCGTGGTAGCGTCGGCGAACGGATGCCGGCCGGCGAGCAGCTCCCAGGCGACGATGCCCCAGGCGTACAGGTCGGCGCGCTGGTCGATGTGCGGGTCCGCCGCCGCCTGTTCGGGGGCCATGTAGGCCGGCGTGCCGATGGAGAGGCCCGTCTGGGTGAGCTGCGGGGCCGCCACGCCCGCCTCCGTGCGGGAGGCCGAGATGGCGCGCGCGATCCCGAAGTCGGTGACGACGGCAGTGCCGCCGGAGAGCAGGATGTTCTCCGGCTTGATGTCGCGATGCACGATCCCCTCGGCGTGCGCCGCGGCCAGGGCGCGCGCCACGTCGCGCAAGATGCTCAGCGCTTCGTGGAGGGGGATGCGCTCGCCGGTGGCGAGGCGCGCCCGGAGCGATTCGCCCCGGACGTAGGGCATCGTGTAGTAGGGGATTCCGTCGACGTCACCCGCCGCGAAAACGGGAACGATGTTGGCCTGCTGGAGTCGGGCTGCCACGCGCACCTCACGCGCGAACCGCTCGACGCTCAGACCCTCGAACAGCTCCGGCCGGAGCGTCTTGATGACCACCGTCCGGCCGAGTGCGAGCTCTTCCGCGAGGAAGACGCGCGACATGCCTCCACCGCCGAGCTCGCGCTCGATGCGGTACCGCTCACTGAGCGCGGCGGTGAGCCGCGCGGTGGAGTCTTGCATGGGGGAAGTTGGAGATCAAATGAAATGGAGGCAAGGGAACACGGCGGGACCCGGCGGCCGCGCCCCCCAATGGCTGCGTTCGAAAGTTCGCGCTAGAGGCGGGGCGGCGTCACTGCTCGAGTTTGGCGGCGAGATCCGAGAACCAGTGGTCCACCCATACCAGGCGCGGCTGCTCCTCACCGGCGGTCGCCTGCGAGTGGAGGAAGAGAAACGAGCGTCCGCCGGGCAGGACCACGTAGTCCTGATGAAAGCCGCTCAAACTGTACCCACTGGCGTCGAACAGCGGCGTGCGACTCTCGACGCTGAAGGGCGGTGTGGTATGGACCGCGGCGGCCATGAGATGCCCGTCGGGCGCCACGTAGAACAACGTGGTTCCGGCGCGCGACCACGCCGGTGCTTGCCCGCCGCCGATGGATACCTGCCAGCGCCCGTCGTCGGTATTGGGGAACGGCCGAACATACACCTCGTTGGTTCCCGACTCGTCTGAGGTGTACGCGAGCCATCGGCCGTTCGGCGACACGGC
>Ga0102953_1000615_pt1 | contig 24282 bp, 17 predicted proteins | sample SalPon2A_C_D2_MG_FD_78509 | JGI IMG/M metagenome (GOLD analysis project Ga0102953, IMG submission 78509) | Soil microbial communities from South San Francisco under conditions of wetland restoration - Salt Pond MetaG R2A_C_D2_MG | ecosystem: Environmental > Terrestrial > Soil > Wetlands | place... | reverse complement strand
GGCACCGCCACCAGCGTGTAGTTGTCCATGATGTTGCCGAAGATGCGCTGGGGCAGGATGTTCAGGCGGGCGACCGTGAAGATGGGGTGCCACGGGAGGCTGAAGCCGAGGAACTTCTGCGTGAAGTCACTGCCGATGAGCGTGAACAGCACCGCCGTGCCGCCCAGGCTGAAGGCCACGGGGTAGCCGATCAGCAGCAGCACGACCGCGGCGGCGAACATCCACAGGCCGAGCATCAGGCACGCACCGCGCTCTCGTCCTGCACGTCCAGCTCATCGGTGGCGTACATGCTGCGCGAGCCCTTGCGGCCCGACAGGAAGGCGATGTTCTTGATGACCTCGCTGATGCCCTGCGCGATCAGCATGGCGAAGGCGATCACGATCACCGTCTTGATGGGGTAGCGGGCCAGGCCGCCCGGGTTCGGGCTCATCTCGTGCACGCGCCAGCTCGCCGCCACGTAGTGGTGGCTGAAGTAGATGCCCATCAGGCTGAACGGCACCAGGAACACCGCGGTGGCGATGATGTCGATCCACGCCTTGACGCGGCCGGAGAGGTTGGTGAACACCACGTCGACACGGACGTGGCCGTCGGTGCGCAGCACGTACGCGGCGCCGAGGAGGAAGACCAGGTTGAAGCTGTAGGTCTGCAGCTCCAGGTAGGTGTTGCCGCTCGCCTTCTCCGCCGCCGCCTGCCCGAAGATGGCGGCCACCACGTGGAAGCCGTAGCGGGTGAGAACGTTGTAGACGCCCACGAGGACCATGAACAGCGTCAGCCACCACATCAACCTGCCGACGGTGGTGGTGAAGGCGTCGATCCCTTTGGCCAGCGCAAGGAAGAACTTCAAGGTCTCGCTCCTTCGTGGCACCCGGTTGTGGGTGAACGATTCCCTGCATGGTATTCGCAAGGCCGAGGGAGCGTCAACGCGCGCCCCGCGCTCGGAAACACAGCGGGGACGGGCGTGTCGGGCGTTGTACCCAGGACCCGCCGGGGCCGGCCGCTCCGGCCCCGGCTGCAACTCCATACGTCAGTGAGCGTTCCCCTGCAGGTAGCGCCGGACGTCCTGGTTGTGGGCCTGGAGGTTGGTGTTGGGGCGGAAGATGATCTTGCCGTTGTCAACGGCGTGCAGGAAGTAGAGGTAGCGCTTGCCCTGCGCGTCGGTGCGCACGGGGTCGAGCACGGCCTGCAGGGCGGCGTCCCCGGGGCTGTCGATGGGCCCCTTGGGCAGGCCGGCCCGGGTGTAGGTGTTCCAGGGGGTGTCCTTCTGCAGGTCGTCCGCCTTGAGGTCGGGCAGCGCGACATGGAGTCCGTAGGCCACCGTGGGGTCGGACTGCAGCGGCATCCCCAGATCGAGTCGGTTGAGGAAGACGCCTGCGATGATCGGCATCTCGCCGCTGCTCGCGGCCTCGGCCTGGACCATGCTGGCGAGCGTCACCCAGGCGTGGACGCTCAGCCCCTTGGACCGCAGACGGTCGGTGGTGCTGCTGTCGAGCTCCTCCCGGAACCGTCTCAACATCAGGTCCAGCACCTGCCGGGGCGTGCTCCTGACGGGGATCTGGTAGCTGGCGGGGAAGAGGTAGCCCTCCAGGCTGGCGCCCGCCGGAACGAAGCTCGGCCGCAGATCGCCGGGGTGGTCGATCAGCGCCATGTAGGCGCCGGCATCCCCCAGGCCCGCCGACGCCATGCGCTGGGCGATGTGCTCGGCGCGCCAGCCCTCGGGGATGACCACCTCGACGGTGCGCGGCCGGCCGCCCTTCTTCAGGGCCGCCGCCACCTGTGACGCACTCATCGAGGGGCTGAGGTCGTAGAGCCCGTCGCCGATGCTGCGGTCGAGCCCGCGGGCGCGCAGGTAGAGCTCGAAGATGCGCGCGTTGCGGACGAGGCCCTGGTCGGCGAGGGCAGCCGCGACCTCCTTTCCGCCCCAGCCCGGCTTCACGTCGAAGGTGATCGTCTTCGGCGTGGCGCTGGGCGGGGTCAGCTCGTAGAGCACTGCCAGCACCGCCACGATGGCCACGAGCAGCACGGCCAGGCCGGTGAGCACGCCGGGGCGCGCGCGGCGCCAGCGCGGCGGTCGCGCCCGCGGCTGCTCGCCGGTGATGGGCGGCTCATCCGGCACGCGCTAGGGCTCCTCGTCCTCGCCGCTGCGCTCGGGGGGCGCGGTGTCGGGCCCGCGGCCGGCCGTCCCCGCCCGGCTGCGCTCGAGGTAGCTCTCCAAGATCAGCACCGCCGAGGCCTCGTCGACGGCCCCTTTGGCGCGGCCCTTGCCTCGGCGTGCGGCCGGCCCGCCCGGAGCGCGCAACCGCCGCTCGGCCAGGGCAGTCGTGAAGCGCTCGTCCTCCAGCGTCACGTGCAGGCCCTCGCGCGCCAGGGCGGCCGCGAAGTCGCGCGCCAGCGCCGTCTGCGGCGACTCGGAGCCGCGTGTGGGCAGCGGAAGGCCGACCACCAGCAGGCTCGCACCCTCCTCTGAGGCGAGCGCCTTGACGGCCTCGACGTCCTGGCGGACGCCGCGGCGCTCGAGCCAGCCGCGACCGAAGACCAGCGCGCTGCCGCGCTCACCGCGCGCCACGCCGATGCGCGCGCGTCCCACGTCGAGTCCCAGGATCACATCCGTCACGCTACTACCCGCCTGTGGGCAGTTGGTGTGCAGGATCCCCGGCCGGCTCATGCAGCCAGTCCTCCAGCACGGCCGCCACGCCGTCGTCGTCGTTGCTGCCCGTGACGGCGTCGGCGGCCGCCCGCGCCTCCTCGCTGGCGTTGGCCACGGCCACGCCCCACCCGGCCCAGCGGATCATCTCCACGTCGTTGTGCTGGTCCCCGAAGGCGGCCACGTCGCGCCGATCGATGCCCAGATCCCGGCACACGGCGGTCAGCGCCGAGCGCTTGTCGACGCGGGGGTCGAGGAGCTCCAGCATGGAGCCGGCGCTCCAGGTGCGCTGCAGCGGCAGCTCGGCGACCGCCTTCGCCATGCGCGAGGCGTGCACCGGGCCGGACGGGCCCTCGGCGCGCACGAACAGCTTGATGGTGCCGGCGTCCAGGAACCGTTCCGCGGGCCCCACCGCGGTGGGGGCTTCGGGCCCGAGCCGGGCCTCGCTCGCGCGGCGGTCCAGCATGGCGGGCTCCAGGTACCAGCCGTGGTCGCTCTCCACGCCGGCCATCACGCCCGGGAAGGCGCCGCGCAGCCTCCCGAGCGCCTCGGCGGCGACCTCCGCGTCGAGGTGGTGGCGCACGCGGGCGCGATCCCGTGCCGGCTCATACAAGGCGGCGCCGTTGTAGCAGATGAACGGCCGCGTCAGGCCCAGCTCGGCGGCGTACGCCCTGGCGCTGCGCGGGGGCCGCCCGGTGCACAGCAGCACCGCCACCCCGCGGCGCTCCAGGCCCGCCACCGCGGCGCGGGAGCACGCCGTGATGCGCTTGTCGCTGGTGAGCAGGGTGCCGTCGAGGTCGACGGCCACCAGCCGCGGAGCGCCGGACACGAAGGGCACCCGCCTCACCGGCCGCTCAGCCCGCCAGCACGTCGCGCACCGCGGCCAGCGCCACCGCGAGCCCGGCGGGGTCCTTGACGCCCGCCTGCGCCATGTCCGGCCGCCCGCCGCCACCGCCGCCGGCGCGCGCGGCCAGCTCGCGGATGAGGTTGCCGGCGTGCGCTCCCCGCTGGCGCGCTGCGGGCGACACCTTGACCACCAGCAAGGACCCGCTCCCTACCACCACCACGTCGACGCCGCTCTTGCCCAGCAGGCCGTCGGCGGCGTTGCGCAGCGCGGCGGCGTCGAGCCCCTGCAGCGAGGCCGTGGTGTAGCGGAAGCCGCCCGCCTCGTCGATCTCGGCGTCGGCGGCGGCTCCCGCCGTCTGGGCGGCGGCCAGTCGGTCGCGGAGCTGGGCCTGCGCGCGCTGCGCCTGCTTGAGGTCGGCCTGCAGCTTGTGGACGCGGTCCTCGAGCTCGGCGGGGGTGCCGCCCAGAGCCCGGGCGAGCCGCTGCGAGGTGGTGCGCTGCTCCTGCGCGGCGCGTACCGCGGCCATGCCGACCCGCGCCTCGATGCGCCGCACGCCGGCCGAGACCGCCTCCTCGGAGGTGACGAGCAGGCTGCCGATCTCGCCGGTGCGCCGCACGTGGGTGCCGCCGCACAGCTCGATCGACACGGCCGCCCGACCGGGCTGGCCGTCGGCGGCCTCGCCCGCCCCCATCGTCACCATGCGGACCTGCTGACCGTACTTCTCGCCGAAGAGCATCATGGCGCCGGCCTTGCGCGCCTCCGCGATGGGCACGACCCGCCAGTCCACCGCGAGGTCGGCCTGGATCCAGCGGTTCACCAGCTCCTCGATGCGCAGGACCTCCTCCTCGGTCAGGGCCTCGCCGTGGGAGAAGTCGAAGCGCAGCCGCTCCGCGGTCACCAGCGAGCCCGCCTGCGCCACGTGCGTGCCCAGCACGCTGCGCAGCGCAGCGTGCAGCAGGTGCGTGGCGCTGTGGTGCTTCTCGGTCTCGTGCCGGCTGGGGTCTACGCGCGCCTCCACGTGCTGGCCGCGCTCGAGCCGTCCGCGCACGACGCGGGCGTGGTGCAGCGTGAAGCCCTGGCTGCTGCGCCGGGTGGTGCTGACGACGGCCGCGCCGGGGACGCGCCGGGCGCCGGCAGCGGCGCCGTCCCACTCCAGCTTGCCGCTGTCGCCCACCTGCCCGCCGCCCTCGGCGTAGAAGGGCGTGCGGTCCAGGATGACGACGCCGGACTCGCCCTCCCCCAGGCTGTCGACCTCGTCGTCGCCCGACATCAGCGCCAGCACGGTGGCACCGGACGCCAGCTCGACGTAGCCGCGGAACTCGGTCTCGTCGACGCGCTCTGCGATGTTCCCGAGGGCGTCGCGGCTGCCGGCGAAGAGCTCGGCGGCCTGCTTGCCGCCGCGCGACACCTCGCGCGCCGCCTCGCGCGCCGCCTCGTAGCCGGCACGGTCTACCCGGATGCCCCGCTCCGCCGCCATCTCCTGGGTCAGGTCGAGGGGGAAGCCGTGGGTCTGCCACAGGTCGAAGGCGGTGGCGCCATCCAGCGTGCCGCCCCCCAGCTCGTCCAGCACCTGGGCCACCCGCTGCATGCCGGACTCCAGGGTGCGCAGGAACTGCTCCTCCTCGGTCTTGACGATGGACTGCACCCGCTCGCGGCCGTCGACCAGCTCGGGGTAGGGCTCGCCCATGGCGCTGACCACCTGGTCGACGAGGCCGTGGAGCACGGGCTCGCGCAGGCCCAGCAGCCAGGCGTGGCGGGACGCGCGGCGAAGCAGCATCTTGACGACGTAACCCGGCCCGTCGTTGGCGGGCATGACACCGTCGCTGACGGCGAAGGCGACGGCCCGGAGGTGGTCGGCCACGACCCGGTGGGAGACGCTCTCGACGCCGCGGTAGGGCACGCCCGACAGCTCGGCGACGCGCCGGATGGTGGGCTGGAACAGCTCCGTGGCGTAGGCGTCCTCGAGGCCGGTCATGACGGCGGCCAGTCGCTCGAAGCCCAGACCGGTGTCGATGTTCTTCTGCGGCAGCGGCTCGAGGCCGCCGCCGTCCTTCCGGTCGAACTGCGTGAACACCAGGTTCCACACCTCGATGAAACGGTCGCCCGACCCCGTGTTGGGGCCGGTCTCGTCGGGGCTGCCGAACTCCGGCCCGCGGTCGTAGAAGATCTCCGAGCAGGGCCCGCAGGGTCCGTTCGGGCCTTCGCTCACGGCATTGGCCGGCCAGAAGTTCTCGTCCTCGCCCCAGCGCGAGATGCGCTCCGCCGGCACGCCGACGTCCTCGGTCCACACCCGGAAGGCCTGGTCGTCGTCCTGGTAGATGGTGACGTAGAGGCGGTCCGGGTCGAGGCCCAGCCACTCCGGCGCGGTCATGAACTCCCAGGCCCAGGTGGCGGCCTCCTTCTTGAAGTAGTCCCCGAAGGAGAAGTTGCCCATCATCTCGAAGAAGGAGTGGTGCCGCAGGGTGCGGCCGACGTTCTCGATGTCGTTGATGCGCAGGCACTTCTGCGCCGTGGTGACGCGGTGATGCACCCCTGCCACGCCGGCGAACTTGGGCGTGGCGCCGAGGAAGTAGGGCTTGAACTGGACCATGCCGGCGCTGGTGAACATCAGCGTGGGGTCGTCCGACTTGAGCGAGGCGGAGGGGTAGGCGAGGTGCCCTTTCCCCTCGAAGAAGCGCAGGTACTTCGAGCGTAGCTCGTTGATGCTGTTGACGCCGTCCGACACGTTTGGGCCTCCCGCTCGCACTGAGGCAGCATTATACCCGTCGTGACGGGAGCCCACGGGTCCCGCGCGGCACCGCCCGCCGCTCCGGCGGGCCGCGGCGCCGACGTACAATCGGGCGCATGCTCCGCGGCCTGGTCGACACCCGCGACAGGCGATCGCTGTTCGCCGCCGGCACCGTGGTGTTCCTGGCCATCGGGGCGGTGCAGGCCATGTACGGGCCCGCCTTCCCGGGGTTCCTGAGGCGCTATCAGCTGGGGGTCGGCGAGGTGGGCACGGTGGTCAGCGCCCACTTCCTCGGCTCTTTCGTGACGATCGCGCTGAGCGGGCTGCTGCTGGTGCGGTTCGGCTACCGCCGCTTGCTGGTGGTGGGGTCCGCCGTGCTGGGGCTGGGCGCGGCCGGCGTGGCCCTGAGCCCGGCGTGGGGCGGGGTGCTGGGCTCGGCCTTCTTCGGTGGGCTCGGCTTCGGCCTCATCGACGTCACCACCAACCTGCTCTTCGCCCGCGCCTACGGGGGTCGCGCCAGCGGAGCGCTGAACCTGCTCAACGCCGCGTTCGGGCTGGGCGCCGTCGCTGGCCCGCTACTGGTGGGCCTGTTCGCCCCACACGTGGCCGCCGCGTTCCTGCTGGTCGCGGTGCTGTGCCTGGCGGCCGCCGTGCTGGCGGCCCTGCCGCCGATGCCGGAGCCCCTGCCGGTCGCCCGGGGAGCGCCCCGGCTGCCGCTGGCGCCGCTGGCGGGGTTCATGCTCCTCTACTTCCTCTACGTCTCCTCCGAGGTGGGGGTGGCGAGCTGGGAGCCCACCTACCTGACGCCGGTGGTCGGCGCCAGCGTGGCGGCCTTCCTGACCAGCCTCTACTGGGGCGCGTTGACGGCCGGGCGCTTCCTGGCGGCCGCCGTCAGCGACCGCTTCCGTGCCTCGGACATGGTGCTCGGCGCGGTGGCGCTGGCGCTGGCGGCGGCCTGGGTGGCGGTGATCACGCCGCTGGCGCCGGTCGCCTACGCGGTCGTGGGGCTGGCCTTCGCGCCCGTCTTCCCCACGGCCCTGGCGTGGCTCCAGGAGGTGTTCCCGCAGCGTGCGGAGCGTGTGGCCCCGCTGGTCATCGCCGGCGCCAACCTGGGTCCGGTGGCTTCCGCGCCGGCCATCGGCTGGGTGGTCGCCTGGTGGGGGACCGGCAGGGTCCCGGTCGTGCTCGGCCTGGTGGTGCTGGCGTTGACGGTGGCGGTGGCGCTGCTGTGGCGGCAGGCGCGCGTGGGGACGGCGACCCCCGATGGCGACCTCGGATAGGCTGGGCCTGCCGGGCGGCGCGCACGCCGGCCCTGGAGGTGACCCGTGAGCCAGACCCCCATCACACAGACCGTCCTCGACGAGCTGAAGGATGCGTATCGCGCCCAGAAGCGCCTCGCCGACGGTGCGCTCGCTCAGGTGGACGACGACGACGTCAACGTCCGGGCCGATCCCCTCGGCAACAGCATCGCGGTCATCGTCAAGCACCTGCACGGCAACATGCTGTCGCGCTGGAGCGACTTCCTCACGCGCGACGGGGAGAAGCCGGAGCGCCGGCGCGACGAGGAGTTCGAGGAGGAGCGCGCCAGCCTGGCGCAGGTGCGCCGCTGGTGGGAGGAGGCATGGGAGGTCGCGCTGCGCGAGATGGACGCGCTGACGCCCGCCGACCTGGAACGGACGGTGACCATCCGCGGGGAGCCCCACAGCGTGCCTCGGGCGCTCCTGCGGCAGCTCACCCACACCGCGCAGCACGTCGGCCAGATCGTGCTGCTGGCCAAGCACGCCCGCGGCGAGCGCTGGCAGACGTTGTCGATCCCCCGCGGCGGCACCGCGGACTTCAACCGGCGGAAGGGCTTCGAGCCGCGCTGAGCAGCCGGCCCGGCGCGGCGATCACTCCTCCGGCAGGCGCAGGCGCCCGCGCAGCTCCTCCAGGAACGCCGCCTCGTTCTGCGACAGGCGTCGCCCCAGCAGGCCGTTGCGTGACGCCTCGGCCACGCGCTCGGCCAGCTCCCACAGGAAGCGCTTGAACTCCATGCCCTCCTCGTCGTCGTGGACGATGGAGCCGACCTGCTCGATGCGGGCCAGGAGCTTCTCGCGGGTGACCTCGTCCAGGTCCACCCCGAGGTCCTCCGCATGGTTGAAGAGGTCCTGGACGAGGGCGTTGTCGCGATAGCGGCGGCGGGCGTCGTACAGGTAGCGGCCGGCCGCCAGGATCTCGCGGAAGTAGTTGATGGGCCCGGTGCGCTCGGCGGCCACGGCCGCCACCAGCACCTCGGCGGCCGCGTCGAGAAGGAGGGCGCGCTGTTCTTCGCTGTAGCTGCTCATCGCTCGGGCTCTCCCTGGGCCGGTGGCGGTGGCCATCCGGCGGTGGTCGCGGGCCCGCGCGGGCGGGCCGCGGGCACCTCAAGCCTATCGCACGGGGCGGCGTAGCGGGCGATGGTCGTGCCGGCGGGCGCGTTCGGCGCCCGCGGCCGGCCGGCGAGGCGCGGGTACGGGTTTTCACGGCTCGGCGTGCGTGGCGCTGAGCACAATGGGGAATCGGCGCAGCCCGGCCCCCCAGGGGGGGAGGAAGGGGCATGCCGAACGCGAAACGGTACCTGCTCCCTCGCATCGGGCAGGGACGGGGTGCCCGCTCGAGGGACAGGGCGATGAACCTGCAACTGGTCCTTCTCGCCGTGCCGCTTCTGACGGCCGTGTTCACCTTCGTCGGGGTGAGCTGGGGCCTGCTGCGGCGCCGGACCGCCGGTGCCGCAGCCTTCGCGGCGTTGAGCGCGGCGGTCGTGGCGTGGGCGCTCGCGGTCCTGGTGTCGGCCACGCTGCCGGGCCTGGGCGAGCGCGACGCCTGGATCTACGCGGCCCTCGCGGCGGCGGCGCTGGTGGGCCCGCTGTGGTTGCTGGCGGCGGTGCGTCTCGCCGGTCGCCGTCTGGCGTGGCCGGTGACGCTGGCGATGCTGGTGCCGGCGGCCGCAGCGGCGGCGGCGGTGTGGCTGCCGGCGGCGCGGCCGCAGCTCCTGCGGGGGCTGGACAGCGTCACCGTGGCGGGCGTTCGCGCGGTCAGCCTCCAGCCTCTGGCGCCGCTGTGGGTGTGGTGGGTGGGCATCGGCTTCGCGCTCGGGCTGACCGCCACCGGGGTCCTGGCGGTGCGCGCCCGCAGCGGCCGGCTCCCGGAACGTGCCGGGCTCGGCGTGCTGGCGCTGGCGGCGCTGCCGCCCATGGTCCTGGCCGCCGTCGCGCTGATCCCCGCTCTCGGCCTGCCGGTCCTCGACGTCACGCCGCTGGGCTTCGGCGCCAGCGGCGTGCTCTTCGCGTGGGGCATGGACCGGCGATGGTTGGAGCGGCGGGGGCCGCCGGAGTACGGCGAGGTGTTCGCCGGCGTGGGCGACGGCCTGGTGCTCGTCGACGAGATGGGCATGGTGCTCGACCTCAACGCTGCCGCCGAGCGGGCGCTCGGGGTGGCGGCGCCCACGGTGCTGGGCCGCCCGCTGTCGTCCCTGCGCCGCGATCTGGCCTCGATGGGGCGCGAGTCGATGGTGCTGGAGCCTCCCGAGCGCGAGGCCGGAGCCGTGTACGAGGCGCGCTCGCACCCGCTGCCGAGCGGTGGACGGCTGCTGATCATCCGCGACGTGACGGCGCGCCAGGCGTCGGAGGTGGCGCTGACGCGCCGGGCCGAGGTGCTGGCGGCCACCCAGGAGGGCAGCCGCGAGCTCCTCCGGCAGCCGGACTGGCAGACCGCGGTGGACGAGCTGCTGTCGAGGCTGGGCGTGGCGGTGCGCGCCAGCCGGGTCAGCCTGCTGGAGCTGGCGGGGCCGCGCGGCACCCGCCCGGACCAGCCGGCTCGGGGGCCGACGGCAACGGACGTGCGCCGCTGGGAGAGCGCCCGCGCGGTGGCCTGGGAGGAGGGCGTGCCGCCCTACGGCGCGCAGCTGCTGGCCTGGGCGGCCCAGCCGCCGGGCTTCGCCGGCCACATCCAGGAGCTGCCGGCCCACGACCGCGACCGCTTGAGCGCCCTAGGGGTGGGGTACGTGGCGCTCTACCCGGTGATGGCCGACGACGGCGTGCGCCGCATGCTGACGCTGGAGTGGCCGGCGCCCGCCCCGACCTGGCTCCCGCTCGTCGTCGACACCCTGCGGGCGGCTCCCGCGGCGCTGGAGGCGGCGGTCGGCCGGCGCCAGGGCGAGCTCGGCGGCGAGCGCTCGCGCCGCTTCCAGGCGACGCTGCTCGAGCTGACGCGCGAGCTGCTGGCGCAGCAGGTGTCGCCGGCGTTCTACCAGATCCTGCTGGAGCGGGCCGTGGCCGTGATCCCCGGCGCGCAGGCCGGGTGTGTGCTGCTGCGCGGCGAGGACGGGCGCTTCGCGGTGGCCGCCGCCATGGGCGGCGACCCCGACGCGCTCGGGGAGCTGCGCTTCAGCGAGGCCGAGGTCCGCGTCGGGGACGGTGACGTCCCGCGAAGGGTCACCGGAGCGGACCTCGACGCCGGCGTGGAGGGCGCCCGCGCACGCCTGGCGCACGCCTCGGGCGACGGGCCGGGACCTTCGGTGACGCTGGTGGTGCCGGTGGTCGAGGGCGGCCGCCTGGAGGCGTCGCTGCGGCTAGACAACCTCGACAGCGAGGCGGCGTTCGGCCCGGAGTCCTCCGCCATGGCGGAGGCGTTCGGTCTCCAGGTGGGGGCGTTGCTGCAGCGGCTCCGGCTCGAGCAGCGTCGCGACCGCGCCGCCCGCATGAACGCGCTGCTGGCCGACCTGGAGCGCCTGCTCCTGTCGGGCGGCAGGTTGGAGCGCTTCCTGCCGATGGTGGCCCGCATCGTGCTGGACGTGCCGGGAACGGGTTTCGAGCGGATGGCGGTGTTGAGCGCCGGCAGCCATGGCGTCTCCGCCGAGGCCTACGACCCGGGCGGCCGGCGTGACCATGCGCTCGAGGCGGCGCTGGCGCAGGCGGGTTGGCTGGGCGGGGGGAGCGGGCCGCTGGCCACGCTCGACGACGACCCGCTCCCGACCTTCTGCGAGGACGCCGGCGAGGCGGGGCCGGCCGCCGCCTACGCGGCCCAACCGCTGACGCTGGGGGGCCGCCCCTGGGGCGTGATCGCCTTCTTCGCCTCGCGGCCCCGGGTGTTCGACGCGCAGGTGCGCGAGACGCTGGCTCAGCTCGGCAGCAGCCTGGAGCTGGCGCTGGTCCGCCAGGAGGAGGCGGACCAGCGCGAGTGGCAGCTCTCCCGACTGGAGGCGGTGGTCGGGGTGGGCGAGGAGCTGCGCGGCGCGGTGCGTCGCCGCGAGGTGGTGGCGCGCTCCTTGCAGGCGGTCCTGGACATGACCGGCGCGGACGTCTGCAACCTCTACCTGATCGACGAGCGGGCGGGCGCCCTCCGCCTCGCCGGTAGCCGCGCCGCGTCCGGCATCGACGCCTACCCGCTCGCGGACTGGCGGGTGCCGCGCGGCACGGGCCTGGCCTGGCGCGTGGTGGAGACCGCCAGGACCCTCGCCGCGCACGATGCGGACGGCCTCGCCGATGCCGACGTCCCGAGCGGCGCGCCATCGCCGCACGCCTTCCTGGGCACGCCGCTCCGCAACGCCAAGGGCGAGATCGTGGGCGTGGTCAGCGCCCTGCTCAGCGCGGGCGAGAGGCGCTTCGGCAGGGACGACGTCGGCTTCCTGGAGGCGACGGCGCTGGCCTGCGGCACCGCGCTCGACCGGCTCGCGCTGGTGGAGCAGAGCCGTGGCCAGGCCGAGGAGTACCGGGACCTCTACGACGCCGCCAGGCGGCAGACGACCGAGCTGGAGCTCCTCGACCGCGTGCGCACCGCCGTGGCCAGCGAGCTGGACCTGCCGGCCCTGTTCGCGGCCGCGGTCGAGGCCACCGCGCAGGCGCTCGGCTTCGCCCGGGTGGCGCTCTTCGCCGGCGACGGCGGAGCGATGACGTTGCAGCACCAGGTCGGCTATCAAGCGGACGACGAGCCTTCCGGCCTCACCGCCGGCGTGGTGGCGCAGGTGGCGGCGGCCGGGGCGCCCGTGCTGCGGCCGGGCGGCGACGCGCCGGGGGAGCGGTGGCAGGCCGCGGTGCCTCTGCGGGCACGGGAGCGGGTGGTCGGGGTGCTGGTGGCCGAAGGCGCCCCGGCGGGCGAGGGGCCGAGCGCTCAGGCGCGCAGCGGGGAGCCGGCCGGCGCCGGCACGGCGGACCGCCCGGGAGACGCGGCGGCGCCGGGCGCTCCGGCGGGCGCCGGGGGCGCCGAGCTGCGCCTGCTCACCGCCGTGGGTGACCAGCTCGGTGTGGCCGTGGAGCGGGCGAGCCTGCACGGCGCGGTGCGGGAGAGCGAGCAACGCTTCCGGTTGCTCGCGGAGCACATGCAGGACGTCGTGTGCCTGCACAGCCCGGACGGGCGCTTCGAGTACGTCAGCCCCTCGGCCGCCAGCGTCCTGGGGTACGACCCGCAGACCCTGGTGGGGAGCGACCCCTACGCGCTCATCCACGAGGAGGACCGCGAGGTCGTGCGCAGCAACCTCCAGCAGCGCCTCGGGGAGGGGGCTTCCTCGGTGCAGGTGCGCTACCGCTTCCGGCGCGCCCAGGGCGACGACGTGTGGCTCGAGACGGTGGCGCAGAGCGTGCGCGACGCCGAAGGGCACGTGCGCAACACCGTCACCTCCTCGCGCGACATCACCGAGCGCAAGCGCATCGAGGATCAGCTCGTGCAGGGGGCGCTCTTCGACGATCTGACGGGGCTGCCGAACCGCGTGCTGCTCATCGACCGCTTGCGTCAGGCCCTGTCGCGCACGGTGCGGAACGAGTCGTGGCGCTTCGCCCTGCTGTTCCTCGACCTCGACCGTTTCAAGGTCGTCAACGACAGCCTGGGGCACAACGCCGGGGACGAGCTGCTGAAGGCGCTGGGGGTCCGCCTGAAGGGCTGCGTGCGCGGCTCCGACACGGTGGCGCGGCTGGGAGGCGACGAGTTCTGCGTGCTGGTCGAGGACGTCGACGGTCTGGAGCACGTCACCACCAGCGCCCTGCGCATCCAGAGCGCCCTCAGCGAGCCGTTCACGATCGGCGGGCACGACATCTTCACCAGCGCCTCGATCGGCATCGCGCTCTCCGCGCCGAACTACCACGAGCCCCAGGAGCTGCTCCGCGACGCCGACATCGCCATGTACCGCGCCAAAGCCGGCGGGAAGGCGCGCTACGCGGTGTTCGACGAGAGCATGCACGCCCAGGCGTTCGGCGCGATGCAGCTCGAGACCAGCCTCCACCGCGCGCCGGAGCGCGGCGAGCTGTTCCTCGAGTACCAGCCCGTGTACCGCCTGGCCGGCCGCGTGGCGATCGGCGTGGAGGCGCTGGTGCGCTGGCGCCATCCCCAGCGCGGGTTGGTCTCCCCGGCGGAGTTCGTGCCGCTGGCGGAGGACTCCGGGCTGATCGTCACCATCGACCGCTGGGTGCTGGGGGAGGTGACGCGCCAGCTCGCCGCCTGGGAGCGGGATCTCCCCGCCGGCCGGGCGCCGCTGGTGAGCGTCAACATCTCGGCGCGCCACTTCGCGCTCGGCGACGTCGACGACCTCGTCCGCGGGGCCGTCGAGGCGGCGGGCGTGCCGGCGAGCCGGTTGAGGCTGGAGATCGGGGAGAGCGCCCTCATGGGCAACCCCGAGGCGGCGGCCGGGCCGCTGGCGCGCCTGCGGGAGATCGGCGTCCGGGTCCAGGTCGATGACTTCGGAACGGGCTACTCGTCGTTGAAGGTGCTGCACACCTTGCCCATCGACTCACTGAAGATCGACCGTTCCTTCGTGCGCAACATCGACGGCGAGGCGGTCAACCGTCAGATCGTGAGCACCATCGTGGGGCTGGCGCGGAGCCTCGGCATCGACGTCGTGGCCGAGGGCATCGAGCGGGAGGAGGAGCTCGAGACGCTGGTCGCGCTCGGCTGCGAGCTGGGGCAGGGGTACCTGCTGGGCCCGCCCGTGGCGGTGGAGGAGGCCACCAGGCGGTTGCGCTCCGAGCGCACCGCGTGAGCCGAGCTTGCGGCCCCCAGGGCGCTGTGCTACCGTTGCCGCAACCGGTTGCGTAAGCGGCTTCGGCGGGGGACATTGGCGGCGGCTTCGCCGCCCACCGCCTCCGAGGAGATGTGGACGGCTCTGTGTGAGGCGCAAGCTCACCCTGAAGGACCTCTCCGAGCGGCTCGGGCTCGCCCGCTCCACGGTCTCGCGCGCCCTGCGTGACGACCCGCAGATCGCGGTGGCCACGCGAGCGCGGGTGCGTGAGCTGGCCGAGGCTCTGGGCTACCGCCCGGACGCCGCCGCCCGCGCGCTGACCCGCCGCAGGGCCCACGCCGTCGGCCTCATGCTGCCGCGGAGCGCGGAGCTGGTGTTCGTCAACCCGTACTTCAGCGAGCTCCTGCTGGGCGTCTCCGGGCGCGCCGACGAGACGGGGTTCGCGCTGCTGCTGTCGACCGCGCCGCGGCCGGACTTCGCGCTGTGGCCGCGCGAGGGGCGGGTGGACGGGCTGCTGGTGCTGGGCTCGAGCATCGCGGACGCCGACGTCGCCGACCTCAACGCGCTGGTGGAGGCCCACTTCCCCGTGGTCGCGGTGCACGCCGGCCCGCGGGCGCTGAAGGCCGTCACCGTCGGCAGCAACGAGCGGGCCGGGGTGTGGCAGGCGCTCGCCCACCTCCAGCAGCTCGGGCACCGTCGCGTCGCGCTGCTCACGGGCCCCCGGGGCTCGCGCTACGCGGAGCGCCGCATCCGCGCCTACCGTACCGGGGTGGAGACCTTCGGCCTGGTGGCCGACCGCGACCTGCTGGCCGCCACCGACGACAGTCGCGACGGCGGCGCGGCGGCGGCGCGAGCCCTGCTGGAGCGGGGAACCTCCTTCACCGCCGTCCTGGCCAACAACGACCTGGTGGCGCTGGGCGCCCTGGACGCTCTCCGGGACGCGGGCCTGCACGTGCCCGGGGACGTCTCACTCATCGGCTTCGACGACACGCCGCTCGCCGCCGTCCCGAGCCCGGCGCTGACCTCGGTCCGGCAGCCCACCCGCCGCCTCGGTGAGATCGCCTTCGACGCGCTGGTGACGCTGATGGCCGGGGGCCAGGTCAGCTCGGTCCGGCTCGCCACGCGGCTCATCGTGCGTGACAGCACCGCCCCGCCACCCCGCGATGGAGGTGCCGCCTGAAGCGTTCTCGTCCGTCCACCCCGTCCAGTCCAGGAGGTAGCCATGAGACGACCCGCCCGAATCCTTCTCGCCCTCGCCCTGGCCGCGCTGCTCGCCAGCGCCGGAGCCCAGGTCAACCTCAAGGTGTTCATCGGCGGCCAGCAGCGCCCCGACGTGATCGGCCCGCTGCTCGATCAGTTCAACGCCCAGAACCCCGGCATCCATGCCACGTACGAGGTCGGCGGCGCCACCAGCGACGTGCAGCAGCAGTACCTGAGCACGGTGCTGACCAGCAAGTCCTCGGCCATCGACGTGATGCTCATCGACGTGATCCGGCCGGCGCAGTACGCCGCGTCCGGCTGGGCCGAGCCGCTCGACTCCTACTTCGCCTCCAAGGACGCCGAGAAGACCTACCTGGCGTCGTTCCTGTCCGGCCCGGTCAACGCCGATACCGTCAACGGCAAGCTCTACGCCATCCCCGCCTTCACCGACGCGCAGTTCCTCTACTACCGCAAGGACCTGCTCGACAAGTACGGCTTCCAGCCCCCCAAGACCTGGGAGGAGCTCAAGAGCCAGGCCCAGACCATCATGAAGGGCGAGAACGATCCCAACCTGCAGGGCTTCAACTACCAGGGGGCCGCCATCGAGGGAACGGTGTGCACCTTCCTGGAGCCCCTGTGGTCGGCCGGCGGGAACTGGCGTGACGCCAACGGCAACGTCACCATCGATACGCCGGCCGGCAAGCAGGTGATGGACTGGTACGACCAGACGCTGTCCTCGGGCATCACCAGCCCCGACATCGCCGCGGTGGCCACCGACGACTCCCGCAAGATGTTCCAGGCGGGCAACGTGGTGTTCATGCTCAACTGGGGTTACGCCTGGGCCCACTTCCAGGGGAACGGCCCCGACACCACCAAGGTCGAGGGCAAGGTCGGGGTGGCGCCGCTGCCGGCGTTCGCGGGGCACCAGTCCGCCACCTGCGTCGGCGGCTGGCAGTGGGCGATGAACCCGTACAGCGCGCACAAGCAGGACGCCTTCAAGCTCATGCGCTTCCTCGCCAGCGAGGGCTCCGAGCGCACGCTGGCGGTGAAGGCGAGCAACATCCCGGCGCGCAAGGCGCTCTACAAGGATCCCGCGGTGCTGAAGGCCGCCCCGCAGTACGAGCAGTTCTACAACGTCATCGTCAACGCCCGGCCGCGGCCGGTGACGCCGCTGTACCCCGACGTCAGCGACCTCATCCGCACCACCATGAACGCGTTCTTCGCCCGCTCGCTCACCGGCGACCAGGCGCTCAAGAAGATGCAGACCGGCCTGCAGGACATCCTCAGCCAGTAGCCCCGGCGACGTAAGCTGGCCTCCTGGCGAGACCCCCGGTGGGGCGCGGCCGTCGCGCCCCACCCGATCTCGGCCGCGACCCGACCCATGACCCGACCCTCCTCCTCCGCCCCCTACCGGCGCCCGGGTTTCTGGCGCCGGCTGCGCACGGGCAACCTCAGCGACGCGCAGCTCGGCGTGCTGCTGTTGCTGCCGGCGCTGCTGACGCTGGCCGCGGTGATGCTCTACCCGATGCTCAGCGTGGCGTGGCAGTCGATGCACTTCAACCGCCTGAACCAGCCCTTCCGAGGCACGCCCTTCATCGGGCTGCAGAACTTCGGGCACATGCTCGGCGGCGAGGGGCTGGTGTGGAGCGCGTCGAAGCTGCTGTGGCTGCGCCTGCTGGGCCTGGCGTCGCTGCTGCCGCTGGCCTGGAGCGCGCGCCGTCGCCGCATCGGCCGCGTCGCCGCAGCCGGGCTGGCCGTCCTCGTCCTGGTCGTCTTCGCCGGCCTGCTCGGCCTGCACCCGAGCGCGACCGGGCGCTGGACCGACGCCCGCTTCTGGAACTCCTTCTCGATCACGCTCCTGATCATCGTGGTGAGCGTCGCCGGCTCCTTCCTGGTGGGTCTGCCGCTGGCGCTCCTGGCCAACGTGCCGTCCAGGCTCCGCTGGTTGGGCCGGGTGGCCTTGCTGCTGCCGTGGGCCATGCCCAGGGTGTTCGCCGGCCTCACCTTCGCGTGGCTGTTCCAGAGCCAGTACGGCGTCGTCAACGACGTGTTGCGCCGCCTGGGCCTGCACGGCCCGCTGTGGCTGGCGCGGGTGGACCCTGCGATCGCGGCGGTGAACATCACCATGGTCTGGAAGACCAGCTCCTTCGTCGGGCTGATCCTCCTCGCCGGCCTGCAATCGATCGACGAGAGCCTCTACGAGGCGGCCGTGGTCGACGGGGCGAGCGCCTGGCAGCGGTTCTGGAGCATCACCCTGCCGCTGCTGCGGCCGTCGATCGCGGTCGCCCTCATCTTCCGCACGCTGACCGCCATCCAGACCTTCGACATCCCCTTCGCGATGACCCGCGGCGGGCCCGGACGGAGCCTGGAGACGCTGGGCGTGTACATCTACAACAGCACGCTGGCGCTCAACATCGGCTACGCCGCCGCGCTGTCGGTGGTGCTGTTCCTGTTGAGCCTGCTGATCACCGTGTTCTATCTGCGCTGGATCTACACCGAATGACGGCGGCCCCCGCCCCCACCGTCCATGCCGGCGCCACGCGCCGGCGGCGGCGCGGCGTCGCCTACCTGGCCGTGCGCCTGGGCCTCCTGGCGATGATCCTCAACGGCCTGTTCCCGGCGCTGTGGCTGCTCCTGACCTCGCTGAAGAGCGAGGACGAGCTGACCCGCATCCCCATCACCTATCTTCCCGAGCACGCCACGCTGCACAACTATCTGGACGTCTTCCAGCAGAACCCCTTCGCGCGCTTCCTGCTCAACTCCGCCGTGGTGTCCGTCGTCGCCACCCTGGTGTGCGTCCTCTTCGCCGCCCTGGCAGGGTATGCCCTGGCACGCCTGCGCCTCCGCGGGCGGCGCGCCATCCTCACCGCCATCGTCATGACGAGCATGTTCCCGGCGCTGGTGATGCTGGTGCCCCTCTACCGGCTCTTCGTCGGCGTCGAGGTGCCGGGCCTCAGCCCGCTGGCGCACTACCTGCACGCGATGGGCTGGGGGTTCATGCCGAGCTCGGTGAGCACGCCCAACCTGCTCAACACCTACTGGGCGCTCATCATCCCCTACGTAGCGCTGAGCCTGCCGATCACCACCCTGATCCTCACCAGCTTCTTCCAGCTCATCCCCGAGGACCTGGAGGCCGCCGCCACGGTGGACGGCGCGTCCCGGCTGGGGGCGCTGTTCCGGGTCGTCGCTCCGCTGTCGGCGCCCGGCATGGTCACCGCGGGCATCATCGCCTTCGTCAACTCCTGGAACGAGTTCCTGCTGGCGCTGACGTTCAACACCGCCATGACCATGCGCACGGTGCCCGTGGGCATCACCCTCTACCAGGGACAGTTCGCCTTCCCCTGGGCGGTCATCTCGGCAGCCATCACCATCGGCATCGTGCCGCTGGTGCTCCTCATCCTGTTCTTCCAGCAGCGGATCATCAGCGGCCTCACGGCCGGGGGGGTGAAAGGATGACGACCACGCCCAACGCCATCAGACCGCCACGCATCGGCTACGCGCCGATCACCCGGCCGGCCTTCCAGGGGGACACCGCGTCCGCCGTGCAGGCCAGCCTCCGCGGCCTCGAGACGCTCGCCGGGGAGCTGGACTTCGAGCTGGTCGAGGCCCCACCGGTGGCGGGGCCGGAGGACGCCCGTCGGCTGGCGGCGGACCTGGCGGGGCAGGACCTCGACTACCTGCTGATCCAGCTCACCACCTTCGCTACCGGCGACGTCGCGGCGCCGCTGCTGCGCTGCGTCCCGCGGGTGGGGGTGTGGGCGTTGCCGGAGCGCGCGGGCGGCCGCGGCGCGTCGGGCCCCCTGCCGCTCAACTCCCTGTGCGGCGCGACCATGGTGCTGTCCACGCTCGAGCACCCCGAGGTCGCCAAGGTCGAGCCGGTGAAGTGGTTCTACGGGGAGGCTTCCGCGCCGGACTTCCGCCGCCGGCTGGCGGTTACCGTCGCCGCCTTGCGCGGTCTGGCGGCGTTGCAGGACGCCACGGTGCTCGCCATCGGCGGCACGGCTCCCGGCTTCTACGGCCTCGACGAGGCGCCGGCGCTGGACGGCGTCCGCGTCGTGCGGCAGGAGCTGGGCGAGCTGTTCGATCGCGTGGCGGCCGTCGCCGAGGCCGACGCCGAGGCACGCGCCCGGCGCTGGTCGGAAGGCGAGCGGTCGGAGGTGAGCTTCGAGCAGCTCGTGCGCGGCGCCCGCATCGACGCCGCGCTGGAGGCGATGGCGCGCGAGGCCGACGCCGACGCGCTGGCGGTCCGTTGCTGGCCCGAGCTGCCCGAGCGCTGCGGGTCCATGGCGTGTGCCGCCATGGGCGACATGAGCGGGCGCGAGGTGCCGGCCGCCTGCGAGGGCGACGTCATGGGCGCGCTGTCGATGCTGGCGCTGCAGGGGGTCAGCCGCGAGAGCGCCATCCTCATGGACCTGTCCGACGTCGACCCGGTGGACGACAGCCTGCAGGTATGGCATTGCGGGAACGCGCCGCTGGCGTGGGCGGCGGCCGACGGCGCGGGCCGGCCCGACACCCGTCTGACGACCCACTTCAACCGCGTCGGCGTGGGCGTGGTCCGCGACCTGCGCCTGCGGGCCGGCCCGGTGAGCGGCTTCCGGCTGCTCCGTTCCGGGAGGGCCGCGATGATCGTGTCGGGCGAGGTCGCGAGCCCCCACAAGGCGGGCTTCGACGGGGTGCGGGGCTGGATCTCGGACCTCCATTGGGGCGAGGAGCGGGTGGGCGCCGGCGGCCTGGTGGCCAACCTGCTCGATCGCCGGCTGCCCCACCACCTGGCGTTCGGTCGCGGCCACCACACGTCCGCCCTCAACGAGCTCTGCGCCTTCCTGGGCGCGGACGTGCTGCCGGCGTTGCCGCCGCGGCCGTACCTCCGAGGGTGAGCCCGGGCGCCGGCACGACGGCCCGGGTGCTGTGCGTGGGGCTCTCCTGCCTCGACCACGTGTGGCGGGTGGACCGGTTCCCGCCGGTGGCCTCGCGCACCGACGCCACGGCCTACCGCGTCCAGGGAGGCGGGCCGGCCGCGACCGCCGCGGTGACCGCCGCCCGGCTGGGGGCGCACGCCGAGCTGGTGGCGCTGCACGGCGACGACGCCGCCGGCGAGCTGCTGCTGGCCGAGCTGGAGGCCTACGGGGTGGATGTGGCGGCCGTGCGCCGGGTCTCCGGCGCGAGCAGCTTCGTCAGTGCCGTGCTGGTCGCGCCGGACGGGGAGCGCTGGATCTTCCCCTACCGCGGCAGCGGCCTCCGCGACGGGCCCGAGTGGCTGGAGGGCGTGGACGTCTCCGGGGCGGGGGCGCTGCTCATCGACGTGCGCCATCCCGAGCTGTGCGCCGCCGCAGCCCGGGTCGCCCGGGGGCTGGGGGTGCCGGTGGTGGCCGACTACGGCAGCCTCCGCGACTTCGAGCACGCCGGCCTGGCCGACCACCTGCTGGTATCCCGCGAGTGCGCTGCCGAGCTTCTGGGCCGGGACGCGCCGGAGCAGGCGCTGCCCCGGCTCCGGCAGCGGCCCGACCAGGTGGTGGGCATCACCCTGGGCGGCGACGGGCTGCTGCTCGACGACGGCCAGGGCGCCGTGCTGATGCCGGCGCCGCGCGTCGAGGTGGTGGACACCACCGGCGCCGGGGACGTCTTCCACGGCGCCTACGCGGCCGGCCTGGCACGCGGCTTCGCGGCCCTGGACGCGGGAGCCTACGCGGTCGCGGTGGCCGCCATGGCGTGCCGCGCCTTCGGCTCGCGCGCCGGCATCCCCACGGACCGCGAGGCGCGGTCCTTCCTGCGTGAGGTCATGCCCGACCTGCGGCTGCCGGCGTGATGCCGGAAAGGAGACGCGAGCGATGGACGGAGAACTGAGCGCGGGGAAGCTGCGCGGGCTCATGACGTTGGCCTCGGGCGACGGGGTGTTCCGGATGGTGGCCGTCGATCAGCGACCGCCGCTGTTCGCTGCGCTCACCCGCCACGACGGGCGCGATCCCGCCGGCCTGAGCTTCGACGAGGTGGCGCGCGCCAAGGCCCTCCTGACCCGCACGCTGGCGCCCCACGCCGGCGCCATCCTGGTCGACCCGGTGTGGACGCACCCGACCGCCCTCGGCGGCATCCCGGGCCGCACCGCGATCATCAGCACGCTCGAGGACTACGGCTTCGAGGCCGTCGGCGGGGAACGCAGGAGTCGCCTGATCGAAGGCTGGGACGTCGCCAAGATCAAGCGTGCCGGCGCCGCCGGCGTGAAGCTGCTCGCCTGGTACCGGCCCGACGTCTCGGAGGACACCCGCCGTCACCAGGAGGCGCTGGTGGAGCGCGTGGGCAGGGCGTGCCGGGAGCACGACATCCCCTTCATCCTGGAGCTCCTCGTCTACCCGCTGCCGGGCGAGGACGCCGACTCGGCCGACTATCAGCGCAGGCGGCCCGCGCTGGTGCTGGGATCGGTCGGGCGCTTCGCGGATGCCCGCTTCGGCGTGGACGTCTACAAGCTCGAGTTCCCGGCGGACCTCAAGCGCTGCCGCGGTTTCCATGGTGGCGCGTTCGATGGACGCGAGCGGCCCGAACTCTTTACCCTCGAAGACGTGCGAGGCATGCTCACCGAACTCGATGCCATCACGCCCGCCCCGTGGGTGCTCCTCAGCGCCGGCGTGGGGCCCGAGGAGTTCCGGGCCGACCTGTCGCTGGCCTTCGACGCCGGGGCCAGCGGCTTCCTGGCGGGGCGCGCCGTATGGCTGGAGGCGTTCGCCGCCTACCCCGACGTGACGGAGGTGGAGGCGCGTCTGCGGAGCGCGGCGGTGCCGTACCTGCGCGCGCTCTCCGCCGTGGCGAGCGCCGCGCGGCCGTGGACGGCGCACCGGCGCTTCGGCGGGGCGCCGGCCCTCGAGGGCGGGGGCCAGGGCTGGCACCGGAGGTACGGGGCATGAGCGCCGAGCCTCTCGGCGTGGTGGTGGTCGGTGCGGGCGACATGGGCGCGCGGCATGCGCGCTGGTGGGCCGAGGCCGGCGGCCGGGTGGTCGCCGTCGTCGATCCCGACCGCGCCCGCGCCGAGCGGGTGGCCGCAGCGCACGGCGCCCTGGCGCTGCCCGAGCTCGGCATGGCCATGGAGCGTTCCGATGTCGGCGTGGTCTCCGTCTGCACGCCCACGTACCTCCACGCGGGCTACACGGTGCAGGCGCTGGACGCCGGCAAGGACGTGCTCTGCGAGAAGCCGGCCGCTCTGCGGCTGTCGGAGGCCGAGGCCATGCGGGAGGCCGAGGTGCGCAGCGGCCGGCGGCTCCGCATCGGCTTCATGCGGCGCTTCGACCCCGCGAGCGCGCGCATTCTCGCGTTCGGGCGCCAGATCGGTGCGCCCGCGCTGGCCCAGGCGACGCTGGCCGCCGGGGTGCGCCCCAAGCTGCTGATGCACGACGCGGCCGCCAACGGCGGTCCCATCATCGACATGTGTTGCCACGTCTTCGATCAGTGGGGGGCGTTCTTCGGGGAGCAGCCGCAGAGCGTGCGCGCCCAAGGGTACACCTTCGGGGCCGGCAAGCCGGAGCTGGCCAGCATCCGCCACAAGGCCATCGACAGCGCGGTGATCACGCTGCGCTACCCCGGCGGCGGCGTCGGCCAGATCCAGGTGTCGTGGGGGTTGCCCGCGGGCATCCCCGCCACCGAGCGTCACAGCTACATGGGCGCCGACGGGCTCGTCACGGTCGAGTGGCCGCAGCAGGTGACGCTCCTCGGCTCGGACGGCGCCCTGCGGTGGGAGCCGCCTCCCGTCGACCCCTGGCGCGAGGAGATCGCCAGCTTCCGTGCCGAGCTGGCGGGTCGCGAGCACCGGCCGCTGGCCACCATCGAGGACGGGCTGCGGGCCCTGCGCACCTCGCTGGCGGTGCTCACCTCCATCGCCGAGGACCGCGACGTGGCGCCGTCCGAGGTGCACGGCGACCTGCCGCCGCTCGCGGGCGAGGCGGCATGAGCATGGCGGCCGGCAGCCGTGCCGGCGTTCCCGACGCCGGGCGAGCCGGCGTGCGCGTCGGCCTCATCGGCGGCGGCCGCTGGGCGGCCATGCACCGCAGCGCCCTGGAGGCGTGCGGCGTGCCGCTGGCGGCGGTGCTGGTGCGTACCCGGGAGAGCGCGGAGCGGCTGCGCAACGACTGGCGGGTACCGGTCACCACGGACCTGGACGCGTTCCTCGGTGGCGATCTGGACGCGGTCATCGTCGCCAGCCCCAACTACCTGCATGCCGACCACGCCGTCGCCTGCCTCGAGGCGGGCAAACACGTGCTGGTCGAGAAGCCCATGGCCACGACGGTGGCCGATTGCGACCGGGTGCTGGCGGCGGCCGACGGCGCCGGGCGCGTGCTGGCCGCGGGCCATGAGATGCGCGTGTTCACGCTGTTCGAGCGGATCCGCGCGCAGGCGGCACGCCTGGGCGCGCCGCTGCACCTCGACCTGCGGCTGTTCCGGCGCCCCTACCGCTCGGGCGCGTCGGGCTGGAAGCAGGACCCGGCCAAGCTCGGCAGCAGCATCCTGGAGGAGCCCATCCACTACCTCGACCTGGCGCGGTGGTTGCTCGGCGAGGTCGCGTCGCTGCAGGCCTGGGCGGTGAGCCGGCCCGGGCACGAGGGGATGCTCGAGAACCTCGACATCCGTCTGGAGTTCCGGAGCGGCGCGCGGGCCATGGTGACGCGCACCGTCGCCGGCTTCGAGCACCACGTCCGTTGCGATCTGACCGCCGAGGGCGGCGCGTTGCGCGCCCGCTGGGACGGCCGGCAGGACACCGACGACGCCCCTACGGTCGGCCTGTGGGCGCAGGACGGCGACGGCATCCGCAGCCTCGACGTGCCGCAGCGTACCGGCCACGCCTTCGACCTGCCGCGGCAGACCGACGCCTTCCTCAGGGCGGTGACGGAGGGGGGGCCGGTGCCGGCGGACGGCCGCGACGG
>Ga0102953_1000614_pt1 | contig 24291 bp, 12 predicted proteins | sample SalPon2A_C_D2_MG_FD_78509 | JGI IMG/M metagenome (GOLD analysis project Ga0102953, IMG submission 78509) | Soil microbial communities from South San Francisco under conditions of wetland restoration - Salt Pond MetaG R2A_C_D2_MG | ecosystem: Environmental > Terrestrial > Soil > Wetlands | place... | reverse complement strand
ATCCGCTGCGCCTGCAGGTCGACGCTGGCCGACGCGCCCGTCACCTGGTAGAGCGGCGGCCCTGCACAGTGACAGGTCGTCACCCGCGGCGCAGTCACCGACATCCGGTCGCCTTTCAGGGTGGCGACGTCGCCGCGGAGGTAGAAGGCCGCGCCGTGCAGGTCGATGCGGCTCAGGCGCAGGCCGCCGGTGGTGAGATCGAGCCTCACGTGCTCGGCGGTGCCGTCCACGCCGTGGCCCGCCAGCCTGGCTGCGGCCAGATCCAGCCACCCACTCGCGGCCTGCAGGTCGCCTGCCGTCACGCTCCAGCCGAGCACCGTCAGCGTCGGGTTGGCGGCGCCGACCCGCAGCTCACCCTTCAAGCCGCTCAAGCTCACCCGTTCGGCCGTCAGCGTCCAGGCCGGCGTCACGCCCACGAGGCAGACGCCGCCGTAGAGCTCCACGCTGCCCTTGGCGGTGTCGGTCCGGAACTGCTGGAAGTAGGCCGACGCGAAGCCGTGGATGGTGAGCCGCGTCGCGCCGGGGGACGGGCGACACTGCGCCTGCGCGAGCGCCAGCACGGGCAGCGCCGCCGCCATCAGCAGCGTCCGCAGCGCTCTCCGTCCCGGCCGGTCGGTCACCGCCGACGCGCGTCAGTTGAGCTCGGCGGCGAACCGCGCCAGCAGCCCGGGCGAGACGTCGGTGGCGGCGTCGTAGACGGGCACGCCGTCGACCTGATGGAGCGTCAGCTCGAGCCGGCCCCCGCCCTCGGGCGCGCGCAGCGTGAACGCCGCGCCGGCGTAGCGGTAATCGCCCAGCAGCAACACGTTGCCGCTGAGCGCATCGAGGAGCAGCCTGTCGGCCCGGAACGCCGGCGAGGTGCCGGTCACCGTCCCCGAGAAGTCCGCCACCCGCCTGGTGGCGTAGTAGGTGAGCTTGCCGGCCTTCAAGGTGAGCGCGTCGCGCGCCAGCGAGAGATCGCCCGAGGCGGTGAGCACCCCGGTCTTCACGTCGATGTGGAGGGTGGCCGCGGTGAGCCTCCCGAAGGCGCCGCTGACGCTGGCTCCCCGGGCTTCGATGTAGGAACCGTCGAGGTAGGTGATCTGCTTCGCCTCGAGGCTCACGCCGGTGTCCTCGTCGACGATGCTGCCGCCGTCGGGGAGCGTGGTGACGCCGGTGGAGATGTCGTACTCCTGCGCCCCTCTGGGGGTGACGGTCAGCGCGGCGAACGGCGCCGCGGCCGTGGCGGCGGTGCTGGGCGGGGCGCCGGCCGCGCCGGCGGCGAAGCACGCGCCTGCCGACGCCAGGAACAACAGGACGGCGAGCAGGGTGCCTGGAGGTCGTCGCACGTGGACAGTCTAAGCGGGCGGCCGGTGAGGGTACATTAGGCGGCCCTCATCGTCACGCTCCCGCCGCCCCATCGGGCGCGATCCCCGCAGCTCGGCACACCCCTCGGCCCACCCCGCCCGCGTCTGCCCGCCACGTGCGGGCGCGCGGCGCTCACGCCGACGGGGCGCCGTCCGGCTCGAGACGGTGGACGTAGAGCGCGTCGAAGGGCCGCTCGGCGAGCAGGGCGCGCCCGTCCTCGACCGAGCTCTCCATCACCGCGCGGACGACGTCCTGGACGCTCTGGTAGCGCCCGAGGGTCTGCTCTGCGACCCCGAGGGACACCAGCCTGCCGAGCGGCGTCTCGGCGCGGAGGGTGAGCGAGGTGGCCAGCTTGCGCTGCGAGCGGCGCCACTCCTCGGGGTCGAGCGCGCCGTCCTGTGCCTCGGCGAGCACGCGCCGGTAGGCGGCGATGACGTCGTCGGCCCGCTCCGGCGCGGCGCTCACGTAGCCGACGTAGGCGCCGGCGCCGTCGGACGCCTCGTGGCCCAGGCTGGCGCTGTCGGCCAGCCCCTTGTCGACCAGCGCCCAGAACAGCCGCGAGCCGCTGTCGTCCCCGAGTACGTTGCCCAGCACGGCGGCGGCGTACCGGCGCTCGTCCGTGACCGCCAGTCCGGGGGCGAACACCGCCGCATGCACGCGCGACAGCGCGCCGTCCCGGGTGCGCCCCTCGCCCGAGGCCGGGTGGGCCTCGGGCAGATCGCGTCCCACCTCGAAGGGGCGCCATCCCCCGCTCAGGCGCGCCACATCGGCCGTCACCACGTCCCAGTCGTACGCCCCGGAGACAGCCAGGACCAGGTTGGAGGGAGCGTAGCGGCGCTCGAAGTAGCCGAGCATCTGCTCGCGGGTGAGCGCCCGGATGGCGTCCTGTCCGCCGAGCACGCTCTGCCCCAGCGGGTGGCCGTTCCAGAAGCCCTTCCCGGCCAGCTCGAAGACGCGGAAGTGCGGCCGGTCCTCGTACATGGCGATCTCCTCGAGGATGACGTTCTTCTCGACGTCGAAGTCCTCCTGGCGGAGCGCCGGCCGCATCATGTCGGAGAGCAGATCGAGGAGGCGGGGCAGCCGCTCGGGCAGGACCGCGCCGTAGTAGACGGTGCGCTCCTCGCTGGTGAAGGCGTTGTACTGGGCGCCGAGCTCGTCGAAGCTGCGGTTGATGTCCGCGGCGCTGCGGCGGTCGGTGCCCTTGAACATCATGTGCTCCAGGAAGTGCGACACCCCCGCCACATCGCTGCTCTCGTCGCGGGCGCCCGTGCGCACGAAGTAGCCCGCCGCCACGCTGGCCGCGAAGGGGTTGAACTCGCCGATGACGGTGAGGCCGTTAGCGAGGACGGTGCGGTCGAAGCGCAGCTCGCCCCGCTGCTCGGTGGGCGTCGCCGGGCCGCTCACGCCGCGGCCTCGTGGGACAGCGGCTTGGGGCCGAGCGTGACCACCGTCGCTTCCGGGAAGGGGTGCCCCGCGAGGTAGGCGTTCAGGCGGTCGAGGTCGACCGCCTCGACCGCGCGCCGGATCTCCCCGAGCGTGCGCGCCCGCCCCTGGAGCAGCGCGTCGGACGCCAGTCGCGACGCCCGGGCGCCGCTGGACTCGCCCTGCATCACCACCGCTGAGAGCATGCCGGTCCGGGCGCGCTCGAACTCGCCCTCGTCGGCGCCCTCCGTGAGGCGCCTGATCTCGGCGAGCAGCACCCGCAGGGTCTCGTCGGCGCGCTCCGGCGTGGTCCCGGCGTAGCCCAGGGTGTAGCCGAAGCCGTGGAGCGCCCGGTACGAGGCACCGACGCTGTAGACGAGGCCGCGTTTTTCACGCACCTCGGTGAACAGCCGCGCCCCCATGCTGCCGCTCAGGACGTGCAGCCCCAGGTCGTAGGCGTAGACGTCGGGGTCGCCCGGGTCGGGGGCCGGGAAGGCCACCCCGATCTGCGTCTGCGCCGAGTCGGCGGTGACGTGCCCGCTGCCGGCCGGCCGCACCTTCGGCTCGACCAGCGGCTGCGCCTCGCCCGTCCAGCCCCGGAACGCACGGCCGACGACGTCCTGCACGTTCTGCCAATCGGCGCCGCCCGCCATCGCCAGGATGGCGCCGCCGGGCCCGAGTCGCCGAACCGCGTCCTGGCGCACGCTCTCCGGCGTCAGCGCGGCGAGGCCGTCCTTGGTGCCGTACGGGCTTCGACCCGGCCCGCCGTCCAGGAAGCGCTCCATCAGGGCGTTGAAGAGGCGCTGCGTGGGCGCGTCGGCGAGCGATGCCAGCTCCTCCTGGGCGAGCTCGCGGGCCGGTGCGAACTCCGCCGCGTCCAACCGCGGCTCGTCGACCATCGCCGCCACCAGGGGCATCACCGAGGCGAGCTCGCCCGACAGGAAGGAGGCGCTGAGGCTGGCCGCCTCGCGGCCCGCCGCACCGCCCCTGCGAACGCCCAGCCCCTCGAGCGCGTCGGAGTGCGCCCGCGAGTCGAGCGCTCCCGCTCCGCGCTGGATCCAGTCGTGCAGGACCGATCCGCTCCCCTCGAGGCCCTCCGGGTCGGTCGCGGAGCCGAACGGCAGGAGCAGGCTGGCGCTGAGGGTAGGCAACCACGGCATCGGCTCGAACAGCAACCACAGGCCGTTGTCGAAGCGATGCTCGTGGACGGTATCGCCACTGTGCGGTGAAGACATGCTGTCGAGTATAGCCCCGCGCCCGCGCCCGTCGGGTCGTCGCCGCAGCGTGCTGGACGCGGCGGCGGGGCTCAGCCCGGCCGGATGACGAGCTCGGTCACGACGCTGGGCGGCGGCACCTCCAGGAGCGCGGCGATCTGCCCGGCGACGTCCTCGGGCCGCACGAAGGCGTCGGGGTCGTAGCGGCGCCCCTCCTGCCGGTGAACGTCCGCCTGCATGGGCGTGGCGGTACGGCCCGGGTAGACCGTGGTCACGCGCACGCCCCGGTCCCCCACCTCCTGCCGCAGGCTGTCCGCCAGCGCCCGCAATCCGAACTTGCTGGCGGCGTAGGCGCTCCAGGCGGCGTTGGCATGCAGCCCCGCGCCGGAGTTGACGAACACCACCTGTCCCCCGGCGCGCTCCAGCGCGGGCAGCAGCGCGCGGGTGATGCGGTAGGGCGCGCGCAGGTTGACGGCGTAGTGCGCGTCGAGAACCGCCGCGTCGGTGTCGGCGACGCTGCCCAGCGTGACCATGCCCGCGGAGTGGATCAGAGCCGCCACCCCTACGGGAAGCTCCGAGAGCGGCGCGAGCCAGGCATCGACAGCGGCGTCGTCGGTCACGTCCACGGCCACCGCCTCGGCGCTGCCGCCCACCCGCTCCGCGGCCTGCCGGGCCTCCTCCAGGCGGGCGCGATCGCGCCCCGCCAGGACCAGGGTGTGCCCGCGACCCCCGAGCGTCACGGCCAGGGCGCGGCCGATGCCGCTGCTGGCGCCCGTGATCACGACCGGGGCGTCCGCGCCGTCCGACAGAACGCTCATGCGTTGCCCTCCTCGCCGGACTGCGCACGGGCGGCAGGCAAGAGCGCCGCCAGCGCCGCGCCCGGGTCCTCGCTCGCCGCCAGGCTGCTCCCGACCAGCACCGCGTCGGCGAGGCCGGCGAGGTCCCTCAGCTCCTCCGCCCGCCGGTACCCCGACTCGGCCACCAGCACGCCTGCGAAGCCGCGCTCGCGGGCCTCGCGCATCAGCCGCGGAGCGAGCGAGAGATCGACCTCGAGCGAGCGCAGGTCGCGGTTGTTGACGCCGATGATGCTGCATCCGCAGCGCAGCGCCAGCGCCAGCTCGTGCTCGTCGTGCACCTCGACCAGCGTCTCGATGGCATTGGCGCCGGCGAACGCCTGGTACGCGGGAAGGGCCTCGCCCAGCACGGCCGCGATCAGCAGAACCGCGCTCGCCCCTCCGCGCCGGGCTTCGCGCACTTGGGCCGGGTGCACCACGAAGTCCTTGCGCAGCAGCGGCAACGGCACCGCCCGGGCGACGGCCTCCAGCTGCTCCAGGCTCCCGCCGAAGTGGCGCCCCTCGGTGAGCACGCTGACCGCGGCCGCGCCCGCGGCCGCGTAGGCGCGGGCCACCGCCACCGGGTCCAGGTCCCGGATCAGTCCCTGGGACGGGCTCGAGCGCTTCACCTCGGCGATGACGGCGACCCCCGGCCCGCGCAGGGCCGCGGCGAAGCCCGGGCGCGCCGGCAGCGCTTCGCGCCGTTCGGCCGAGGCCACGCCCGCATCGACGCCACCGTCGCCGACGTCGCGGTAGCCGCGGTAGTCACCCGCACGCTCGCGCGCGATCTCGCCGAGCACGCCCGGCACCCGCTCGAGCGCGTCCGGAGCGACCGGCGCCGGCGCGCCCGGCGCGTTCGCGGCTGGGGCGCCTGCCGGCAGCTGTTCCGCAGCCGCGCCGCCGGACGCGGGCCCCTGCCCGGTCGACGCCGTGTCGGTTGCCGTCTCGTCAGTAGACGAAGAAGCCACGGCGCGCGGCACCCCCTTCCCCCCAGGTCACCTCGATATCCGATACCTCAGCGTGCGGCGGCCCCTCGCGGAGCTTGACCAGGAAGTGCTCGAGCTCGCGCCGGTCCCCCTCGGCGACAACCTCCACCCGGCCGTCGGGCAGGTTCTCGGCGTATCCGTCGACCTCGAGATCGAGCGCCTGACGGCGGATGAAGGCGCGGAACCCCACGCCCTGCACCCGACCGTAGACGAGCGCCGTCAACCGGACTGTGTCTACCCCGCGCATAGCGTGGTCATGGTACCTCAGGTTCTCATCGCCGGATGCTACGATGACGACGCGGAGGCGCCGTCGGAACCGGCATTTCTACGCTGTCCGGCGGTCGGGCGGCGACGCCGCGGCGCCCCCATCCATGAGCCAGGCGACCTTCCCAACCCATGCGTAAGCGAACCTTCGCCATTCTGCTGGCGTTGACGGCCGTGATCGCCTTCGTCGCGATCCTGCCGAGGACGCCGCCGGGCCGGGCGTGGCTGCTGGGAAGGCTGACGTCGGCCCTGGAGCGCGCCGGCATCACCGTGAGCTACCGGAGCTCGGCGGGCGACCTGTGGACCGGCGTGAGGCTGGAAGGCGCGGAGGTCCGCGCAGCGGGCGCCGACCTGAGCGCGCGCACCCTGAAGATCCACTACTTCCTCCCCTCGCTGATCACCGGCGACCTGCCGCTGTCGGTCACGGTGGACGGACTGCGCGGCGCGGTGAACGTCGGCCGGCTGCCCGGCGGCGGGAGCGGAGGCGGCCTGCCCGTGCGCCCGAGGCTCCAGGAGCTCACCGTGTCCGACGTGAGCGTCAGCGTGCAACAGGTCCCCTACACCCTCCCCAGCGGCGCGGTGAGCCACGTCCGCATCCGCCGGCAGGACTCGGCGCTACAGGTGGACGCGCAGCTGACCACCGCCGACGGCAGCGCGGACGTGAGCGGCACCGTCGATCTCTCGGCACCCAGTTTCGATGGGCGCATCGTCCGGGCGGACGTTCGTCTGGCACGGCACTGGTTCCGCGGAGCCAGCGGCGGCACCGTCTCGGGCCCGATCCGTGCCGGCCCCGGCGGCGTGCGCGCCGACCTCACGCTGGAGGGCGGCGCGCTCGATGCCATCGGCCTGCAGCCACACGCCATCCACGGCAGCGTGCTGCTCGACTACCCGCTCGTGCGCGCCGACGTCCGCGGCACCGTGCTCGGCGGCGACGTCGGCGCACAGGGGGTCGTGAACATCGCCGCGCGCCACTGGACGGCCCATGCCCAGGGCGACACCCGCCTGCTCGATACCGCCCGCTGGCTGGCCCGTGGCAGCCTCCCCCCGGGCGGCGGCCTGCCCCTCCACGGAACCGCGACGGCCGCCCTGGACGCTTCGGGATGGACGCACGTCCACGTCGGCGGGAACGCCCGCGGGTCCGGCAGCTTCGCAGGGCTCCCCTTGAGCGATCTGCAGGCCGACTACAGCTACGACACCGCCGCGGGGGTCAAGGTGCAGGCGACCGGCCGCGTCGCCGGCGGCGCAGCGGTGGTGAGCGCCGTCACCGGCCCGGACGCGACCACGATCGAAGCGACCGCCGAGCAGATGGCGCCGGCACCGGGGCAGAGCGTCGACCTCCGCGCGCACCTGGCGTTGGGGTCGAGCGGGCCCAGCGGCACCATCCACGCCCAGGACAGCGGCACCTTCCTGTCCCGCTCCGTCTCCGTCGCGCTCGACGGCGGCGTCAACGGCGACGGCTGGCAAGCGGTGATCCACGGGCACGACGCCCGGGGCGCCACCCTGGAAGGCGCCGTGGCGCTGTCCGGCAGCGACCTGAGCGGCGAGGTCCGCGTGCGCGACCTGGCGCTCCCGGCGATGCCCGAGCCGCTGACGGCGAGCCTGCGCGCCGACGGCAAGCTGACCGCCCTCCCGCTGACGTTGTCCCTCGGCGGCGGCGGGCCCGTCGCGGTCGGGCTGGGGAGCGAGCGGCTCGACGCGGACCTCGCCGGCACCGCCACGGCAACGCTCGAGGCGGGGCGGCTCACCGGCATCGATGCCAGCCTCGGCCCGCTCGGACTCACCGGCGATCTCGCGTTCGCGCCCCTGACCGGGCGGCTCGCGCTCACCCTGGCTCCCAGCCGCGTAACCGGCCCCGTGAGCACCCGGCTGGCGCTGGACGGCGGGCAGGTCGCCTTCGGGAACGGCAAGGCGACAGCGCGCGGCACGCTCCGGGTAGGCGAGATCCGGGCGGGCCCCGTGAGCGTCCCCGCGCTCACACTCGATATCGCGCCAGCCGCGGGCGGCGCCGGCGGCGTGGCCTTGCGCGGGCGCGACCACGGCCTGCAGATCGCTCTCCAGGGCGGGCTCGCGAAGGCCCGCTTCCAAGCGTTCCCCGCGCAGCTCGCCGGCGTCGACGCCCGCATCGACGGGAGCGCAGGCCTCGCGCTGCAGGCGCATCCTCTCGCCGGCCTCACCTCCGACCTCAGCGTCACGGCCGCGGGGGCGACGCTCACGGCGGCAGGGAGTGGCCACGCGCTCGCCGCCGAGCTGCGCGCGCCCGTAGGGACCCGTCTCGGCCCGCTCACGCTGGCACGCCCCCTCGCGCTCGCCGGCAGTCTCGACGTGACGGCGGGCAGCGGCACCCTCCAGGGCAGCCTGGGCGACGTGCCCCTCCAGGCCGCGCTGACGCTCTCGGGAGGCGTCCAAGGCTCGCTGAGCGCCGCGAGCGACGCGGGCACGTTGACCCTCGAAGCAAGCCGGGGAGGCTGGCGGGCGCACGGCGACATGCGCGTCGACGCCCTGGGGACTGCGCTCGGGCTGCCGCTGAAAGGCGACCTCACGGCCGATCTCCGGGGCGGGCCCGGAGGCTACGACGGCAGCGCACGGCTCGACGCCACCGCTCCTCTGAACGCCCGAACGCGCGTCACCGGCACCGGCCGGACGCTCGAGGCGACGCTCACGTCCTCCCTGCTGGGCCGCCCGGTCACCGTCTCCGGCACGCTCCGGCCGGACCTGGCGCTCACCGCCCGCGCCGGCCCGCTCGGCCCGGTGACGCTCCGGCGAGGCCGGCTGACGGGCAGCGGCTCCATCCCCGCCCAGACCCTGGCGGCGGGCGCGGCGCTGGCGCCGATCGACTGGAGCGTCCGAGGGACGTTGTCCCCGCTCTCCATCGATCTGGACCTCGGCGCCAACGGGGCGGCCCGCCTGGACGCGGCCAACGGCGCCCGCCTCGCCGCGGCGCTCCGCCTGCCGCTCCGTTACGGAGGCGCGTCGTACACCCTCGACGTCGCCACCGCAGGCAGTGGGCCGGTGCTCGCCCCCGCAGGCGCGCCGGCCGTGAAGCTCGCCGGGGGCCTCGGCGAGCTGCCGGTGGCGGGCGGGCTCGTCGATGCGAGCGGCACCAGGTTGGTGAGCGTCTCGGGCAGCCCGAACGCGCTCGCACTCCGAGGCTCGCTACCGGCCGCCGTCGCCGGCGCCTCCCTCCCCGGGCCGCTGCTCCCCGCCGGCGACGTGAGCTTCACCGGCAACGCCCGCCTCACCGGCGCGCGCCGGATGCATCTGGACGGCAGCTGGAACGCGGGCGGCATGGCGCTGAGCGGAGCGGTCTCCAGCTCCAGCGCCGGAACCAGCCTCAACCTGCGCGGCGCAGGCCTGTCCGTCGACGTCACGCCGGGTCGGGCGAGCGTGACCGCGAACGGAGCGACGCTCGCTCCGTTCTTTCCCGCCCTCCCGCTCGAGCCGGTCCTCGACGGCGCGCTCAGCCGCAAGCAGGGGACCTACGGCGGCGCCATGAAGGTCCGGCTGCGGCTCCCCGCTAGCGGCGCCGGTACCGCGGTCGCCACGCTGACGGGCGAGGGAACGCAGCTCGACGCGAGCCTCTCGGGCGCCGTGGGCCCCCTGGACGTGGAGGCTCGAGGCGCGTTGCTCCCGGCGCCCCGGCTCCACGCCGACCTCCGCGGGTGGGGCGGCGCCGCCGTACTCTCGGCCGACACGCACGGCCCGTGGGGTCACCTCACCGTGGCCGGGACGCTCGCCACCGAAGCGCTCGGCGCCGAGCCGTGGATCCGGATCCCGGCACAGCACCTGGCCTTCCAGGCCGACACCTCGACCGGCGCGCTGTCGGCCTCCGGCGACGGGGTGACGCTGACCGGCACCCTGGCGGACATGCAGGCCGGCCTGCAGCTCCCCTTCCGCCTCCTGGCGGGCGACGAGCGCCTCGACCTGAGGGCCTCGGGTCCGGTCGCCTCGCCCCGGGTCGATGCCACGCTCACCGGGCCGGTGGCCGGCACGCTCTCCGGGGACGTCCGCGAGGGGATCCACCTGGACGCGGTTGCGGCCAGCCGGGCGCTGTCGCCGCTGCTTCCGCTGGGCGGCGCCACCCTCGCCGCGGACGTGCAGGCGAGCGCTGACCTGCGGCCGTCAGGCGCCTGGCGGGCGCAGGTCCGCAGCGCGGTGGGCGCGGCGGGGCACCGGCTCCCCGTCGAGGCTGCGCTCGCCGGCGCCGCAGCCGACTACTCGGGCACGCTCACGCTGTTCGCGGGCGCTCCGCGAGCCGCCGGGCCGGATAGGGCCACGCCGGGCGCGGGCGGAGCCACCGCAGCATCTCGCGCGGACGCCCGACCCGCGGCACCTGCCGCCGCCGCAGCGGACGGCCGCGGCGCCGCGCTGGTGCGCGCGGCCGTCTCCGGGACCGGCACCGACGCCCGCGCGACCGTCGATCTGGCGGGGGTCGACTTCGCGGGCCTGGGCGCGCTCCTGGGCGTGCCGCTTCGGCTCGACGCTGCCGGGGCCCTCACCCTGGCGACGAGACCGCTCACGGCCGCGCTCCAGATCGACGCCAGCGGCACCGCTGCGGGACGGCCCCTCGCGCTCAGCGGCCATGCCCGCAGCGGCGACATCGCCCTCGACGGGAGCTACGGCCCGCTCGCGGTGCACGCCGGCCGCACGGGCGGCACCCCCTTGGCCCTGGACGTTCGCGCCGCCCCGGCCGAGGTGGACCTCCACGGATCCCTGGCGCTCTCCCCGGGGACGGCGCTCGCGCTCCACGGGACGGCGGGCGGGATGCCGGCCGACGTCACCCTCCACGCGGACCTGGCGGCGCGTAGCGGTCGGCTCCGCGCGGCGTTGGGCGGAGCCACGCTGCGCGCCGAGCTGTCCCTCGCGGGCCGCGTATCGACCCTGACGGCCTCGGCCGGCGCCCCCGCCGGCGCGCTCGCGCCGATCGGCGTCCCGCTGAGCGGCACGCTCGCCCTCGAGGCCGGCGGCCCCCCGGGCGAGGTCACGCTCCAGAGGTTCGCGCTCGACCTCTCAGGCGGCCCGACGCCGCTCTCCGCCAGCCTCTCGGGCCCGCTGTACCCCGACGCCAAGCTCTCGGGGACGGTCTCCGCACCGGCGTGGGAGGCGTCGGGCGGCCTGTCCCTGACCGGGCCACCGTCCGCCCTCGACGCGGGGCTCACCGTGGACGGCCTCCGCCTGCTCGCCGAGCTGCACGGCCGCCGGCTGGCGCGGCTCACGGCGGACGGCAGCGCCAGGCTGGCTCCCTTCGGCCGGACGACGACCCTGGAGGCCGCCGGCCTGAGCTGGACCGACGCGAGCGGCTTCGCCGGCAACGGCACGCTCACGCTGCAGGACACGCCCGCCGGACTTCCGGGCGAGGTTGCCCTCACCCTCGCCGGAGCCGGACCCCTCGCGGTGACGTCCACGCTCGGGCCGCCGGCCGACCCCTGGGCGAAGCTCGACGCCCGGCTCGCCGCCGATCCCGGCAGCCCTCAGGCCTGGCAGGGCGACCTGAAGCTGCACCTGCCGCTGGCCGCGCTCGCCGGCATCCCGGGCCCGGCCGCCTTGACCCTGCGGGGCGCGCCCGCCCTCGGGGGGAGCCTGCTGCACCCATCCCTCCAGGGGTCCGTCGCGCTCACCGGCGCCGCCGAGGCCGACGGCACCGTCGCATGGCAGGGGGGGAGCGGCCATGTGACGCTGTCGAGCGATCGTCTCACGCTCCGCGGCGACCTCCAGGGAGGCGCCTGGCACGCCATCGCCAGGCTCGACCGGCTCCCGCTGGAGCCGTTCTCCCCCGCACTGGCCGGGGCGCACGCCAGCCTCCAGGCAGACCTCCGGGGAGGGGCCGGCACCGCTCTGCAGGGAAACCTCTCGCAGCTCGAGCTGGTCGCTCCGGGCGCCAGCCTGACCGGGACGGCAACCGTGCAGAACGGGCTCCGCGCCGCCTTGCAGGTGAGCGCCGACCTGTCCGCCATGCACCTCCCGGGACCTCCCCTGAACGGCCTCGTCCACGGCCCGCTGGTCCTGGCCGCGCCCGACCTGAGCCGGCTCGGCGACGGCACGCTCATCGCGCAGCTGGACGTGGCCCATCTCGGCCCCAGCGGGGTGGATGCCGCCGTCGACGGCAGCTTCCAGGTCGGTGGGAGCGTAACGGCCCCCGTCCTCTCGGCCGCGTTGCAGGGATCGGGCGACGTGCACGGCCAGCTCCGCGCCGGCGCCGCGCTGAGGCCGAGGCGGCTCGATCTCCACAGCACGCTGGCCTACCGCGCCCTCAGCACCGACCTGAACGTAAGCGTCCACGACGGCGCCGTCGAGGCCAGCGGCCGGGCCGCGTACGGCGACGCCGAGATCGGCGTGTCCACGACGGCGGATGGCGCGCTCGCGCTCCAGGGAGCGAACGCGCTCCAGGGCTGGCAGGCGTCGGTCCCCCCCTCCCTCGCGACCGCCTCGGTCTCCGGTCCGCTCGGCGGTCTCGGCGCGGGCGCCGCCGGCAGGCTGAGCCTCACGCTCGGCGGCCGCCCCTGGCTCGACGGCGCGATCCAGACCGCGGCCGTGGCAGGCATCTCCCTCGGCGATTTGACCCTGACGAGCGACGCACCGGGCAGCCCCGTGCACCTCGACGGCGCCCACCTGCAGGCTCAGCTCGACCCCGCCAAGCTGGACTGGCACGCCGCCTTGCGCGGGCAGCCCCTCACCGGCGCCCTCACCGTGACCGGCGACGCCAGCGGTCATGCCGCCACCGGCAAGGCCAGCCTGCAGGTGAGCGGCGATCTGGCGGGCGAGCCGACGTCGGTTACCCTGAAGGCCTCCCGCGGCCGGGACCTCGCCATCGACGCCCAGGGACGGCTCCTCGCCGGGACCCTCGATGCCCACGCGTCCCGCCCGGCCGGCGCCGGCTGGCAGGGCTCCCTGTCGCTCGACGGAGCGGCCCTCGGCGGCGTCACGGCCACGGTCGACGGCGCCGTCGGCACCGGCGCGGCGGGCGGGCCGAAGGTGGACGCCAACGTCGCCCTCGAAGGTGCCGTCAGCGGCAAGGCACGGCTGCGCGCCTCACCCTCGGCCATCGACGTCGACGCCGCGCTGAAAGGCGACGTGTTGGGAGGGAGCGTCACGGCGTCGGGCTCGCTGGCGCCGACGCTCGACCTGACGCTGGCCGCCGCGGGCGCGGACACGCCCGACCGGGGCGAGCTCCGCCTCTACGTCGCGGGCGGCGCCCTGCGCGGCGACGGCAAGCTGCAGCTGCGGGCGGGGCCCACGCGGCTGTCGCTGACCGGCGGCGGCGCCGAGGCGCCTGTCGCGGTGGGAATCGGCGTGCCCACCGTGCCGGGCCTCGCCTTCCGGGGGCCCTTGCCCACCCAACCGCCGGCGCAGCTCCTCCGGACGCTCACGCACAGCGGCCTGAGCCTGGCCGGAACGGACGCGACGCAGGGGCGGCTCACGCTGACGGCCACGCCTGCGCCTAGCGCCGAGCTGCAGAAGGTGTCCCTGCGCCTGGCGACGCTGGAGGTCTCCGCCGACGGCAGCGTCTCGGCCGGAGGCGCCCGCCTCGACGGCGCGGTCGCGCTGCCCGACGGGCTGCCGGTCGACGATCTGGGCGGGACTTCGGTCCCCTACAGCCTGGCCTGGCAAGCGGGAACGCTCACCGTCACCTCCCAGGGCCCGACCGGCCACATCCAGGCCCGGCTCGATCCCGCCTCCGGCAGCGGCCACGTCAGCGCCGACCTTCACACCCTGGGCGCCAAGCCCGGCACGGCGTCGGTGGACGTGACCTTCGACCCCAGGGCGGGCGCCGGCGGCCACGTCCGCATCGACGGGGTTACGGTCTCACGCCCGGAGCTTCCCGGCCTCACCGTCGCGGCGGACGTGAAGCTGGGATCGGGCGAGGCGACCGGCACCGTCACCGTCGACTCCGCCCACGGCGGCCTCCACCTGAGCGGGGACTGGGGCCTGGCCGACCTCCTGCCCGCCGCCCTGGCGCCCGTCGGGCGCAGCGGCGGCAACGCCGAGCTCCGCGTGAGCACGTTCGCCCTGTCCACGCTCCCGACCCTGCAGCGCGTCGCCCCGCACCTGGCGGGCAGCGCCAGCGGCGTGGTCCGCGTCAGGGGCCGCACCGTGGTCGGTCAGCTCCTGGTGCCGGACCTGAAGGTCGCGGATACCGCCCTGCCGCTCGACGCCCAGATCTCCGGCACCCTGGGCAGGCTCGACGCCAGGGTGAAGCTGGGCACCAGCCTGGCCACGGCGACCCTCGAGCCGGGATCCGCGAAGGGGTTGCTGCGGTTCCAGTCCTTCCCGGCGCAGGTGCTCGCCGAGGCCACCACGGGGTCGACCGACATCAAGGCCGATGTGGACGGGGTGATGCGCTTCGACGTGCCCTACCGCGACCCGGCGGCCGCCTACCTGCGTATGGCCACGCAACAGGTCACCCTCGAGCGCGGTGGGGTGACCACCAAGGGCAACCTCTCATGGGTCTACAACGACCACGCCGTCACCGTCACCGACGCCGCCTTCGAGGGGCGCGGCAGCTGGCAGGCGAAGGGCACGGTCGACGCCTCCACCTTGAACTTCCAGCTGAGCGCCAGCAACGCCGACTTCACGACGCTCCTCGATCTCGTGCCGGTGTTCGCACGCTACGGCGTGGGCGCCAGCGGGAGCTTCAACCTCGACGCGCAGGGATCGCCGGCGGACCCCAAGGTGACGCTCGACGCAAGCGGTCTCGAGGCGCGCGTGGCGGGCACCCACTACCGCGTGGAGAACGCCCGGGCGGCGCTGCAGGGGCGCTCTCTCACCGGCAGCGCCCACGTGGTGGGCGTCGCGCCGCTCGGCGGCTCGGTCGACGTGAAGGGTAGCGCCCACCTGTCCCTGGCTCCCCTGTCGCTCAGCAACACCGACTTCAACTTCTCCGGGAGCGCCGAGCTGCCGGTGGTGGGAACCGTGACCGACCTGAGCGGCGGCATCACCCAGAAGCAGGGCGAGCCGCCGCAGCTCGCGCTCTCGGGGAAGCTGGGCAACGCCTTCACGATCCGCGGCAGCCTGACACCCTTCGACGTCGCCGTCGTGGGCAAGCAGCTCGACCTCAAGGCCCGGCCGCTGTTCATCACCTCGAGCACCGTGGACGCGAACGTGCGCGTCAAGGGCACCAAGGCCGGCCTGACCATCGGCGGCGAGCTGGACGCCTCCGAGGTGCACATGAACATCGGTGCGCCCTCCGCCCCGGGCCCGTCGGGACCGGGTGCCGCCCAGTCCGCGGGTGACGGGGGGACGGCCAGCCAACCCAGCTCGGCCGGCGCCGGCGGCAACGGAACGCAGGCGCCGCCGGGCTCCAACGCCGCCGGAGCGTCGCGGCAGCAGGGCGGCCCCACCGCAGCGCAAGCGCCCGGGCCGGACGCGCCCACGGCCGCCTCGAGCGGCACGAGCCCCGATGCGGGGCAGGCCGCGCACGCGGCCCGGGAGTCGGTGATCTTCGACCACCTCCATCTCAAGGCGCCGCAACGCGTGCTCCTGGCCGCCGGCTTCGGGAACGCCGAAGCGTCGCTCGACCTCACGCTCACGGGCACCGCGGCGTCCCCGCACCTGGACGGCGAGGCCAGCGCGCTGCGGGGGACGCTCACCTTCGCCGGTCGGGACTTCACCATCGACCAGGCCACGGCGAGCTTCCAGGCGAGCCGCGGCGTCTACCCCACGCTCGACGTCCAGGCACACACCGAGTTCGACAAGCAGCGCGCTCTGGGCAGCGCTACCGACCTCACCTTCGCCGCCCCTCGCGACAGCAACACCTTCCAGGTGACGCTGAGCTTCTCCGGCCAGGTGCAGCCCGCCAAGCAGGGCCCGAGCCCCGTCACCTTCGACATCCAGCCGACGCTGTCCAGCAACGCCCTGGTACAGTCGACGACCGCGAGCGGCACCACCTCGCCCCGCCCGTTGAGCGATTCGGAGCTGCTGTCGCTGGTGACCCTCGGGAGGCTCGGCGTGACCCCGCAGCTCGCGGGCCAGAGCGCCTTCGGCACGGCGGTCGCCAAGAGCGCGTTGGACACCGCCGTCGACGTCCTGGTCGTCTCGGAGCTGCAGGATGCGCTCAGCAAGGCGCTCGGCATCGATGTGGTGCAGATCCAGACCACGCCGCTGTCGAGCCTCCTGGAGAACAGCGGGCAGCCCTTCGGGGTGTCGCTCCGGCTCGGCGGCTACCTCACGCCCGAGCTCTTCGCCAGCTACCGCCTCGGCAACTACAACGGCGTCAACGGCGCGTTCGGGTTCAGCAACGAGGTGAGCCTCAGCTACGATCTCGGCCCGCTCAACTTCGACCTCTCCGGGAGGCTCAGCTTCCCCGACTCGGCATCCGGCCAGGGCGCAGTCCCCGCGCTGGGCGTGGGGCTCCGCTACGCCTTCACGAGCAACCTCGGGCTGGAGGCGGGGCTGGACCTCTCCGACGTCCGCAGGCAGGCGCGCTTCGGCGTCAGCGTGCACTGGTGAGTCGCGGAGCGGGTTGTACGCCGGCTACGGCCGCGCGACACGGTGCCGCGTAGGCTTGCTGGTATAAGGTCACGAAGCCCGGCACGAAGCTCTCGACACCACGGAAGCAGGAGCGGCATGGACGAAAGCACATCCCGCCAGCGGTCGACGCCTTCCTCTGCGCAGGCCCGCGGTGAGGCGACGGGGCCGATACGGCTCGAGCAGGCCGCTTCCCTGCTCCTCAACCCGGTCCCTGCCGTCCTTTACGAGCACGCGCTCGAGCGCGGCGAGGCGCAGGTGGCCGGTACGGGCGGGCTGGTGGTGGACACCGGCCACTTCACCGGCCGCTCGCCCAGCGACAAGTTCATCGTGCGCAACCGCGCCACGCGCGAAGCCGTGGACTGGGGCGACATCAACCAGCCGCTCGAGCAGGCTCCGTTCGACCGCCTTCAGGCGGACATGGAGGCGCACCTGGAGGGGATGCGGCTCTACGTGCAGGACCTGCACGCCGGCTCCGACCCGCGTTACCGGATCCCCGTGCGCATCGTCACCGAGTACGCCTGGCACAGCCTCTTCGCCCACAACCTGTTCGTGCGCGCGCCGGTCCCGCACGAGCGGCCGGAGTGGGTGGTGGTCGACCTGCCGAGCTTCCGCGCCGACCCGGAGCGGCACGCCACGCACACCTCGACCGTGGTCGCCATGGACTTCGAGCGCAGGCTGGTCCTCATCGGGGACACCGAGTACGGCGGCGAGATCAAGAAGTCGATCTTCTCCGCCCTCAACCTGGCGCTGCCCGAGAAGGGCGTGCTCCCCATGCACTGCTCGGCCAACGCCACCGCGGACGGCCAGGTGGCGCTCTTCTTCGGCCTGTCCGGCACCGGCAAGACGACGCTGTCCGTCGACGGCGGCCGCACCCTGATCGGCGACGACGAGCACGGCTGGTCCGATGCCGGCGTCTTCAACTTCGAGGGAGGCTGCTACGCCAAGACCATCCGGCTCTCCGAGGCGGCGGAGCCCGAGATCTACACCGCCACGCGCCGCTTCGGCACCGTACTGGAGAACGTCCGGCTGCTGTCGGACAGCCGCGAGCTCGACTTCGACGACGAGAGCCGCACCGAGAACACGCGCGCTGCCTACCCCTTGGACTTCATGCCCAACGCCGCCGAGACCACCGTCGGCGACCATCCGCGCGACATCGTCTTCCTCACCGCCGACGCCTTCGGGGTGCTGCCACCGATAGCCAGGCTGAGCGTGGAGCAGGCGATGTACCACTTCCTGAGCGGCTACACCGCCAAGGTGGCGGGGACCGAACGCGGGGTCGACGAGCCCAGCGCGACCTTCAGCGCCTGCTTCGGGGCGCCCTTCATGCCGCTCCCCCCCATCCGCTACGCGCGGATGCTCGGCGAGCGCATCCGCCGCCAAGGCAGCCGCGTGTGGCTCGTCAACACCGGCTGGAGCGGTGGACCCTTCGGGACCGGCGAGCGCATGCGGCTGGCGCACACCCGCGCGCTCGTCCGCGCGGCCCTGCGCGGCGACCTCGACGACGTGCCCTACGTCCGTGATACGACCTTCGGGCTGGCCGTGCCCGAGCGCGTGCCGGGCGTGCCGCCCGGGCTGCTCACGCCGCGAGGCAGCTGGGACGATCCCGAGGCCTTCGACCGCCAGGCGGCGAGGCTGGCCGCCATGTTCGAGCAGAACTTCGCCCGCTTCCGCGACGGCGCGCCTCCCGAGGTGGCCGCAGCGGGACCCCGCCGCGCCTGAGAGCCGTGCGCGCCCCTACGGGCGCCGCCCCCGACGTCCGGGGCGCCGCGGCGCTCAGCCGACGTTCGACTCCAGGCGCGCCAGGCGCGCGCTTCCGAACGCCAGCGGCAGCAGCGTCCACAGCAGGGTGACGGCCAGTACCGCCGCCAGCAGCGTCAACCCCAACGCGGAGTCCCACTGGAACGCCCCCGGGGCACGCAACGAACGGTAGGTGGGGTAGGCGAACAGGAGCGTCGTCACCACGGCGTACGCCAGCGACAGCGCCATGTAGATGAGGCCGCCGAGCGAGAGCGGTACCTCGGTCGGGCTGGCCGCGTCGAGGCGCGGGAAGGCCGCCCCCAGCCCGACCCCGAGACCGGTGACGGCGACGGCCGCGCACACCCCCGCCACCGGCGTAGCCAGCGCCAGGACGGGCGACACACCGAGGCGCCCGGCCACCGCCACACCCAGCCCGCCCCCCAGCAACAGCATGGGCGGCAAGGCCCCCCAGAACTTGGCGGCCACGATGTTGCGGGCGCGCAGCGGGCCGGTGCGCAGGAGCCACAGCCCCTCCCCCTCGAGAGATACCAGCGGGAAGGCCGTGCGGATACCCACGCCCGCCAGCAGGAAGCCGAGGAACACCAGGTTGAGCGCTCCCACCACGTCGCGGAAGCTCTGCATCTCGGCCGCGAGCGATGCCGTGCTGATGAAGTAGACGCCCGCCAGCGCCACCAGCACGAGCAACTGCGACCACTGCGAAGGATCGCGGGCCAGCAGGCGCAGGTCCTTGATCACCATGCCGCCGGCGGGCCCCAGCCGGGCCAAGGGGCGCTCCCACCGGGCAGGCGGCAACGCGCCCACCGCGCCCTGACGACCCTGCGTGTCGAGGGAGCGGAACCAGCCTGCACGGTAGGCCATTGCGGCGAGCCGCGCCACGCCGAGGAGCACGACCAGCGAGACCAGCGCCAGCAGAAGCGCCGCATCAGGCACCCTCCCCTGGAGGGCGCCCCACACGGCCGCGCTGCCCCAGGCCGAAGGCAGCCACCCCACGTGGAGGTCCGCGAAGCGGCTCAGCGCCTGCTCGAACTGCGCGGGCGTCAGGTGCTGGAGCCTCTCCGGACGCAGCGCGCGCATGCCGAGCACGAGCCCCGCCGCCAGGGCCACGCTGGCGGCCGTGGCCACCTCCTTGGCGCGGCCCGCGGGCGCCACGCGCATGAGCAGCAGCGCCGCGACGGCGCCGAGCGCCACCGGCAAGGCGTAGAGCGCCAGCAGGGCGAAGATGGCGATGGCGTAGTAGCCGGCCGGAGCGCGCTGCTCGAGCCCCAGCCCCACCAGCACCGGCAGCGTGAACAGCGCAGGCAGCAGCGCGCTGTTGAGGTAGGTCTCCACCACCTTGAGGGTGAACACCCGCACCGGGTCCACGGGCAAGCTCAACAGGAAGGGCAGGTCCTGCGAGCCGTAGAGCGTGGCGATCGCCCCGGTGAGCACGCTGAACGCCACCGCCAGCATGAGCACCGTGAACAGCGCCTCCAGGCTGCGCTGCTCGACGGCGCCGGCGATGGTGCCGATGCCGGGGTAGCCGTCCAGGAAGCGCACACCCCGCCGCGTCACGGTCAGAACCCCGTCGAACACGCCGGCCAGGAGGACCACGCCCACCACCAGCCGGACGGGCGATCGCCTCAGCCCGTTGACGGCGCCGCGCAGACGCATGGCGGCCAGGCTCACGCGGCCTCGCCTTCGCCTCGGCCCCGTGCGGGCTCCGCCACCGCCTCGTCGGTGAGCTGCAGGAAGATCGCTTCCAGGGAGGCGTCACGGCTGCCGACCCGCTCCCGCAGCTCGGCCATCGTTCCCATCGCCCGCACCCGCCCGCGGTCGAGAAGCAGCACCGAGTCGGCGACCGCCTCGGCCACGTCCATGGAGTGGGTGGTCAACAGCACCGCGGCACCCGCCTCGGCGGCCTTGCGCATCAGCTGCCGGACGTCGTGCGCCGCGCGCGGGTCCAGACCGACCATGGGCTCGTCGATGACGAGCGCCTGCGGATCATGGAGCAGCGCCGCGGCGAAGGTCAGCTTCTGCCGCATCCCGTGCGAGTAGGTCTCGATGAGCTCGTTGGCGCTGCGCTCCAGCCCGAAGTGGGCGAGCCAGGTCTCGGCCTTGCGCTCGGCGTCGCCGACCCGGCGGAGCCGGCCGAGGAAGCGCAGCAGCTCCCGGCCGGTGAGCTTCTGGTAGAGGTAGGGCCGGTCGGGCACGTAACCCAGCAGCGCCTTCGCCTCGAGTGGCGCGCGCTCGAGGTCGAAGCCGCCGACGCGCACGCTCCCGCTGCTGGGCCTCAGCAGCCCGGTGATCGCCTTGATGGTCGTCGACTTGCCGGCGCCGTTGGGGCCGAGGAGCGCCACCACCCGCCCCTCGGGAACGGAGAAGGTGACGTCGTCCACGGCCCGGATGCGCCCGTACGTCTTGACCAGCCGGTCGACCTCGATCATCGACCCAGGCTACGCGCTGGGCGGCCGCCTCAGTGTGAAGCGTTCGCCGATGCCGCCGCCTTGCCGGAGGGAGCCTGCGTCGTCGAGCTCGCCGACTGCGCCTCGTTCAGGACGGTGTCGAAGGCGACCTTGAGGGCATGGTCGCCCTGGAGGTCCACCACCGCCTGGCCCTGCACGCCGCTGATCTGGGGCATGGGTCCCTGCGTCACGAACTGGAAGGCGCCGTCCGCGTCCGCCTTGGTCGTGCCGACCGTCTTGCCGCCGACGACGATCTGGATGGTCTGCCCGGGGTCGGCGCCGCGGCCGTCCACCGAGATGGTGTTCGGGTAGCGGGTGTCGGCCGCCATGATGTCCGGCGTGATGCCCTTCTTCTGGATGTTGGTCCGGTCGGGGGTCAGCCACTCGAAGGACACGTAGCGGAGCTGGCCGCCGTCGGAGAGCGACACCACCGACTGCGCCACGCCCTTGCCGAAGGTCTTCTCGCCGACGACCTTGGCGCGCCCGTTGTCCTTCAGCGCGGCGGAGACGATCTCCGAGGCGGAGGCGGAGTTGTGGTTGACCAGGACCACCATCGGCCCGCTGAAGAGCTGCTGCGGGTCGGCCGAGGCGAGGCGCTGGGTCACGCCGCGGGCACGCTGGAACACGATGTCCCCGTGGCTGAGGAAGTCGTCGGAGACGTCGATCGCTTCGGTCAGCAGGCCCCCGGGGTTGTCGCGCAGGTCGAGGATCAAGGAGGTCGCCCCCTGCTTCTTGAGGGCGTCGACCTGTTGCGTGAGCTGGTCGTTGATCTTCTGGTTGTTGAACGAGCTCAGCGCGACGTAGCCCACGTGGTTGGGGAGCATGGTGGACGAAACGTCGACGACCTTGATGGTGTCACGCTGGACGGCGAACTCGAGGGGCTGTTCCTGCCCCGGCCGCCGCATGGTCAGGTGGACGGAGGTGCCCTTCGGCCCGCGCACCAGGTCGGCGACATCGCTCGAGGTCTTGTCGCTGACGTCGACGCCATCGACCTTGAGGAACAGGTCGCCGCGCTCGATGCCCGCCTGGTCGGCCGGGCCGCCCTTGTACACCGTGAGGATCTCGACGCCCTTGCCGGTCTGCCGGTTGTGGGGCGTGAGCACCGCGCCGATGCCCTCGTACTGGCCGCTCATCTGTTGCGTGTCGAAGGCGGCCGCCTTGGGCTCGATGTAGCTCGTGAACGGATCGTTCAGCGAGCTCACCATGCCGTTGATGGCGCCTCGGATCAGGTCCTGGTCGTTGACGTCGTGCAGGTAGCCCGTCTTGAGGGCGCCGAACGCCTGCACCAACGCTCTCCCGCTCGGATTGTTCAGGAACTCGCCCGCGAAATCCCGGGAGAGCTGTGCGTTGACGACCGCGGTGGTCAAGGCGAGGGCCACCAGGCCGAGGATCAACCATCTACGCTTCATGAAGCCTCCAAAACCGCTTGAGCATGGTTGTCAGAGTATATGCGGAGAGGGGCATTAGAACCGTAAGGACCTGGACACCCGGCGGCCGGGCGGGCAACCGCCCCGCCGCGACGGTCGGGCTGCACCGGCGCCGGGCGGCTGGGCTATCGTGGGCGCCATGCGCGTGCTGTTCGTGAGTGCCGAGGTCCATCCCTTCAGCAAGACCGGGGGGCTGGCAGACGTGGCGGGCGCCCTGCCGCGGGCCTTGGCGTCGCTCGGCCACGAGGTGCTGGTCGTGTCGCCGTGGTACGCCCGCCTGCGCGCTTCGCCCCCGCCGCTGTGGATCGGCGACGTGCCGGCGCCCTTCGCCGGGGCGATGGAGGACGTGGGCGTGGGGACGCTGGAACGCGGCGACGTGCGTTACGCCTTCGTTGGGCACGAGGACTTCCGTCGCGACCTCCTGTACGGCTACCCGGACGACGCCCGCCGCTTCTCCCGCTTCACCCGGTCCGTGCCGCAGGTGGCCGCACGGGTCGGCTTCGCGCCCGAGCTGGTGCACGTCAACGACTGGCACACCGCCTACCTGCCGATGGTGCTGCGGCACGGCTGGCATCTTCCTGTCGGGTTCCCCGGGCTGCCGGCTGTGCTGAGCGTGCACAACGTGCAGTACCAGGGCGAGTCGGGCATCGACGAGGCCCTATGGTGGTTGCGGCTGCCGGGGGCCCTGGCATCCTCGGCGATCGACCACTTCGGGCGAGCCAACGCCCTGCAGGCGGGCCTGGGCTTCGCCGAGTGGGTGACCACGGTCAGTCCCACCTACGCCGAGGAGATCCAGCGCCCGGAGTACGGCTACGGCCTCGACGGAACCTTCCGCACCGTGCGGGACAGACTGGTCGGTATCTTGAACGGGCTCGACACGGAGGAGTGGGACCCCGCCGCCGATCCCCACCTCCCCGCCCCCTTCAGCGCCGCCGACCCCGCCGGCAAGGCGGCGTCGAAGGAGGCGCTCGCCTCCCGGCTCGGGCTCGAGCGCGGGCGTCCCCTGCTCGGGGCGGTGTCGCGCCTGGCCGGACAGAAGGGGATCGACCTGATGCTCGCCGCCGGCGACCGGCTCGTCGCGCAGGGCTGGAGCCTGGCGCTGCTCGGTTCGGGTGAGTCGGCTCTGGAGAGGGCCCTGCGGGCGCTCGCCGAGCGACACCCGGCGGCGGTGAGCGTGACCACCACGTTCGACGAGCCACTGGCGCACCTCATCTACGCCGGCGCCGACGCCCTGGCCGTTCCCAGCCGCTTCGAGCCGTGCGGGCTGAGCCAGCTCATCGCCATGCGCTACGGCACCATCCCGGTCGCCCGCGATACGGGCGGCCTCCACGACACCATCGACCACGGCCGCACCGGCTTCCTCTTCGGGCCGCCGAACGCCGAGGGGCTGCTGTGGGCCGCGGGGATGGCCAGGGAGGCGTTCGGCACGCCGGCGTGGCGGCGGATGATGGCGCGCGCGATGGGCCAGGACTTCAGCTGGACACGCTCGGCCGGCGCCTACGCGGCGCTCTACCGCGACGTGGTAGCGTCACGGCGATGAGCAGCGACGCTGACGCCTCGGGCGCGGACCGGCCCGGGGCGCACGCTTCTGCAGACTGGCGAGTCGAGCTGAGCGCCGGCCGCTTCGGCTCGGCGCACCGCGCCTTCCTGCTCTCGGGCGGTCGCGATCCCGAGCTTCAGGCGGCGCTGGCCGGGCTGTCCGACGTGCAGGCCCTGGTCCGACAGAAGGGGTGGCGGCGTGCGGTCCGCCGGCTCGGCCAGATCGAGGCCCGGCCCGCGGTCGTGCCCTGGAGCCAGCTCGAAGCCGACCTCGACCGGTTGCAGCGCGCCGGCGAGGCGCTCGACCGGCGCCGGCCCGAGGAGGCCGTCGCGGAGCTCGACGCCATCGAGAGCGACGTGTTCCTCGCCGAGGCCGAGACGCAGCGGGGCACCGCCCTGATCTACGACGACCGCACCGAGGAGGCCGCGGCCTGCTTCCAACGCGCCCTGGAGGCCGACCCGCGCCACTACCGCGCCCTCACCAACCTCGGCAACGTCGCGCTCGAGCAGGGCCGCGTCGACGACGCCATCGCCGCTTACCAGCGCGCCCTCGAGCTCAACGACGCCTTCGCCAACGCCCACCACAACCTGGCCGT
>Ga0102953_1000612_pt1 | contig 24305 bp, 18 predicted proteins | sample SalPon2A_C_D2_MG_FD_78509 | JGI IMG/M metagenome (GOLD analysis project Ga0102953, IMG submission 78509) | Soil microbial communities from South San Francisco under conditions of wetland restoration - Salt Pond MetaG R2A_C_D2_MG | ecosystem: Environmental > Terrestrial > Soil > Wetlands | place... | reverse complement strand
GGTACTGGGACTGTTCGACGAACGCAACGTGGTGCCGGACAAGGCGCCGGGCGCGGTGTTGATCAATCCCGAGTACAAGCTCGGTATTCCACCGATCGCCGCCGGCGCGCGTGCCTTCGGCATCAAGACCTCGGCCACCGAAAAGTATCCGGATCGCTTCGAGAAACTGCAGGCGACCGGCGCCAGGGTTTTCGGCGATCCGGCCTACAAGGAAGCGGTTTCCAAGGGCAAGGGCTCCTGGGAGATCATCAATCCCGGCGGTATCGCCGAGTGCCGTACCTACGTCGATAATATCACTGCGCTCGGTCGCGAATACCGCGACCTGCTAACCGGCTAACGACGAGTTTTCGGCAGGGCTCGCCCGGCCAGGCGGCCGGCGAGCCCGTCTATCTACCGTGCCGGCCGCGATCGCCGGACGCCGCTTGGTACCGGCGCCCGGTCGCATTCCCGATAGCGAGACGTGTCCAATGAAACAGGATTCACCGAAACAGCCCCGCAATATCCTGCCCGAATTCATCATTCCGGCAATGGCGCTCGGTTTCACGATTTATTACATGACCACGATCACGGGGGTGCCGTGGATATCGCAGGCCAGCGCGATCGTGGTCGGCAGCCTGCTGACGCTGTCCATCCTGGCATTCGTCGTGCGCAGCGTGCTGCGTATTCGCCGCGGCGAAGAAACGCTCGAGCTTCGCGACAGTTGGCACATCCTGCTCGGTCGCGTGCCGGTCAGCGGCCGGCGCATCGGCTTGCTGGCGCTCGCGATCGGCTATGTCTGGGTCATCGACAGGCTCGGGTTCACGTTGACGACTTTCGTCTTCGTTTTTGCCGCGATCGTGTTGCTGTCCTCGCTGGCCAACTGGAAGCGAGCGCTCGCGGTCTCGGTCTCGAGCGCAGTCGTCGGCTACGTCGTGTTCGTTTATTTTTTCAACACGCGGTTTCCGAGCGGACCGATCGAAGACTGGCTCAAGGGGCTGCTGTAACCCATGGCGCCGGATCTGGGAGTCTTCTTCTCACTGTTCGTCGATACTCTCGGCTACTGGTGGATCATCATTCCGGGCACGCTGCTCGGCATCGTGGTCGGGGCCATTCCGGGATTCAGCGCGGCCAATACGATCATCGTGCTGTTGCCGATGACGCTGTCGATGAAGCCGGTCGACGGCATGATCTTCATGGTCGTGCTGTATACCGCGTCGCGCCTCGGCGCCGGCATTCCGGCGATTCTGGTGAATATTCCGGGTACCGCGGGTGCCGCGGCGACGCCGCTCGACGGCTATCCGATGGCGGTCGCCGGCCGCGGCCAGCAGGCGCTGGCGATTTCCTTTACCTCGTCGGTCGCCGCCGGCCTGATGACCACGATCGCGGCGCTGATCCTGATTCCGTGGCTGTCGCAGGTGGCGTTTCTGCTGCACAGTGTGGAAATGATCGTGGTGATGCTGTTCGGCATTTCGCTGATCGCGACCATCTCGGCGGAAGACCAGATCAAGGGCCTGATCGCGGGTTTCTTCGGCCTGATGATCGGCTATATCGGCGCCGACGTGGTCTACGAGGCACCGCGCGGCACCTTCGGTTTCCTGGAGCTTTACGACAAGGTGCCGCTGATTCCGGCGTTGGTCGGGCTGTTCGCGATCTCCGAGGCTTTCGTGGTCATCGAGCGCGATACGATTCTTTCCGAACAGGGTGCGATCAGGCAGCAGGGCACGGGCTGGGAGCCGACCTTCGAGGGCATTCGCGAGACCTTGCGCCACTGGAAAGAAGTGACCTGGACCGCCATGCTGGGGCTGGTGATCGGCGTCATCCCGGGCGCCGGCGCGGCGATCGCATCCTTCGTCGCCTATCAGCAATCGCGGCTGATGTCGAAGACGCCGGAGCTCTACGGTACCGGCCACGTGCCCGGGCTGATCGCGCCGGAATCGGCCAACAACGGCGTGACCTCGGGGACCCTGATTCCATTGCTGATCATCGGCGTGCCGGGCGGCGCCACGGCCGCGATCATGGCCGTCGTGCTCGAATACCACGGGATCAATTTCGGTCCCGACCTGTTCGGCTCGCAACCGATGATCGCCTACGGTTCGTTCACCGCGATGCTGATCACCTATCTGCTGCTGGGATTGATGATCCTGCCGTTGACGCGTTATTTTTCGCACGTCATGGTGGTGCCGACGATTTACATGGCGCCGATCCTGATCGCCTTCACGCTGGTCGGCTCGTTCGTGCCGCGCGACTACATCTTCGACATGGGGGTTGCCATCGTGTTCGGCGTCGTCGGCTATATCGCGCGGCGTACGGGCTATCATGTAGCGGCCATATTGATCGGCGTGATTCTCGGGCCGTTGCTGGAAAACTACTTTCTGCGCGCGCTGCGGATTTCCCAGGGCGACCTGATGGTCCTGTTTTCCTCCACCATCGGCAACACACTCTGGGTGCTGCTGCTGTTGTCGCTGCTGGCGCCGGCGACCAAAAGATGGCTGCAGCGCCGATCGATGGACAGGGGTGGCGCGCATTGAAGCCGCTTCGACGCGCCCGAAAAGCGCGAGGCATGGAGTATAATCGCGGCCGGGCAATCGCCGGACGCGGTAACAGTCAACTGTCATAACAGAGGGTATCGACAATGCAGACACGTCAACTTGGAACCAACGGCCCGCGGGTCGGGGCGCTGGGCCTGGGGTGCATGGGCATGACGCCGATCTACGACCCGCCGGATCCCGATGAAGCGATCGCGACGATCCATGCCGCGGTCGACGCCGGGGCGACGATGATCGATACCGCCGACATGTACGGCGGCGGCAAGAACGAGGAACTCGTCGGCCGCGCGCTCAAGGGTGTCCGCGAGCGGGTATTTCTGGCCAGCAAGTTCGGCAACATGCGCCTGCCCGACGGTACTCGCAAGGTCAACGGCAAACCCGATTACGTGTTCGAGGCCTGCGAAAAGTCATTGGTTCGGCTCGGCGTCGATCACATCGACCTGTATTACCTGCATCGCATGGATCCGACCGTGCCGATCGAGGACACGGTCGGTGCCATGGCGCAACTCGTGGAGCAGGGCAAGGTCGGCGCCATCGGCCTGTCGGAGGCCGGTGCGCAAACCATTCGCCGCGCCCAGGCGGTTCACCCGTTGGCCGCGATCCAGACCGAGTACTCGCTCGCCACACGCGACGTCGAGGCGGAGATACTGCCCACCTGCCGTGAGCTCGGCATCGGTTTCGTCGCTTACGCACCGCTTAGCCGCGGCCTGCTGAGCGGCCAGATCAAGTCGCTGGAGCAGCTCGGCGAAAACGACCGCCGGCGCGACATGCCGCGCTTCCAGGGCGTTAACCTCGACAACAACCTGGCGATGGTCGAGGCGGTGGGCGACATTGCCGCCGGCAAGAATGTGTCTACCGCCGCGCTGGCGATTGCCTGGGTGCTGTCGCGCGGCGACGACCTGGTGCCGATCCCGGGCTGCCGACGGCGTGCGACCCTCGAGGATTCCCTGAGCGCGCTCGACATTTCCCTGTCGAGCGACGAGCTGGCGCAAATCGAAGCCGCGCTGGCCGCGGATCGCATCGTCGGCAGCCGTTATCCCGAGAAGCAAATGTCGCGTCTCGGGCTTTGATTCGAACTCTTACACGACCGGAAACACCGATGAACGATAGCGCTGAAAACTACAATATCCTGAGCGAGGATCACTGGACCGAGAAAGGCGACGTGCGCCTGTTTCTGTACGAAAAATATGCCGATTCCCCGGCCGACAAGCGCGGCACGGTGCTGTTCGTGCACGGCTCGTCGATGGCTTCCCAGCCGACCTTCGACCTGCAGGTGCCCGGCCGCCCGTTCAGTTCGGTCATGGACTGGTTCGCCGCGCGCGGTTTCGATACCTGGTGCGTGGACATGGAGGGCTACGGCCGCTCCGACAAGCACCGTGACATCACCTGCGACATCGCCAACGGCGCCGACGACCTGGCGGCCGCGAGCGCATATATTCAGAAACTGCGCGGCAACGACGGCTTCCTGGTTTACGGGATTTCGTCGGGTGCGCTGCGGGCCGCGATGTTCGCCGCCAGCCACCCCGAGCGGATAGCGCGGCTGGCGCTGGATGCCTTCGTCTGGACCGGCGAGGGCAGCCCCACGCTCGCCGAGCGCAGGAAAAAACTGCCGCAGTTCCTGGACTCGAAACGGCGGCCCATCGATCGCGACTTCGTCTACTCGATCTTCAATCGCGACCATCCCGGCACCGCCGCCGACGACGTCATCGAAGTCTTCGCCGAGGCGATTACCGCGCTCGACGACTCGATGCCGAACGGCACCTACATCGACATGTGTTCGCGCCTGCCGCTGGTCGACCCGGCGCAAATCCTCTGCCCGACGATCATCATGCGCGGCGAGTACGACGGGATCGCGGGCTTCGACGACCTGGTCGCGTTTTTTACCGCGCTGCCCAATAACGACAAGCAGTTTTGCGTCATGCCCGGCATCTCACACGCGAGCTTTCAGCAAAAGAATTACCTGCTGGTTTACCACCTCCTGCACGGCTTCTTCACTCAGCCCGAACCGATCTACCGCGGAGAATAGTCCTGAAGATTGCAACCTTTCGGCATCAGGGCAGCCGCGCTGTCGGCCGGGTCGACGAGGCCGCCGGCACCGTCGCGGCCTTCGAGCTCTCCGCGGCGCAGGCGGGCGAGGGCATCCAGTGCCTGGTCGAGATGCAACTTGCCGGCGAGCCCCTGCCGGCAACCGGCGAGCCGCTCGGCCTCGACGAAGTCGTGCTGGAGGCCCCGTTGCCACGACCGCGGCGCAATATCTTTTGCGTCGGCAAGAATTACCATGATCACGCGCACGAATTTGCCGGCAGCGGCTTCGATTCGAGCGCGGCGAAGGGCGCGGTGCCGGAGTTTCCGATCGTATTTTCCAAGGTGCCCGAATCGGTCATCGGCAACGGCGCGGATATCGAGTTCGATCCCGCGGTATCGAGCGCGGTCGATTACGAGGTCGAGCTCGCGGTGATCATCGGCAAGCCCGGGCGCGGTATCGCTCGCGCGCAGGCGCTGGACCACGTCTGGGGTTACACCATCGTTAACGACGTTACCGCGCGCGATCTGCAGGGCCGCTACAGCCAGTGGCTGATCGGCAAGTCGCAGGATACCTTTTGCCCGATGGGGCCGCTGGCGGTAACCCGTGACGAAATCGATCTCGCCAACACCGCCGTGCGCACCTGGGTCAACGACGAAAAGCGCCAGGATTCCAACACCGGTCTGCTGATTTTCGATGTGCCGACGATCATCGAAACCATTGCCGCGGGCATCACGCTGCTGCCCGGTGACGTGATCGCCACCGGCACTCCTGCCGGTGTCGGCATCGGTTTCAAGCCGCCGCGCTACCTCGGCGACGGCGATCGGGTGCGCTGCGAGATCGATGGCATCGGTGCCCTCGAGAACCCGGTTCGACGGCGCGGCTGAAGGCGCCGGGCCGGTTTACCGTCGGGCCCGGCGAAGCCCGGCATCGGCGGCGACGCTCTCGCGGTCGGGAAAGAATACCGAGTAGACGACCGGGATCAGCAACAGCGTGATCACCGTGGAGGCCGCGAGGCCGCCGAGTACGGCACGCGCCAGCGGCGCCTGGGCGTCGGCGCCCTCGCCGATGCCGAGCGCCAGCGGCAGCAGCGCGAGGATGGTGGTCAGCGTGGTCATCAGGATCGGGCGCAGGCGCAGGCGGCCCGCCTCGCCGAGGGCCTGGTGGGTGGACATGCCCTCGCTGCGCAGCCTTCCCGCCTGGTCGACCAGCAGGATCGCGTTGTTGACCGCGATTCCGCACAGCATGATGCAGCCGATCGCCGATTGCAGGTTGAGCGTGGTATCGGTCAGCAGCAGCGTGAGCAGCACGCCGACCGTCGACACCGGCACCGACAGCATGACCACCAGCGGCGCGCGCAGCGACTCGTACTGCGAAGCGAGCACCATGTAGACCAGTAACAGCGCCAGCAGCAGGGACAGCTTGAGTTCGCCGAAAGCCTTCTCCTGCTCCTCGAAGTTGCCGCCGATGACCAGATCGTAACCGACGGGCCTGGCGATGGTGTCGAGGCGGGCCTGAATATCGGCGGCCACCGATCCCTGGTCGCGGCCGGCGACATTCGCCTTCACCGATATCAATCGCTGCTGGTCCTTGCGCTCGATAACCACCGGACCGTGGCCCCCCGAGCTGTCCACCAGGTTGCGCAGGGCAACCTGCTCGCCGTCCGGGGTACGCAGCGTCAGGTCGAGAATCTCGTCGATCGAGCGGCGCTCGGCGTCGGCCAGCTGCACGAGGATCGCGTAGGCGTTGCCGGAGACGCGAAACTCGCCCGCGCGCGAACCGGCGACCGCGGTCTCGATCACCTCGGTGACGTCGCGCACGTCGAGCCCCAGATCGGCGATCTTGTCGCGCAGCATCCTGATTTTCTGCTGCGGGATGCCGCTCTCCCGGCTGATGTCGACGTCGGTGATGCCGGGCACGTCCTCGATCGCCGCGGCCACCCGCTGCGACAATAGCCCGAGCGTATCGAGATCGAAGCCGCGCACCTCGACCGTCACGCCTTCGGGGTTGGCGATCAGACGCTCCAGCAGGAACTGCCCCTGCGGCGCGCGGGTACGGATCTTCATGCCGGGAATCTTGCCGTCCAGCAGTTGGCGCAGCTGCTCGGCGATCTCCTCGTTGGAACGCGTGCGCTCGGCTGCGGGGGTCAGCGACAGACGAATTTCGCCCTGCGCCTTGGAGCGTCCCCAGGTTCCCGAGGGCGTGATCGATACCACCGAAGCCTGGGCCTCGGGCACGTTGTCGTAAACCACGGCTTCCATCAGCCGGGTCTGCCGGTCGAGCAGGTCGAGCCGCGTGCCGACCTCCATTTCGCCACTGACCCGTACCTCGCCCTCGTCGCTGGGCGGCAGGAACTCGGTGCCGATATAGGGCAGCAGCAACAGGCTGGCCGCGAATATCGCGATCGAGCATAGAATTACCGCGAGACGGTAGTTGAGCGCCCAGGCGAGCAGGTCGCGGTAACCGTTCTCGAGACCCGTAAAGGCGGCCTCGGCGCCGTGTTCGATGGCGCCCTCGTCCGCCGCGCCCGGCTGGTGCGACGAACTGCGCAGCAATTTCGATGCCAGCATCGGCACCAGCGACAGCGCCACCAGCAACGCGCAACCGAGAGAAAACATGATCACGTAAGCGAGTTCCCGGAACAGCACGCCGGTGACGCCCTGCAGGAAGATCAGCGGCAGGAAGATGGTCAGCGTGGTGACCGTGCCGGCGATCACCGCCGAGGCGACCTCGCGGGTGCCGGCGATCGCCGCCTGTGACGGTTTCTCGCCGCGTTCCTGGTAGCGGCGAAACACGTTTTCCAGCACCACCACCGAGCCGTCCAGCATCAATCCCGCGCCCAGCGCGAGGCCGCCGAGAGTCATCAGGTTGATCGTAAAGCCGCCGAAAAACAGCAGTGCGAAGGTGGCCAGCATCGAGATCGGGATCGCCAGGAAGATGACTACCGTACTGCGCAAATTCCTGAGAAAGAACAGCAGCACCAGCACCGCCAAAGCGCTGCCGTAGAGTACCGAGCGCGCGACGTTGGCGATCGACCGCTCGATAAAATTGCCCTGGTTGATCACCGGCGTGACGTGCAATTGCGGGAAGGCGCGGTTGATCGAATCGACCTCTTCGAGTACCCGGCGCGACACTTCGACCGTGTTGGCATCGGCCTGTTTGCGGATCGCGATGCGCACACCGCGTTCGCCGTTGATACGAATAATGCGCGACAGTTTTTCGTAGGTGTCCTTGACCACCGCGACCTGTCCCAGGGTAACCTGCGCGCCGTTGCGCTCGGCGATCACCGTGCCACGGATTTCGTCGAGGCTCTGGAATTCGGCCGGTGCGCGCAAGGTGACTTCGAAGCGGCCGCTTTCGAGTTTACCCGCGGGCAGGTCGAGGTTGGCGTTCTTGATCGCATCGAGCATGTCGTTGAGCGGCAGTCCGAGCGCATTGATCCGCGTCGGATCGAGCTCGACCCGCACCTGGCGGGTAAAACCGCCCCAGGGATCGACCTGGGCAACCCCGGGGATGCGCGCGAAGCGGTAGCGGATCTGGTCCTCGACCAGTTGCGTCAATTCGACCGGATCCAGCGGGCTCGAAATGCCCAGCAGCACGACCGGAAAACTGTCGATGTCGAACTTGGAAACCCGCGGGCCGACGATATCGTCGGGCAGTTCGCTGATTTCGTCGGCCAGCGTGGCCTGTACGTCGACCGCGACGGTATCGATGTCGGAACCCCAGCCGAAGCTGACCCGCACCCGGCTGTTACCCTCGTAGGATTGCGAGGTCATCTCCTCGACCCCCGGCACGGTGGCGATGATTTCCTCGACGATTTGCGTCACCAGGCGCTCCATGACCTCCGGATCGGCGCCCTCGTACTGGGTGCGCACGGTCAGCGTCGGCAGGTCGATGCTCGGCAGCAGGTCGATTTGCAGGCGGTTCAGCGCCATCGCGCCGAGCACCACCACGATCAGCGTGACCATCGACGTGAATACCGGGCGGCGGACCGAGGCGCGCGCCAGGTTCATGGCTTTTCCTCGACGACGCGCAGCTCGGATCCGTCGTCGAGCAATTGCTGGCCCAGTACTACGACTCGACCCGACAAGCCGCCGCCGACGACCTGCACCCGGCCGCTCTGACGAATCCCGGGTTCGATAACCTGCCAGCGCGCGGTCTTGCCGTCGGGGTCGACCATGAAAACGCCCAGTTTGTCCTCACGCTGGGTCAGCGCCAGCTCGGGCACGATGACCGCATCCTCGATGCGCTGCAGCATGACCGTGGCGCGAATGAACATGCCTGGCTTGAGCCGCTGCTCGGGGTTGTCGACCAGTAACTCGACCCGCGCCTGGCGGGTGGTCTCGCTGAACACCGGTGCGATACGCTGCACGTTGCCGGTAAATTCGACGCCGGGGAAGGCGTCGGTGCCGAGGCTTGCCTGCTGGCCGACCTCGAGCCTGGCGTAGTCGCGCTCGGTGACGAAGAATACCGCGGTGATCGGATCGAGCTCGACGATGCGCAGCAACGGCGCGTTGGCGGCCACGGTTTCGCCCGCGTCGATGTAACGCTCGGCGACCACGCGCCGCAGGCTGCCGCCGTGCCAGTCGGCCTTGACCTGGGTGTAACCGAGACGAATTCGGGCGGATTCGAGTTCGGCCTCGGCGCGTGCGATACGCGACCGGGTCACCTCGGTCAGGGCTTTCTTGGCGATCAACTGCGAGCGGGTTACGTCGAGCTGCGACGACGACAGCTCGCCGCGATCGTGAATCGGCTCCAGGCGCTTTAATTCGCGCTCGGTAATCTTCAACTGATCGAGCGCCTCGGCATGGCTGGCCTTTTCCAGCGCGAGATCGGCACGGGCGCGCGCCACTTCCTGTACGTACTCGGCGTCGTCGAGCACGGCGACGACCTGGCCGCGTTCGACCGTGTCGGCGAGATCGACCTGCAGCGACTCGATCCTGCCGTTGATCTTCGGTGCGGCGACGAATTCCGAGTGCGCCTCCAGGGTGCCAGTAAAGCTGCGCAATTGCTCGATCGGGCCGGTTTCCACGGCCGCTACCTCGACCGGCGCCGCGATCCGCTGGCGCTTGCCGCCGGTCTTGATTTCGCCGTTGCCGAGCTTCTGGTAAACGCCCCAGCCCAACAGTCCCGCGAGTACCAGCAGGGTTAACAGGACGTAAACGGATTTGCCGCGGGATTTCACCGTGATTTGACCTCGGTCGAAAAAAATTCGTTATGAGTGTATGCGTAATTTCCCCTCAGGGGAACTGCGCCCGGAAGACCCGCTGCTTACCGCCGCCGACGCCGGCTTACCCCGGCGGTGGCGAATGCGCTAAGATGATGCGCATCGATGAACAACCTGCAGCACTGGATCATGAGCGAGACAGAAAATTCCCCCATTCCCGCGGATGCCGCCGCGCGCCGCGCCGCGAAACCGCTGGTTTGCTACCAGGTCGAACAGCTGCCGCCGAACAACCTCGAATCATATCGGCAGGCGCGCGCCGACCTGTCCCCGGTCGCCGAGCTGGTCGTGCCGCCGCGCGACGGCGCCTGTTTCGAGGTCGCCGCGGGTTCCTTTTTTCGCATCCATAGCGTCGAAGGGCCGCAGGTCGGGGATCTCAACCTGTGGAACGCGGCGGATCTGTCGGAGCGTTTTTTCAGCGGCAAGACGCGGCAGTTGCACGCCACCCACGTGAGTACCGGCGACCGCCTGTGGAGCAGCCTGCCAGGGCTCAGGCCGCTGGCGACGATTACCCATGACACGCTCGACTGGTACGGCTGGGACGACGACGGCGGCGGCATCCACGACGTCATCGGCACGCGTTGCGATCCCTATACCAACTTCATGCTCAAGGGCGTCGATTACCACCATTGCTGCCATTCGAACCTGACCCGCGCGCTGGCCGCGGCGCGCGGACTGCCGCTAGCCGAGGCCGAACGGCACGTGCACGACGTGTTGAACGTGTTCATGTGCACCGGCTTCACGCGCGACAGCCACCAGTATTTCATGAAGGCGAGCCCGGTTCGGCCCGGCGATTACATCGAGTTTTTCGCCGAGATCGATCTGCTCGGTGCCCTGTCGACCTGTCCCGGCGGCGATTGCGGCAGCAGCCATTCCGACGACCGTACGCCCTGCTATCCGCTGCGGGTCGAAATCCTCGCACCCGCCGAGGGCAGCCTGGCGGGCTGGTCGCCGCCCGCGCCGAACGGTTATTCGCGCAGCCACGGCCTGTAACACCGGCCGCGCCGGTCGGCAAAGGCCGGCCCGGCACAAAGACTAGATGTTGATTTCGACGCGGCCCGGTCCGTCGGTCTCTTCGTGGTTCCCCGTGCAGGGGATCAGGCGCGTCGAAGCCACCTGTTTCGCGACCAGGTATTCCCTGACCTTGCTTTCGCGCGCCTCGCCGAGTTTGGTCAGTGCCGCCTGCTGTTCTTCGTTGAGCGACAGTTCGGCGGCCGGCGTGTCCGCGGTATCGGGAAACAGCGCCGCGCGGTCGGCGCTGGTGGTGTAGGGGCACAGCCTGAGCAGGATGCCCGGGCGTTCCTGCATCAGGCTCACGATCCGGTCGAGTTCGGCGTTGTCTGCCTGACCGATCGCGGTTTCGCCGGCCGCGAATACGACCGGTTCGAAATGCAGCGCGGTCGCCAGGTTCAACAGGGCATCGCCCGCGACGATCAACCCGTAGGGCGAGTAAAATGTCAATACCGCGCTGGTAATCGCTTTCGATATTTCCGCGGTAATAATTTTCCCGGTACCGAAATCGGGGTTTTCGAGATCGCCCGAGAGCGGCACTTCCAGCTCGATATTGCCCTCGCGATTTTTCAACAGCGACAGGCTGGTATTCAGCGGGAATCCCAGGCTTGCCTCCATCGCCTTGGCATCTTCCTCGCTGAGAGCTTCCAGATCCAGCTGGTACATGATCAGGTCGACCTTGCCGTTGACCACCGACTTTTGCGCCTCGAGTTTTATATCCGCATCGAGCTGCCCGCTCTTGATCGTGTAGCCGATCTCGGCGGCCGTGAACGGCGACAGCCGGCGTAAGTCCAGCGCCCTGATTTCACCCGCGAGATCGAAAGAGATCCTGGCCGCCAGCGGTCTCGCCGTACCCTCGATCTTGAACAGGCTATCGCCGTCCAGTTTGGTCTGGTAGTCGACCTTGCTGGCCTGCTCGGGTTGCCGGCTGTCCAGGCTTTCGACCACCAGCCGGGTGGTGCTCACCCCCACGACGAAAGGCTTGTCGAGGCTCAGGTCCCGGTATTGCAGCGTTTTTTCGGTTTCGAAAGTCAGTTTACCCAGGGCAAACGCGAAGGCCTGACTCGCCCCCGACGAGTCAGCGCTCTCGGTGGGGTTTGCGGCCGTCGCGTCGCTGCCGCCTTCGGTTTGCCCGGATTTTAACGATTCGATCCATTGGTCGAGTTCGTAGCCATTCTGCGCCGACTTGACGACGTTCGTCGCATTGCCCCGGACAGTGACGTCGGCGACGGTCAGGGTCGTGAGTTCCTCGAGCCTGTTGTCGGTCGCGCTTATGCTGTCGATATGCTCGATGTATTGCCCTTCCGGCGTACCGGCGCGCTCGAACAGGTCCAGGGTCCGCAGCGCGATTTCGCCGATGCCGATATGATCGCTGCTGTCGATCTCGATGTCGTTGAAGTCCAGGCTTTCGAGTACCAGTAATTTACGCTCGAGGATGTTGCTGCGTATTTCGAGACCGGCGAGGCCGAAGTTTCCGGAGACCTTCAACGGCAGGGCCGGGTTGTCGATTTCGGCGAGGTCGAAGGCCAGGTTGCCGTTCCAGTCGAGGCTTGCGAGCCGGTTGCAGTAATCGATGTCCGGCAGACGGCGGAAACAGGCGCCGGTGTTTTTCATCTCCAGGCGTCGCAATACAAGTGACCAATCGAGCGGTTGTTGCTGAGCGGGTGCGTCGGCGGCGGCCTGTTGGTCGGCTGGCGCCGACGACAGGTCGATGCCGGCGATCACCAGACCACCGTTTGCGGATTGCTCCGCGTCGAAATCGAGCCCTTCGATCGACACTGCATTCAGGATCAGCCGCCGGTCCGCCAGGTCCGCCCAGGACCAGGTGATCTCGACGCGATCGAACGCCAGCACCTGCTTGCCGTCTGATTCCGCGGTCAATCCCGTCAGTACGAAGCGCCCGTCGCCGATATCGAAACTGACATCGTCGATCCGCGATTCGACTCCCTGCCGGGCGAAGGCGTCGACGATTAACTTGCTGGTCAGCGGCGCGAGCCCGATTCTGGCGAGTACCAGCAACAGAACCAGTAGCGCGACGAACCATCCAATGTACTTGAAAACCCTTGCCCTGGTTTGCATATAAAAGCGATCCGCGATTAATTATTTTCGATTCATGGAGCTGACTATCATACTACTTACGTCGCCCCGAGTTGAATGGATTAGCGGCGGCATTGCGCACCGGTATTGCAAGTTGCCGGTCGAGTCTTAAACTGTAGCCCGGTGAATCCCGTCGAAAAAAATTCGTCCCTCGCGGACATGATGCGCCAGTTCATCCGTCTCGAAGCAGCCGGTGGAATCCTGCTGCTGGTCGCCGCGGTGGTCGCCATGCTGATCGCCAATTCCCCGCTATCGGCGCTATACGACGATCTGCTCGATACCACGGTCGCGGTCCAGGTCGGCGCGCTGGCGATCGATAAGCCGTTGCTGCTGTGGATCAACGACGGCCTGATGGCGGTTTTCTTTTTTCTCGTCGGGCTCGAAATCAAGCGCGAGGTTCTCGAGGGCGAACTGTCGTCTTTGTCGCAAATCGTCATGCCCGGTATGGGCGCACTCGGCGGTATGCTGGTGCCGGCCGCAATCTACGCCTGGCTCAACTGGCAGGATGCGGTCGCGCTCGACGGCTGGGCGATTCCCGTGGCTACCGACATCGCCTTCGCGCTCGCGCTGCTCGGCGTATTCGGTGCGCGGGTCCCGACCGCCCTCAAGGTGTTCCTGCTGACGCTGGCGATATTCGACGACCTCGCCGCGATCGTCATCATCGCGTTGTTCTATTCGGCCGACCTGTCGCTCGCCGCGCTTGCGATCGGCGCCGCCGCGCTCGCCACCGGTGTGGTCATGAATCGCATGGGGGTGGCGCGGGTGTCAGCCTATATTCTGCTCGGCCTCGTGCTGTGGATCGCGGTGCTCAAGTCGGGCGTGCACGCGACGCTCGCCGGCGTGCTGATCGCTTTTTGCGTTCCGATGCGCGACCGCGACGGCAATTCACCACTACGCTCGCTGGAGCATGACCTGCACGGCCCGGTCGCCTTCGTGATCCTGCCGATTTTCGCGTTCGCCAACGCCGGGCTGTCGCTGGGCGGCATGGCGCCGCAGGATATCGTCCATCCGGTCACTCTCGGCGTGATGCTCGGTCTGCTCATCGGCAAGCCGACCGGAATCCTGCTGTTCGTCGCCATCGCGGTTCTGTTGCGCTGGGTGAGCCTGCCGTCCAGCATTACCTGGAAACAGGTGGCCGGGGTCGCGTTTGCCTGCGGCATCGGTTTTACGATGAGCCTGTTCATTGCCGGCCTCGCCTTCCAGCACGGCGGCGGCGACTACTTCAGCGGCGATCGGCTCGGCATCCTGCTGGGCTCGATCCTGTCGGCCGCGATGGGTTATCTTATTTTGCAGTTCAGCCTGCCCAGGTCGGCCGCCGTCGAACCCGGCGGTCCCGGTTGAGCGGCTCCGAGTTCGCATACCCCGTCATCTCAACGATCATCGCAAGGTAAACAATTATGAGTGATCAAACCGCGAATCAGCCGACCTGCACTCGTGCCGAGGGCAGCGTGGAACTGTTAATCGAGCCCAACGCAAAAGACCTCGGCGGCTTCAGCGTGCGCCGTGTTCTGCCATCGCCGAAAAGGCGCATGGTCGGGCCGTTCATATTTTTCGACCACGTGGGCCCGGCCGAATTTCCGCCCGGGGAAGGCATACAGGTGCGTCCGCACCCGCACATCGGGCTGGCCACGGTAACCTACCTGTTCGAAGGCGAGATCATTCACCGCGATAACCTGGGCTATGAGCAGCCGATCCGTGCCGGCGCGGTCAACCTGATGACCGCCGGGCGCGGTATCGTCCACTCGGAGCGCGCCGGGGAAGACTTGAACGACAGCTCCCGCCTGCACGGTATCCAGTCGTGGATGGCTTTGCCGCTCGAGGACGAGGAATGTGCACCGGAATTTACCCATTACCCGGCCGACTCGCTGCCGGAATTCGAGCAGCAGGGCGTATCGGTACGGGTGATCATGGGCAGCGCCTTCGGCCGCGAGTCGCCGGTGAAGCAATACGCGCCGACGCTGTATCTCGAGTGCCGAATGCCCGCCGGCACCTCCCTCGACCTGCCGGCCGACTATGACGAGCTCGGCGCTTACCTGGTCTCGGGCGAACTTCGCGTCGACGACCGAAGCCTCGACGGCGGATTGATGGCGGTCGCCTGCAGCGGGGCGGGACTGCGCCTCGAAGCGGTGAAAGACAGCCACGTGATGGTTGTCGGCGGCGCCCGTCTCGGCGAGCGTCACATCTGGTGGAATTTCGTATCCAGCTCGACGCAGCGCATCGAGCAGGCGAAGGACGACTGGCGCGAGGGCCGCTTCGACGGCGTGCCCGGCGACGATGAGTTCATCCCGCTGCCCTGAGCGAAGAATTCGATCAGCTGCGGATATAGTTACAGCCCCAGGTAAAATCAGGCGTGTCGCCGATTCCGGCAATGCGCTGCCCCGCGGCTTGATAATACGCCGGCTCGCTTTAAGATAGTCGTTCTCAATCAACGAACCCGACGGATTATTCGATGAGCAGCTTAAGTCAACAGGAATGCGAGGCTTGCCGCGCAGACGCACCGCAAGTCAGCGACGAAGAACTCAGGGAGCTGATGCCTAAAATTCCTGACTGGAGCCCGAACGTCGTCGACGGCGTGATGCAATTGCAGCGCGAATTCGAGTTCAGGAATTTCGAGCAGGCGATGGCGTTTTCCAACCGCGTCGGCGAGATCGCCGAGCAGGCCGGCCACCATCCCGCGATCCTGACCGAGTGGGGCAAGGTGACCGTCTCCTGGTGGACGCACAAGATCGGGGGCCTGCACAGGAACGACCTGATCATGGCGGCGCGCACGGACGAACTCTATGAGAGCTAGCTTAAAGACGCTGATCGCGATCTTCATCGTCGTCGCGGTCGCCTTGTCGAGCACGCGCGTGCTCGACGACTATGTCGACGACTATACCGACGAGGCACTGAAAAACGCGGCCCTGACCTATGCCACCGCGCGCGGCATCAACGCGCTGGTGTCGATGATGCAAAGCAGCCAGGTCGCGGCCGGGGTCGGTGTGGTATCGGGCTCGATCACGGTCGGCGAATTGCTCGATCCCCTGAACGACATGATCGAGCGTTTCTCGACCGTGATGACCTGGGTACTGGCGTCGCTGGCGGCACAGAAGGTGCTGCTGCTGATCGCCTCGCACCAGTTGTTTCTTTACCTGGTCGCGGTGCTCGGCGCGATCGCGCTGCTATTGCTGTTTTACGGTTCCCCGGGAGTCTTGAACCTGGTCTTCAGGGTTTTTCTGGTCGTGGTTTTCATACGTTTCGCGCTGGGTCTCGCGGTAGCGCTCAACAGCGGCGCCGATTACCTGTTCCTCGAACGGCAACTGCAGGCCAACGACGCCGAGATCGAAAAGTTCCAGGGTAATATCATCGGCATCGACGGCAGCGAAAAGTTCGACACCGACAGCATCCGCGATTCGGCGATTCGTTTCTGGCAGGGGCTGAGCTTCGACGAGCTGGAAAGCAAGATCAGCGCCGGGATCGAGAACTTCATCAACCTGGTCGCGATCTACCTGTTGAAAACCATCATCTTTCCGCTCGGATTCTTCTACCTGGTCTATTACATCATCCGCTGGCTGTGGCGGGTCGAGCTGAATCCCGCGACGCCGAAGCTCACGGCCGGCTGATTTTTTCTCTCTCCGGACCGGGATATTCGGCCTTGTACAGACGCAGCCGGCGGCCGGGCGCGGGCGCGCCCGGCCGGTTTCAGGTTCCGAGGCCGATGACTTCCGAGGTTAACGGCAGACCGCAGGCGTCGTCGAATTCGGCTGCTGCCCTGACACCGGCTTCGGCAATCGCACGCGCGGATTTTTTCGCCGTGTAGCTCGCGTGCATGGCACCGAGCGCCAGCCGACGGCCGGAGCCGATAGCCCAGAAGGTTTTGTACTCGCTGACGCTGCGGTAGCTGCAGGCCTCGAACAACCCGTGGGCGTTGACGATAAGCGCATGTAACTGGGTCGATTCGACGGGTTGATCCCGGTCCTCGCGGGATTCCAGGAAGTAGTCCCGTTTCATTTTCTGGTGCAGTTTCAGTAGCGAAGCCAGGATCTCCATGCGGTTGTCGAAGCGGAACAGCTTCCCGTCTTGCTGGATCAGGTGTTCGAGTACGGTCGAGATTGCGCACCAGCCGACCAGCCCGATGACACTGCCGTTGACCGGGTACAGCTTGCTCGAGTTTTCCCTGTGGGTTGAAGAGGCCGTCAGCGCACCGCAGGACATCAGTGTGTCCGCCGAGATCGAGACCTCGCCGTGTTTGATTGCTGCGCATACGATAGACATGACTATCTCTCCCAGGTATCGGGGGCGACGCCCTTCGGGGCGTTGCCCGGTTAAGGATCATTACTTTCGAACGATCCGGTTGCTTTGCCGCGTTTCAGCGGTCCGTGTTCAGCGACGCCGCAGCCGTGCCTGCAGAAAATCCATCTGCTCGGCAAGAATGATCTTGCCGCAGAGGATCAGGTGTTCCGCGTAGCAGGGTGCGTACGGCACCGCGATCAGTTCCACGCCCCACTCGGCGGGCGTGCGGTTGTTCTTGCGGTGGTTGCAGGCCTTGCAGGCGCTGGCCACGTTGGCCCAGACGTTTTCACCGCCGCGGCTTACCGGGATCACGTGATCGCGGGTCAGGCTGCGCGCTGCAAACGGCTCGCCGCAGTACAGGCACAGGTAACCGTCGCGCGCGAACAACGCCCGGTTGCTCAGCGGCGGCGCGTAATCCTCTATCCAACGGCCTGCGCGCACGCTCGCGCTGGTCAGCAGAATGCTCGAAATCTCGATACTCGAGCGCTCGCCGCTCGCCGCATTGATGCCGCCGTAAACCCGGCGCGAATGCTCGCCCAGCGGCGCCAGCACGCGATCGGTTGCGATCAGGTGCACGGCCGCTTCGGCGTTCAGCCACGCGCTCGGGTTACCGGCGCGATCCAGCCCCAGCACCGGGTCGCCCACAGTCATTGCTTTCATCATCGCTTCCTCCACGTTAATTTGGGTCAGATCCAAATTTGAAATTTAGATCTGACCCAAATTAATCGGGCTGGTTTAACAATCGGGAATACTGAATTGTGTGAGAGAGGCCGGGCAGGGAAGCCTGCCCGGCATCGAACGGCGTTATCCCTTAACGCACAGTACCTGCTTCAGGGTGTGCACGGTTTCCACGAGGTCGGCCTGGTTTTCCATCACCTGGTCGATGTCCTTGTAGGCTCCGGGGATTTCGTCGATGACGCCGCGGTCCTTGCGGCATTCCACGCCCCTGGTCTGTTCGACCAGGTCTTCGCGGTTGAAGTGACGCCTCGCGGCGCCGCGCGACATGCGCCGCCCGGCACCGTGCGCGCAGGACGAAAACGATTTTTCGTTGCCCTTGCCGCGAACGATGTAGGAGCGAGCGCCCATCGAGCCCGGGATGATACCGAGTTCGCCGACGCCGGCGCGAATCGCACCTTTGCGGGTGACGTAAACCTCGGTACCGCCGTGCTCTTCCCTGGCGGTGTAGTTGTGGTGGCAGTTGATCGCCGCGGCATCGAGTTCGAACGGCGGCAAATGTCTCGCCAGCGCGCCGAGCACGAGGTCCAGCATCTCCTGCCGGTTGCGGGCCGCGTAGTCCTGGGCCCAGGACAGCGCGTACCAGTAATCGGCAAACAAACCCGTTCCCTCGGTGAGGTAGGAGAGGTCGCGGTCCGCCAGTCGAATATCGACTTTGGCAATTTCGTCCCTGGCCTTGCCGATGAAGTATTGACCGATCTTGTTGCCGATACCGCGGCTGCCGGAATGCAGCATGACCCAGACGCGGTCGGCTTCGTCGAGGCAGAGCTCGATGAAGTGGTTACCGCCGCCGAGGGTGCCGATCTGGCGCGCCCACGAGTCCCGGTTGCGCGACTTGCCGGTAATCCCGGGATGGCGCTCGAGGATTTCCCTGAGCCCCGGTTCGACCGCGCTCGCGGCTTTGGCACGCAGGTTGCGGTTGCTGTGCATGTCGAATCCGACCGGCACGTCGCGTTCGATCTGGTTACGCAGCTCCCGCAGCGATTCCGGCAGCCGGTCCGCGGTCAGCGAGGTGCGTACCGCGCACATGCCGCAGCCGATGTCGACTCCGACCGCTGCCGGGATGATCGCGCCGCGGGTCGGAATCACCGAGCCGACGGTCGCGCCCTTGCCCAGGTGGACATCGGGCATGACCGCGATGTGACCGTGGACCACCGGCAGGTCCGCCATCCGCTTGAGTTGATCGAGCGCTGACGATTCGACCTCGTCGGTCCAGACGTAGACGGGCGTCTTGCCCTTGGTGAGTTTCATCTTGATCATGATCGATCTCCTCGAATGTTTTAGTTTAAAGAAATCGGGCTGGAAGCGTTTACACAATTCCGACCCGGCGAAAGTGGAGCCCGGCGTGCACCCGATCACCAGTGGGCAATCGGGGTGAACCCGCAAAACCGGGGATTTAAGTCTTGTACCTATGCCTGTTCCGTCACTTCGGCGAGATAGTGGTAGCTCCGGCCGGGATCGAACCAGCGGCTTCTCCGTTATGAGGGTGCCGCTCCCGCACATCCCTGTGCTACGCGGCACTTGCACGTCCGTGTGCAATGAGCGCTTTACCAATTAAGCGACAGAGCTGAAAACTGGAAGGCCCGGGAGGCGCCGCCCCTCCGGCTCGAGATTCAGGGTCTCGCGTGTTGCTGGTTACACCACGGGCCTGGAATGGCGCCCCGGGAAGGATTTGAACCCTCAATCTGCGGAGTAGAAATCCGCTGCCTTGATCCGGTTTGGCTACCGGGGCATGCATTGGAGCCCCCAGGAAGATTCGAACTTCCAGTCTCCTGGTTCGAAGCCAGGTGCCTTATCCAGTTTGGCCATGGGGGCAAATGCATGGTCGCTTCGGATGGACTTGAACCACCGACCGCGCGGTTATCGGCCGCGTGCTCTACCAGGTTGAGCTACGAAGCGTAGAGATCCTCCAAATCAGAATCGTACCGGACTATGCAAGATCCCCGCTTGCGCAGAGACGGCGCCTGACGGCGCCGACCACGAAACGGTTGGAGTGAGCGGGGAGAGTCGAACTCCCATGATACCGGGTTGCAGCCGGTTGCCTGGTGCCGTTCAGCCACGCTCACTTTTTTTGACGCCCCGACCAGTTTACGCAATCTATCTTATGGTCATGGGGGATTTGCAGTCTCCAGGGAGGTTCGAACTCCCGTCTCCTGGCTGGCGACCAGGCGCCTTTCCGGATTGGGCCATGGAGGCAATTTGAAGTCATCCCCGTGCAAACGGGGATCTTGAAATCACGGCTCGATAAAAGATTCCCGCCTACGCGGGAATGACTCGGGACTCCGAAACGGGGATCTTGAAATCACGGCTGCTAAGGGAGATCCTCGCCGGGCCGCGCTCCGTTTGCGCGGGGTCGGCGCCCGACGGCGCCGGCCACGAAACGGTTGGAGTGAGCGGGGAGAGTCGAACTCCCGAAATCCCGGTTTGCAGCCGGGTACCTTGCCGCTCGGCCACGCTCACGATGTGGGGCGGCCGACGGGATTCGAACCCGTATTGACTGGATCCACAATCCAGCGCGTTAGCCGTTTCGCCACGGCCGCCAATATTTTTGTCATATCGCGGCTCGACCGCGGGGTGACAGGGTGTTCTGGTACGCCGCCCGGGATTGCGCGGCACATCCCTGTGCCGGCCCTCAGGGCCGTCGCTGTCGCGACGCCGCGCACTGCTCCCGGCAATGCTGTTCGAATCCGGATCTGCCGGTTTAAAAGGCCGGTGTTCTGCGCGATTGAACTAATGGCGCCTTGATTTGATGTTGGCTGGAAAGGCCGGACTCGAACCGGCACACGACGCATTAACGGTGCGTTCACCTACCGATGGTGCACTTTCCATGAATTGGTCTGGGTGAATGGATGACGTCGGCTATCCCTGGCCAATATCCTGTGATCGGGGCTGATGGTGAGTCTCGACCTCACAACCGGCTGTTTACAAAACAGCTACTCTGCCAATTGAGCTACACCAGCAAAAAAAGCAGCCCGTTATCGCGACTGCCAAAATGCTCTTCGGGAGGCGGTGTGCACTCAGGCACGCCGCGCCCCTGGAACTGCGCTCCGCCCTTGTCGGGAGACTCGGACTCCTAGCGCTCCCCCTTATCCCTAGCGCGTGATGATCACTACTTCCAGCCGAGCTGAAAGCAGGTCTGCGTATCTCACTGGTGTTCGTGACGAGGGCGTCGAAAAGACGCTGTGCCGGGCTGCACGGATCAGAGGACGGCGACGGCGTAGTTGATACTACGTCGAGCCGTCCGTCAGGAGTACGGCCCGGCACAGTGCGCTTTTCGGCGGCCGCAGTAGAACATCAGTGAGATACGCAGGCCAGGGGACGAGGTTTTTCTGGATCGACCCGTTTCCGGGCGGGGTACTCGGGATTCCCCCTTTCGCCGCTTGCGCGGCATATCCGTGCCAGACCACAAAGAAAATCCATGGCGCTGCCGGCTGCGCTTTCGGGTTTCCGGCCGGGCCGCGCAGGCTTACCCGTCCCGCCGACCCGATGCGCCATAAAACAGCCTCCCCGGGTCAACAAAGGCCGCCTGACGGCCGCCGCGTCCCGCGGCAGCCGAATCAGTATTCCGGATTGTTAAAGAGCTACGCGCTGCCGAACCAGGTCAGCGCGGGGGTTAGTTCAGCTTCAGAAACGCAAAAACCCCGATGATGCGTTTCGACGGCACCAACCGGGGTTTTCGGTATTCCTCGGAAGGCGCCTGGGTTGCAGCTCACCTCCCGGAATGTGATCTGGGGGGATTACCGCATACTTGCTCCGGCCAAATTCCTGGCGGTGCGATATTCACAATCGAGCTGCACGAGTTGCCTCGCGATCGGCCGTAAACTGCTGGCAGGCGAGCCATGAATATCGTGCGCACAACTGCCCGTCAGGCCTCCGGGGCCCGTGGTAAACGCTGATATGTGCGCTTGCTGAATCACGGTCATCGTCTCTCGTTTCGTGGCGGCGCCTGGGCGCCGAAAAATAAGTGCAGCGTATAATAATCCAAAATTTGGATATTGCAACAAATATATCCAAGAATCTTGGATTTTGCTAAACTGCTCGCATGTCTGCTAAAAAATCCGCCTCACCCGAAGGCAAGAACGGGCGCAATCCACTGTACCTGAAAATCGGCAAACGCATTCGCCAGGCACGCCTGATGGCGAAGGAGACCAACAGCCGCGAGCTGAGTCTGAGGCTCGGCTGGAGCGCGGGGAGAATCCATAACTACGAGACCGGGTTGTCGACGCCGGGCGTAGACGAAACCCTGCAGTTCTGCGAGGCGCTGGGAATCGATCCGGGCTGGCTGACCTACGGTATCGGCGCGCCGCGGCCGGCCGATCTGCATTCGAGTCGGTATCGAAATTTTATTCACGCCCTCGACCAGGCCGAGCGGGAGGGTATTCTGCCCGAATACCTCGATGCAATCCGGCTGCCGGTGGAGCGCATGCAGAAATTCCGCAACAATCCCTATGTAAAAATTCCCGACGTGATGGCGCGGCGTTGCGAAAAGTTTCTCGGCAAGCGCCGCGGCTGGATAGATGAATCCGACGACGAAATCCAGGCGCCGAAGTACCTCGACCAGGAGATGCAGGACATGCTTGCGCTGTATGCCCGGCTTTCACCGCAAGAGCGCAAGAAGTTTTTCGCCATCGGAGAGATCATGGTCGGTTAAACTGACTTTTCGCTGTTATCGGGAGCCGAAATGAAACGGACGATCCTGCCGTTGTTTATCCTGTCGATGCTGCATCCCTTCGGCATGTTCGCCGCCGTGGGCGGAGCCGATGCCGCGATACCGGAATCGGAGCCGCGGTACCTGCGCGTTAACGTCGACCGCGTGGTCGTCGATACTGCGGGGCTCGCGCAAGCTTCGACGGCGCTGGCTGCTTCGATCGAGCGGCTGGGACTGGCGATCGAACTGCTGTCGACGAATAGCGACGCCCTCGACACGGAGCAAAAAGCGAGCCTGACGAGTGCCGTGAAAAGTGTCGGTGAGGCGAGTGCAGCGGTGCGGCAACTGGCAGAGCAGATCCCGCGAACCGCCGACGCCTTGAGCGAGCGCCTGCCGCAGGCGATCCGCGATTCGGGTCAACCGATCGCCGATATGTCGAGCAGCCTGCAATCGGCGCGCGACAGCGTGCAGCTAATTACCGAATCCCTGCCGCAGGCGACCGAGAACGCCAAAAGCCTGGTCAACTCTGTGCTCGATTCGGCGATGTTGCGGTTGTCCATTTACAGCTTCGTACTGATCGGCCTGCTGGCGCTGGCGGTAATCGCGGTGATGTGGTTCGTTTACATCCAATACCTCGCGCCACTGACGCGCAAGCTCGACGAAATCAGCGGAGCGCCGGAGCAGTTCGCGGCGATTGCCAGGCACATGGAGCATACCTCTGCAAACCTGTTGCAACTGGAACAGCATGCCGCGCGGCAACCCCCGCCGCGGACCGGCGTCTGAACCCCGCAGCCGGCCTACGAGTTCAGCGTTCGATCGAGTAGAGCAGGTCGGCGCCGTGGTTGATGCCGCTTTCGGCTTTCAGTTGCCAGTGGTCCGTGATCCGGTAGCGCAGGTTCAAAGAGTTGGCGGATTCGATCAGCCCGACCGCGTAGCTGACGTAAACGTCCGGCGACAGATAACGCCCCACCACCAGCGACGCCTGGTCGCCCGAATCGGTGGTTTCGACGCGAAATTCGTCGAGACCGAAGCGCTCGCGCAGCGAGCGCGCGATCTGATCGCCGCCGGCGAGCCCCAGGGTCAAGGCGGCCTGCGCCATCAGCGCGCTGTCCTCGCCGGAGGCGGTCTCCAGCGGCCTGCCGAACAACAGATAAGAGAGGATGTCGGTCTGCCCCATCGCCGGAATCGAAAACAGCTCGATCTGCGGCTGGCGCAGCCGGCCGCGCACCAGCAGGCCGGTGATGATGCCGTTACTGTCGCGGGTGGCGCGGATGTCCAGTCCCGGGTTGGTGATCGGACCGCCGGTGAACAGCACCCGGCCGTTCTCGATATCCAGCCGTTGCCCGTAGGCCCGGTATTTTCCTGTCGGCAAGGTTATTTCACCGGTACCGCTGGTCAACTGGCCGGGCTGCTGCTCGATTGTCAGCTTGCCCGTCAACTGGCCCTCGAAGCCGTAGCCGTAAAAGGCCACCCGGTCGCCGAGAATCAGGTTGATATGCGTGTTGATCAGCCAGCCGGGGGACGGCGCCTGCTCGCCGCCGATCACCACCGTGTCGCTGGAAGTCGTTTCCGCGGTGGTGATATCCCGCGGCTGCAGTCTCGCGAACGGCACGCGCAGATCGCCGCCGATGTCGATCGACCGGTTGGCGATGACCACCACCAGCGCCGGCGACAGGTTGACCGATGCCTCGGGGATGCGCGCGGCCTCGAAATTCTCGCCGTTGATTTCGATTCGCGTCGGCCAGCCGCTGCCGGCGTCGAGCAGGCTGC
>Ga0102953_1000611_pt1 | contig 24318 bp, 17 predicted proteins | sample SalPon2A_C_D2_MG_FD_78509 | JGI IMG/M metagenome (GOLD analysis project Ga0102953, IMG submission 78509) | Soil microbial communities from South San Francisco under conditions of wetland restoration - Salt Pond MetaG R2A_C_D2_MG | ecosystem: Environmental > Terrestrial > Soil > Wetlands | place... | reverse complement strand
CGGCCTTCCGCCCACGGCACTCCGGCTAGAGATCACCGAGAGCATCCTGATGGACCATGCCGAGGCGAACGTGCGCGTGCTCGACCAGCTTCGGCGTTCGGGGGTGCACGTGCAGGTGGACGACTTCGGTACCGGGTACTCGTCGCTGAGCTATCTGCACCGGTTCAGCCTGGACGCGCTCAAGATCGACCGGTCGTTCGTGGCGGGACTCGGCCGCAGTGGGGAGAACACGGAGATCGTGCGGACGATCGTGACGCTCGCCCGGAATCTCGGGATGCTGGTCGTGGCGGAGGGGGTCGAGACCGGGGCACAGCGTGACGTCCTGATCGCCCTCGGCTGCGAACAGGCGCAGGGATTTCTCTTCTCGGGACCGGTGGATGCGGTGGAGGCGGATGCGTTCTTTGCGCGGGTCGAGCCGGTATGACCGCGCGGGTTGCGTGCGTCTAGGGGGCTTGCGATATTCCACCGCCGACTGGGGTCGGGCCGTGGCGGTATCGTCTAGGGGACTAGGACGCGGCCCTCTCAAGGCTGAAACACGGGTTCGAATCCCGTTACCGCTATGCAACCCGCCCCCATCGTCTAACGGCTAGGACACCACTCTTTCAAGGTGGGAACAGGGGTTCGATTCCCCTTGGGGGCATCGCCGGCGCACACGCGCCGGCGTTCGAATTTGGGGGGACGACACACGAGCGCCCAGCCGATTGGCTGGGCGCTCGGACTTCCGGTGTCTGACCGTCGAGGATTAGTGGCGACCTCCGCGTCCCGCATGATCATCGCGACCGCGGCCGCGGCCCCGCGTCCATCCATCGTCACGACCACGCCCGCGATTCCATCCACGGTCCCGGTCCCAGTCGCGATCACGGTCGCGGTACCAACGCTGGTACTCACGCGTCAGCATCCGCTCTCGGGCGATGCGGTCCCGGTCGTACCGTTGCACGAACTGCCGGTAGCGCCAGTCGTTGCGTCGCATGTGCGCGAAGCGTTCCCGCTCGCGCGCGAGCCAGATCATGTGTTCCCGATACAGCCGCGCGAGGTACGGATTGGTGCGCCACGCCCCGCGCGCGGGGTAGCCGTACCACGTGAAGATCGGAGGACCAAATACCACGCGGGCGCTGATCGGCGCGGCGTGGACACCGACCTCGACACGAATGGCCTGTCCGGCCGCCGGCCCGGCGGCGACGCCGAGCATCACGATGCCGAGTACAGTCGCGAGTCCTTTCATCCTTCCTCCCTGTGCGAGTTCGGCGCATTCGCGCGCCGGCAGGGAGTAATAGCACTCGGCGTGCCGCGCCAATAACTCGTTGTTGTACAAAGAGCTACGCGAATCCCCCATAGTTCGGGGATGCCGAATTCGTCCTCTTTGGAGGACAGATTTGGTCGCCGTTTGGATTGGATGTCTCCCGGCCTTCAGGCCGAGCATCACGCCGAAGGCACGCTGGATCAGCGAATCCTGAGCACCGTGAGCCGCGGGACGATCGCGCTCTCGCCGGCGCTGAATCGCACCGTCAGCGCCTCCGCGCCCGGTGGACGGAGGAAGCGAAAGTAGGATCCGGACCCGGCGTGCAGCGTGCCGTTGGCGGAGAGGGTGTCCGACGTCACGACCTGGGGCGTGAGCGGGAAGGCCTGCGGAAAGTTCGTGGGATCGGTCCCGTGCAACGACCCGTACGCCTCCCGGAACGACCACGACGTGTAGTGGAGCTCGGGCTGGCGGACGCCGTCCGGGAGATCGGAATACCAGTTGGCGAGCGCCCACGCGGCCGCGGTCTCCGCGAAGGGCCGCCCCGTGGCGGACGCGACGTTCACGGTGCCCGCGTCCGACGTCTGCGTGAGCCGCGCGAGCACGCCCGTCCCGAATTGATCGGTGAGATAGCGGAGATAGAGCCACCCCGCGCCGACGTCGCCGAGATCCTGATCGGTGGTCGTGATGAGCGCGTGGCCGCCGGGATCGAAGAAATACTGCTCGGCGTTGTAGAGATCGTCGAGGACGTAGCTGGAGAAGGCGGACGTATCTCCCGGCAGATAGCTTCGTCCCGCGAGCTCCTCGGCCATACGTGAGAGCGCCTCATCGAGCCAGGCGTCTTCCGGTGGCCCGCCACGCACCAGGACGTGCTGGTTGTAGTTGATCATGTGCTGCAGCTCGTGCACGAACGTCCCCCCCACCAGTGCGAGCACCTCCGCGACACTGTGCGGACAGCTGAGCGTCCCGGCGGGATCGGGCGCGAGCAGGTACATGATCTCGGCGTCGTTGTGGCTCCGCGCCGTGTTCGGATTGATGTCGGGTGGGAAGAAGAATCCGACCACGTAGTTGGACGACGTGCACTGGGCCCTCGGGACCAACGCATTCACCGCGCCGGTGACGAGCGCGATCACGACCCCGTTGCCGTCGATGTCCGACGGGGTGCCGAACGTCCGGACGTCGAGCGGATACAGCCGCTGGTCGAGCTCGGTCAGGAGCGAGTCCACGTCGGCGGCGCCGAGGCCGGGTGCGGGAGCGGCCGTATCGACGTAGATCGCGACGTGCTGGCCCACCGCGCGCACGCGCGCGGTCACGGTCTCGAGCCCGCCGCAGTTCACGTCACCGCACACCTTGAAGCTGCGGAGATCGCCCACTGCCGGTGGTGCCGCGAAGGTCGTGGGGGGCCCGGAGAGCAGCCGCGTGGCACGGCGTGAGCCCGCCCCGGTCGGAGGAAGCGATGCGGCAAGCCGCCGGAGAAACCCGTCGAACTGCAGGGCCACGGACCCACGCGGTGGCGCGGCCGCGGCAGGCGGGGTGGCGAGGGCACCCGGCGTCGCGGCGGCGAGACCGAACCCGGCAGAGGCGCCCGGCGTGCCGCCGAGCGACTGCGCCACGACCAGGTACTCGGCCGTGTCCGTGGCGTCGTTGGAATCGAACACCACGCACCCACCACTCACCGCGGGGTCGAACGATCCGTACGTGCCGATGAGATGCGGTGCGCGCACCGCCTGCGCGCCACAGGCGCGCACCGCGTCGAGACTCAGCGGTGACGTGCTCGAGCACGCCGCCGTGGCGGCGAGCGCGGTGGCCAGCGCGACCCTTCCAGTGCGCATCATGTTGTCCCCGGGATCCGAGACGGAACGGCGTTCCGGTAACGTACCCGTCGAGGGCCGGGGCGCACCGTCGGGCTTTAATCTTGGCGTGACGTTATCCGTTCGGATGCCGGAGGATCGCGCGGGTTGGATTCCCGGGCTGAAGCCCGGGCTCGGCGTGCCCTGCGGGCGTGTGCCCTGAAGGGCACGGTGCTACGATATGTTGATCCGGAGATCCGGTCGGCACGAGGGACGGCCACACGGAGGAGCGTCTGTGACGGTTGGTGCCAGCACGCCGGATGCGGCGCGCGACAAGTCGATTCGCGCGGCCTTTCGGCTCGAGTACGTCACACTGGGCTGGATGACGATGGAGGCGGCGGTCGGGATCGGCGCCGGCGTCGCAGCCGGCAGCCTCGCGCTCGCCGCATTTGGCGCCGACAGCGTCATCGAGCTGGCCTCGGCTGGCGTCCTGGTCTGGCGTCTGACCGTCGAGCTGCGGCATGGCCGCCGCTTCGCGGAGCGCACGGAACGCCTCGCATCGCGCATCGGCGGCGTGTTGTTGGGTTTGCTGGCCCTCTATGTAGTGATCGCCGCGGTGGCCAAGTTGTGGGTCGGCACGGGCGCCGAATTCTCCTGGCCCGGCCTGGTGCTTGCCATCCTGGCCATCCCCATCATGTCCTGGCTGGCGCGTCGCAAACTTCAACTTGCGGATGCCCTCGGAAGCCGCGCGCTGCGCGCCGACGCCGTGGAGAGCATCACCTGTGGTTGGATGGCACTCGTGGTGGTCGCCGCATTGCTCGCCCAGCGTCTGGTGGGCGCCTGGTGGATCGATCCGGTCGCCTCGCTCGGCATCGTCTGGTTCCTCGTGCGCGAGGCGCGCGAGGCGTGGGGTGGTGAAGGCTGTTGCGAGGCCTGACTCGCGGCGTCGGGCTGTCGTTCGGCACGCAGACGGACCGGGCTCGATCCGCGTGCCCGATACGCCTGTGCGTGGGTTTTGGAAACCCCTACCGATGCCGCTCGATGTACTCCATCGCGAATTCGGCGAGTGCGGCATTCCGCATGCCGACGGCGCAGGCGAGATCGAACGCGTCGTCGGGGTCGTGGTGCTCGTCCAGGACCAGATACGGCAGGAGCATGGCCCCTACGCGATTGGCGGAGTTGCAGTGCAGCACGAGCGGGCGGTCGTTGCGGAGCGTGGTTCGCACCAGATCGAACGTCTCATCCGGGATCCCGTCGTACGCGACGGGCACGTTGCGGTACTCCAATCCCGCGGCTTGCACGGCGCGCGGTTCGTCGTAGTCGCGTGGCTCATCCGGCGCGCGGATGTCCATGACGACCCGGCAGCCGGCCTCGGCGATCTGGGGGAGGTCTTCCGCACGGAGCTGCCCGGCGGTGATCACACCATCGAGGGGATACGCGCCGTAGTGGAGCGAGCGCGCAAGTCGTTTTAGATCATCATCTTGCGGTAACACAACGACACTCCGGACGGCCGTGCGGTGCGGCGGCTCAATATCCCAGAAATACCCGACGATTCTTATACAGTATGGCGAGTCCCATCAAAATGAGGAAGAGGGAGAACGTACGGCGCAGGGCCTGATGGGAAACCCGGGTGGTCACGGCCGCTCCGACGAGGCTGCCAACTCCGGCTACCGCCGTGAACGCGATCAAGAATCCCCAGGGAATCGTGACCTGCCCGAGATAGCCACTGAACCCGGCCACGCAGTTCATGGCGATGACGACGAGTGACGTGCCGATCGCGTCCTTCATGGGCAGATGCCCGAGCAGGACGAGCGCGGGAACGAAGAGGAATCCGCCGCCCACCCCCACGAGGCCGGTGAGCGCTCCCACGCCGAGGCCGACGACGGCGATCAGCACGAGCTCTTTCGCATCGTAGTGGACGGGCGCTTCCGCGTACCCGGGGTCGCGGCGACCGGCGAACATGAATCCCGCGGCCACGAGCATCACGATCGCGAAGATCGTCATTTGCACGACACCCGGCACGTACGCGGCGAGGCGGGCGCTCGCATAGCTCCCGCCCATGGACACGAGGCCGAAGAGCAGCGCCACGGGGAGGCGTACGTGGCGGGCGCGCGCGTGGCCGACGGCGCCGATCGTGCTCGTTCCCCCCACCACGACGAGACTCATCGCGATCGCCGGTTTCGGGTCGAACCCGACGACGTACGCGAGAATCGGCACGGTGAGGATCGAGCCCCCGCCGCCGGAGAGGCCGACCAGGAAGCCCAGGGCGATGCCGAGGGCGGTCACGGGCGCCGCGTTGCGGTGTGCGTGGCCATGACGGCCGAAGATAGGCCCCGCCATGGTGCGGCGCGAGCGACGCGCCGGGAGCCACGCGTCTCGGCCGCGTACGTTGGGCGCGTCGAGGCCGGGTTGCGCGGCGGCGCTCCCCTGGCGATTTTCCTCCCTCCCGCGCCGCTAGCTCAATTGGCAGAGCAACTGACTCTTAATCAGTAGGTTCTAGGTTCGATTCCTAGGCGGCGCATTTGTCGGGCGGCTCCCCGCGAGTCGCCCGTTTCGTTTTGCGCGGATGCTTGCTGTGCCAATCTCCTACAATCCCACCTCCACCCCGAACCGAAACAGCCGCGGCGGACCATAGGCGAAGAGCGGCTGGAGGAAATCGCGCGCCGCCCGCTCGTAGAGTGGCATCAGCTCGGTCGATCCTGAAATCAGTCCGTCGTCGTTCAGATCGGCGTAGCGCCGGTAACGAGGGGATTCGGCGGGAATGGGCTCCGGATGCGCCTGATATGCCAGTTGCGCGAGGTGCTCGATCTGCGGGTCACCCGCATACGGGCTCCCGGTGTCGTGGCGCACCGCCACCACGTTCCGATGATTCGTGAGGTTCCGCACGTCGAGGTAGAACGACCAGCTCCGGCCGAAGACGCGCACCACCTTCGCGATCCGACCGTCGATCGTCCACTCGGGTGGCAGGCGCTCGGCGTTCGGGAATCCCTTGAGTGTGTCCCCCGTGAAGTCGGTCCGTGAGAACGGGAGGCCCGAGCCCCACCGTCCCACCAACGCCGCCTGGAGTCCGCCGAGCCACGGTCCCGCCTCGTCGGGCGTGTGCGCGCGGACGATCCCGATGATCGCATGCCGCCGATCGTAGTCGAGCGGAATGGTGACGTTGCCGGGGAAGACGGTGTCGCCCAGCGAGTCGATGCTCAGATGCCGAAAGAAGTCGAGGGGGCTCGTTGCGGTTGCCGTCGCCGATTGCAGTGTGTACGTGACGCGCGTGCCGATGAATCCGTTGAATTCGCGCTCGAGCGTGAGCTCGATCCCGCGCACGTCGCCGTAGTCGGCGTTCGCGAAGATGGCGCTGTCGGGGTTGAACCCCACGGGCACAGACGCGACGAGGCCGTCGATGTGCTTCACGTACGCGCCGGCGGATAGGAGGGTGCTGGGCGACGTCCGGTACCGGAAGTGGAGCTCGTACTGCGTGCTGGTCTCGAAGCCGAGATCGGGATTCCCGCGGCGCGCCCGGCCCGTGCGGAGCGTGTCGTCGAACGCCGCGTCCACCAGATACTGGAAGTCGGGCGCCTGTGCGTAGCGGCCGTAGCTCGCCGTCACCACGGCGTTGTCGAGCGACGTCGAAACCCCGAACCGCGGCCCCACACTCACCTTGGTTCCTCCGAGTGCGGCCGTTCCCGTGTCCGCGCGGGCGCTGAACGCGTCCACGCGGATCCCGAGGACGAACGTCAGGTCGCTCACGCGCTGGGTGAGCTCCGCGTACGCCGCGGCGGCGAACGGCGAAAAATCCGCGAGGACCGGGGCCACGCCGCTGTCGGCTTCGGGCGCGTATGCCAGGAGTCGCGTGAAGGTCTGGGCGTGCTGGCGCACGTACTCCCCTCCCGTCCGGATCACGGTGGTCGGTCCGCGCCCCACGGTCAGGTCCACGCGGGCGCGCGCCTCCCGGAACCGATTCCACCGCAGCTCACCCCGCGGTGAACCGGTCATGAAGAACGCGGGCACGCCCCATGGCGTGTCGCTCGACGGTTCGGGCGCGATGAATCCGGGAATCGAGTCCACGGCGGCTGCCGAGTCCATCGCGCGGGCGACGTCTTTGCCGACGAAGTCGAACCCACTGAAGGTGAACGCGCCGAAGCGGGTCGTCGGTTGCGTCAGGAGCGGCGCCCGGATCGCTTCCTTGTCGTAGTAGCCGAGCCGTATGTCGAGGAGGGTGGCCCAGTTCGAGTCGGCGCGAGACCGGTGACGGAACTGCGCCAACGCGAGATGTCCGCCGATCGCCTGCGCGGCGGCCCGGTCCAATGCGTACTTCAGCACGGGATCGAAGAGGAGCTGCTGATGGAACGACGCGACGCCCGTGATCCGCACCGTATCCAGCGCCCCGACCGGCGCGGTGAGTTTGGCGAAGACATCGTACCGTTCACCCGCCGCGTGTGGGAGCAGCGAGGGGGTCGTGCTTCGCGGATCGAGCGAGTCGGTGGGGGGCGGCGCATTGAGCGGGGTGTCGTCCCGTCGTGCCTGCGCGTCAACGATCGTGAGAAAGCGTACTCGGCCGAGCAGCGGTCCGCCGACGGTGGCGACCACGCGGTCGAGGCCGAAATCCGCGCCCACCCCCATCGGCCGGTCTGTTTCATACGTGACGCCGCCCGCGAGCCGGTCGCCGCCGTCCCGCGTTCGGACGGTGATCATGCCCGACAGCGCCTGTCCGTACTGCGCGGAGAAGCCGTTCGTGATCACGTCGGCGTGCTCGAGTGCCGCCACGGGAATGGCGATCCCGAGAGATCCCGTGGAGGCGTCGAATTGATTCTTGACGGCCATTCCATCCACGATCATCGCGTCTTCGCCCGGCCGGCCGCCACGGTATGACGCGCCCACGACCCCCGCGGTGAGCGCGACGGCTTCCTGGAGCGTCGTGAGCGGCAGCTCGCGCAGCTCGTCGCGGGTGATCCGCTGGGTCGTGGCAACGATGCGCGGATTGAGTCGCTGATCCGCGGCGCCGCGGACGACGATGCCGGGCATGCGGACGGTGGTCGTCTGCAACGCGAAGTCGATCCGTGCGGTACGGCCCGCGACGAGCGTCACGCTGTCCGCGATCAGCGGGGTGTACCCGACCGCCCGTACCGTCAGCCGGTACACGCCGGGAGCCAGGCCGTGAAAGGCGTACGTGCCGTCCGTCCCCGTCTCGGCGTGACGATCGCCGGGTGCGAGATCGACGCGCGCCGCGCTGAGCGGTGCGCCACCGGCCGCGGCGGTAACGCGGCCGTGCACGCCTGCCGTCGTTTGCGCGCGCAGCATGGCCGGCGCCGCCACGAAGAGACACAGCGCGAGGCCGAGACGCCGGGCCCGCACCGTCACGGTCGCGCCTCGACGAGCCAGAGCATGTTCTCGATCAGCGCGACGACCCGCGGTTGCGTCGGGAACCCCGCGACCGCCGTCACCCCGCCGATGGCCCAGAGCGTCGAGAACCCGCCAGAATCCGTCACCTGGACGATCCCCAACGTGGGTGCCGCGGCGACGACGTGGCCCTCCACCGTGCTGATGTCGACCACCGGTGCGGCGAAGCGGATCACGAGCGAGGTGTCGCCTGCCGGCCCGACGCGGATCACGGCGCTCGAGTCCCCGGTGCGCACGACCCAGAGATCCCCATTGGGGCGTGGCACATACGCGAAGGCGTCGTCCGTGCCGGCGAGGAACCGGGGCGGCCCCCCGTTCACCGGAGCGGCGAAGACGCCGAACGGCGTGAACCGCCCGCTCCCCACGGGCGCCTCGAGCCCGCCCACGAACCGGACGGTCGAGTCATCGGCCCACGACAGGTGTGTGAACTGGTTCCCCAGCGCGCCCGACGGAGCGGTGATCGAGCCACCCACGACCACCGTGTAGGCATCGGGTGTCTCCCGAGGACCGACCACCACCTGCCGCGTGATCGGGAGTGTCGAACGGACCGGTATGAACTGCTCGCGGACGAACGCGACGCGGCCGCCACCGGGGGACGGGACCGCCCACGACCACGCATCCCGGATGGTGTCGGGGCGGCTCCCGCCGGGACACCGGAGCTCCGTGATGATGCCGCTGTCGAGCGGCATGGTGGCGAGGCAGCGGTCGTTCCCCCGGCGGGCGGGATCCGTCCAACCGAAGAGGATCGTGTCACCCACGACGAACGGCGTGGCCGTGGTCCTGGGGTTGAACGTCAGCCGTGCGGGGAGGGTGGTGAGGTCGGGGCGATAGTGCTCGGGCGGCGGGACGGCAAATGGGGCGGGATGGTCACACCCGGCAAGGCTCGCGCCCACCAGTGCGACTATCGTCACTCGCCGTACCTGCCCCATGGTCCCGGACCTCCGTCCTCCTACACTTCAGGATCGCCCCGGTCCGCGCAAGGCCACCCGGCGCGCCCGGAACGGCTGGACACCCGGCGCGCATCACAATACTCTCCACGTCTACTGCCGACGGAGACGCCATGGCTTCGCAGAAGGATCTCGACTTCACCTACACTCTCATCGACAAGATCTTCCGGCTCAGCATCGGCGAGCTGGGAGATTTCAGCGGCGCGAAGTACGATGGCGACACGTCGCTGACGCTCGAGCAGGCCCAGCGGAACAAGCACGAGCTGGTCTGGAAGTATCTCAACGTCAAGGAAGGCGATCGGATCATCGACCTCGGCTGCGGCTGGGGCGCGATGTTGAACTTCTTCCGCGAGCACGGAGTGAAGGGCGTCGGCGTGACGCTCTCCAGGGGTCAGCTCGAGGCCTGCCGGAACCACGGGTTCGAGGTCCATCTCCAGGATGCGCGCGAGGTGACGCCCGCCGACTACGGGACCTTCGACGGCATCGTGAGCCTCGGCGCGTTCGAGCATTTCTGCTCGATCGAGGAATGGAAGGCGGGGAAGCAGGACGAGATCTACGCCAAGGTGTTCGATCACGCCGCCCAGCTCATTCCCCAGGGCGGCCGGTTCTTCCTCCAGACGATGGTCTTCGGCAAGAACATGATCCCCTACGAGGAGATCGACATCCACGCGCCGCGCCTCTCCGACGCGCACGTGCTGGCGCTCCTCCAGCGGACCTTCCCCGGCTCGTGGCTGCCCTACGGCTTCGAGCAGGTCGAGCGGAACGCCGACAAGCACTTCAAGCTCGTCTATAAGGAAAGCGGCCGGCTCGACTATATCCCGACGATCGCCGAGTGGGAGCGGCGGTTCAACAAGCTGACGCCGCGGAAGGCGCTGCTGAAGCTGTCGCTCCTGCCACGCTACCTCTTCAGTCAGGATTTCCGTCTCGCCTTCGCGTCCGGGATCAGCGCGAACACGATCGTCTTCGAGCGGGAGATCTTCGAGCACTACCGGTTCGTGTTCGAGAAGAAGTAGGGCGATCGACCGGTCCGACGTTCCATCGCGCGACATCCACCTGGCGTCAGAATCCGGGGCGCCCAATCGTTATATGGTATGCGATTCGCGCGTCTCATCCGCCGCGCAGCCACGTGGAGTGTCGTGTCGTGGGCCGTACTGCTCGGTGCGGCAACCGCGGGGGCCCAAACCCCCGATTCCGCGGGCGCCGGCGCGATTGCCGGCACGGTCGTGGCCGCGGAGACCGGTGAGGTTCTTCCCGGCGCCGACGTGACGCTGGCGCCCGCGCCCTTCGGGATGTTCGGCGGGCGCGGTGCGTTCTGGCGAGCGAGCGTCTCGACCACGACGGACGCCGCCGGCCGCTATCGCTTCACGCGCATTCCGCCTGGTCGCTACACACTTCGCGTGCGCCGGCTCGGCTTCCGCCCGTCATCGCTGGAGATCGAATTCGACGCCCGCCACGCCTTCGAGATCTCGGTCGGCCTCGTCGTGGCTCCGATCGCCCTGGAAGCCATGCAGGTCACCGCCCCGGGCCTGGTCCATTATCGGGCGCGGGACGACGATGCCGAGGGGCGATCCGCGATGGAGCGGCTCCGGCAGCGGCGCTTCCTCCCGTCCGACGTCCGCGTGCTCACCGCACAAGACGTGAGTGAAGCCGTCACCCTCGGTGAGAGCGATCTCTTCCGCGCCCTACAGCGTGTTCCGGGCGTCGCGACACGGGATGACTATACGGCCGAGTTGTGGACGCGGGGTGCCCCATGGAATCAAACCCGGATCTACTTCGACGGCATGCCGCTCTTCAACCCCGTGCACGCGGTGGGTACGTTCGCGGGCGTCGATCCCGATGCCGTCGGAAGCGCGATCTTCGAGCCGGGCGTTCGGAGTCCGGCCCTCGGGGGCGGCGCGGCCGGTGCGTTGGAGCTCACGTCGCGCACGGCCGAGGGAGCGCACCTCGGTGGCGCCGCGGCGCTGTCGGTGGTGAGTGCGCGCGCGACGGCGGACCAACGCATCGCGGGGGGACGTGGGGGCTGGATGGTGGCGGCGCGACGCTCGTACGTCGATCTCCTCACCGCCGCGCTGCAGGGACTCGGCGACGACTCCGCGCACATCCCCTACGCCTTCACCGATCTCGTGACGCGCCTCGAGATCCCGTTGGGAGCCGCGGCGGGGATCGAAACCAGCGTGCTGCTCGAGCGGGACGACGTGCGCGGCGACGTGCCGAATCTGCTGAGCTCGAACCAGGGGCATTGGGGAAACGCGGCCGGCCGCGCGACGCTCGTTCTCCCGATCGGCGGAGTCGAGACCCGGACCACCGTCGGCGCGAGCCGATTCGACGCGTCGATCCGGACGATTTTCCGGGGAGCGGCGCCGAGTTCGGGGACGGATACGATGCTCGTCCTGGACGTGATGGCCGACTCCTCCCCGACATCTTCGGCGGACTCCACGCCCGCCGACACCGCATCCGGCGCGGTCGCTGATCTCGTCCCCGTGCACGCGCCGACCGCGAATCGGGTCACCTATCTGACGGCCGGGACGCGCCTGGCCTGGGGCGACGTCGATGGCGCGCCCGCGTGGCGTATCGGCGTGGGGGTCGAGCACTTCGCCCAGTCGTACCGCGGCCCGCAGGCCTCGCCATATCCCCAGGTGCCGGCGTACGACTCACTCACGTTCGCGGCAGCCACGACGATGGCGATCGCATGGGCCGAGCGGCGCATCGCGTTTGCGGGCATCACCTTCGATCTCGGGGCGCGGCTGGAGGCGGGACCGCCGGCGGGCGGCGTGGGCGCGCTGCGATTGGCGCCGCGTCTCGCCGCGCGATACCGCTTCCCCGACGGCCAGACGATGCTCTCGGCCGCGTACGGGCGGAGTTTCCAGTACGTCCAGAGCGTCGCCCCGGCCGGGGCCGCGATCGGTCCGGAGCTCCACCTGACCGACGTATGGCTCGTGGCGGGCGATACGACGCCCGCGATTCGGGCGGACGTGGTCACCGCCGGGATCGAGCACTGGCTCGGGAGCGACTGGCTCTTGCGCGTCACGGGCTACGTGCGGCGCGCCACCGGGCTCGCGCTCCCCGACCCGACGGCCGGCCTCCTCGCGTACAACCGACCCCTCTACGCGCTCGGCGTCAATCGCGCGCGCGGGGTGGAGGCGGGCCTCCGTCGGTTCGCCGGCGCGTGGGCCTTCGGCGTGAGTTACACCCGCGCGGTGTCCGAGAACGAGGCCCGCGGGCTCGTCTATCCGGCAGCGACTGACCGCCGGGAGATTCTGAACGCGACGGTGTCGCTTCGGGCGGGATCCGCCTGGCGGCTCGGCGCCGCACTGACGCTGGCGAGCGGTGCGCCATACACGCGAAACGGCGATACCGCGACGGTGTGCGAGCCGACCTTCTGTTCCAGCATCGCGATCGGTCCGCCCAATGCCGAGCGCGCGCCGGCCTACTCCACCGCGAGCGTCATGGCCGAGTGGGTCAGCCGACATTCGGGATGGGAGCTCCATGCCTTCTTTCAACTGCACAACGTGCTCCCGGGACGGAATGCGGTGACGTATGCCGGTACGGTCTCGTGCACCACGGCCCGCGCGCCGTATCGGATCGACCCCGCGACCGGGACGTGCGACGAATTCGATCGCGGGCTTCCGGTACTGCCGCTCGCGGGGGTGCGTGTCGCGTTCTGATGATGCCGAGGCCCTGGTCACCGCGCACCGTGCGTCGCTCATCCGGTACCTCGCGCGGTACACGGGGGATGCCGACCTCGCCGAGGATCTCGTGCAAGAGACCTACATGCGGTTGCTCGAGCGTCCCCCGGCCGACGACCGCAACCCGCGTGCGTGGCTCTTCACCGTGGCGACGAACCTGGCCCGGGACAGGGCGCGGATCGAGCAGCGGCGCACGGAACTGGTCGGGACGACGTCCCCCGCGGCGCCGGACGATCCCGCCCGGGTGGTGGAGCGCGCGGAGACCCGGGCGCGTGTGCAGGCGGCGCTCGCGTCGCTTACGCCACGCGATCGGACGGCGCTCCTGATGCGGGAGGAAGGGTTCCGCCACCGCGAGATCGCCGAGGCCATCGGCGCGACCACCCAGTCGGTCGGGACCATTCTGGCCCGAGCGTTGGTGAGACTGGGGCGGGGACTCGGCGTTCCGACGCCGGAGAAGAAGGAGACACGATGAACGGGACGGCAGACGCCATCACAGGCCATCCGGACGACGGGGCGTTGCTGCGGCTGATCGATGCCGAGTGCGATGCCGGCGAACGGACCGAGCTCGAGGCGCACCTGCGCGTATGCAGGCGTTGCCGCGACAGGTTCGACGGCGTGCGCGGTCTGAGTGAGGCGGTCTCCGAGCGCCTGCGTGTCGGTGACATGCCGGTTCCGCGTCGCGGACGGTCGCTTGCCCCGCTCAAGGCCGCCGCCGTGATCTTGCTGGTGGGTGCGGCCGCGGCCGGCGCGCAGCCGATCGGGCGCTGGATCGCGCGCCTGGCCGCCGGCCCGTCTCCGACGGTCGTGTCACCGCCGCCGTCGTCACCGAGCGTGCCATCCGGCGCGACGCGGGCAGCCCATGCCGGCGTGTCGTTCGTGCCGACCGGCTCGACGCTCACGGTCGTCCTCCGCGCGTGGCAGCGGGCGGGCACGCTCACCCTGGTGGCAGGTCGCGACTCGACGGCCGCGTTCGGCGTCAGCGACGGTTCGGCGCCCCCGGGAGTGACCGTGCTTCCGAGCGGCCTCGTCATCGCGAACGACTCGGCCGGCTCCGCCTCGTACCGGCTCACCCTACCCCCGGAAATCGAGCGGGTGTCCGTGCGCATCGCGACGGCGGCGCCGCGCGTGATCGCCCGCCCCGCTGGCGCGGGGCCGGAGACGATCGGACTCGGCGGCGCCGGGCAGTGAGCCCGTCAGAAATCGACCGGCTCACTCGTTCAAGGGGTGGCGGCGGCGCGATCGCCCGCTGGTACCCCGACGCAGGAGGAAGAACCGTGAAAGTCCTGAGCGCGACATTGCTGGTGTGCGGCGGGCTCGTGGCGGCATGTTCGACGGGTGGCCCGATCACTTCATCCGGAGTGAGCCACACGCGGGTGCTGCTCACCGACGCACCCTTTCCGTACGATGATCTTTCGGCCGTGAATATCTACATCGTGTCGGTGGAAGCGTCCTCGGCCGCCGACTCGGGCTCCATCTCCGATCCCTCCACCTGGGCGACCATCGCCGAGCCGCACCGGGCGGTGAACGTGCTGGCGCTGACGGGCGGCACCACCGAGGTCTTGGGCGAGACCGACCTGTCGGCAGGGGTCTATCGTGCCGTCCGCGTGACGATCGACGTCGATTCGAGCACGGTCCTCGCGGGCGACGGGACGCCCGTGCCGGTGCTCTGGCAGGCGTCCGGCCGGGACGCCCTGAACGCCCTCGTCGAGTCGCCGATCGACGCGCCCGAGGCCGGTGCCGATATCGTGCTCGATTTCGATCTCGCCCGCTGCTTCCAGTATTTCACTGATCCCGGCGACACGACCTCGAGGCAGCTGGTATTCATTCCCTGGATTCGCGCCGTGAACGCGGCGGCGACCGGCTCCGTGACCGGAATGGTGACCGATCCGACCGCCTCCCCGGTCCCGATTCGGAACCGGACCGCCGTGGCGTCGCGCCAGCTGCCAGGTGGCGGCGACTCCTATTACCTGGCGGCGAGCAGCCATGTCGCATCGGACGGATCGTTCGCTCTCCGCTGGCTCACGGCCGGCCACTATCGCATCGCGGTCGAGGCGGAGACGATCACGGGGCTGCCCTACGTCACGGACTCGGTGTTCCTCGATGTCGTGGCGGGCCAGTCGGCAGACGTCGGCACGCTTCTGCTGCATCCCGATACGCTCGCGGGGAGCATCGACTCCACGGGGACCGGCGGCCAGGATTCGACTGGCTCCGCTCCGGATTCGACGGGAGCGGGCGGCGATACCACGGGCGGAGGTGGGACGGATTCGACGAACTCCGGCGCGCCCGTCCGCGCGGCCATCCGGCAACTCGATCTGCGGCCGGCCGGCCGCTAGTTCCTCCCCTCCACGACGCCCGCCGCGGGGTCCCGAAACCGCGGCGGGCGTTTCGCGTACATTCAGACGACTCAATCCGGCGGTCGCTTCGTGACGGCGTTCTCCCCCTCCATCCGCATCGGCCTCTCCGCCCTGCGCGCCAATCCCCTGCGCACCGCGCTCTCGACCCTGGGCGTCGTGATCGGCGTGGCGGCACTCGTCGGGGTCCTGGCGCTGGGCGACGGCGTGGAGCAGTTCAGCCGCCAGCAGCTCGAGCAGACCACGGATCTCCAGGCAATCGTGCTCTCGCCGAACACGTCACGCCTCGTGGACGGACAGCGGCTCCCGGTACGGGAGGTGGTCACGTTCGATACCGCGGACGCCGCATCGCTCCGGGACGCCCTCGCGCCCGACGCCGCGGTGGCGACCGCGCGCCGTGGGGCGGTCGCGCTCCGCGTGGGCGACACGACCCGCGCCGCGGGCGTGATCGGCACCGAGCCGGACGCCCTCGCGGCGTTCGGGCTCACGCTCGTCGCGGGGCACTTCCTTCCGGTGGGAGCGACCGAGCCGGGCGCGCCCCCCGCCGTCGTCTCCCAAGCGCTCGCCCACGTCATCCGTCCCGGCGACCGTACCGCGACCCTGGTCGGTGATACGGTTCACCTCGGCCCACTGACGTTCCGCGTGGCCGGCATCACGGGTGGGCGGGATTCGGTCCGGCTCTCGGCCTACGTGCCGCTCGCTCTCGAGACCCAGGTGGCGGACGACGAGCCGGGACCCACCGCACTGGTGATTCACGTCGCGCGCGTCGAGAACGTCCCCGCAGTGGCCGATCGCGCACGCGCGTGGCTCGCGGCGCACGTCACTCAGGGCACGGAACGTGTCACCGTGGCCACACGTCTCGTCCGCGCCAACCAGGCGCGGCAGGCGATGCTCATCTTCAAGCTCCTGATGGGGGCAATCACCGGGATCTCGTTGCTGGTAGGCGGCATCGGCATCATGAACGTGCTCCTCGCCTCCGTGAGCGAGCGGACCCGGGAGATCGGGATGCGGCGTGCCGCCGGAGCCAAGAAGCGAGACATCCGTCTCCAGTTCCTGGCCGAGTCGGTGGCGATCACGGGAGCCGGGTCCGCCGCGGGCGTGGTGCTGGGTGCGGCGGCCGGTGCGCTCGTCGCGGCGATCATGCGCGCGCAGACCAAGGCGCCCGTCCACGCCACGCTCACCTGGACGACGGTGCTCGTCGCCGCGGCGGCGGCGGTCATCGTAGGTCTCACGTTCGGGATGTACCCCGCGCTGCGGGCGTCACGACTCTCGCCGATCGACGCGATCCGGCATGAATAGAACGGGCGGCCCGTCACGGACCGCCCGCTGTTTCGCTGCGCTTCGCTGGTTGGCTATTGCATGCTGCTCGGGGTAGCGGGGATCACCGGGGGGGCGATCTTGTCCGCCGGGATCGCTCCCGTCAGCGTCTCGAGCCACGACATGATCGAGAACACCTGCGCGTCGGTCAGCGTTCTCCCGAGTTGATAGTGGCCCATCATGCGGACGGCCTCTTCGAGCCGGTCGGTCTTCCCGTCGTTGAAGTAGGGCGCCGTGCGATCGATGTTGCGGAGCGTCGGGACCTTGAAGACGTACCGGTCCGCCTCGCTCTTGGTGATCGCGTAGCGGCCGAGGTCGTCCCGGTTGGGCCACGGCTGGACGAGGCCGGCGCGCTGGAACGTCGCACCGCCCACGTAGGCGCCGTTGTGACAGCTCGCGCAGCCGACGGCGACGAAGGTCTCGAACCCTTTGACCTCGTCGGCGGTGAGCGCGGTATGGTCACCGGCCAGGTAGCGATCCCACCGGGACGGCGTCACGAGCGTCCGCTCAAAGGCGCCGATCGCCTTGCCCACGTTGTCGTAGGTGATGGGGTGTGCCTCACCGGGGAAGGCGACGGCGAATGCCTTCTCGTACGCCGGCACGCCGTGCAGCCGCTGGAGCACGACGGTCGAGTCGGGCATCGCCATCTCGATCGGGTTGAGGATCGGTCCCTTGGCCTGTTCCTCGACGTCCGCGGCTCGGCCGTCCCAGAACTGCGCGATCTGGCCGGCGGCGTTGTAGACCGTCGGCGCGTTGCGCCCGCCGGGATGAGCGCCCACGCCGAGGCTCACCGGCCGGTGGTCCACGCCGTAGGCGTCGAGCGCGTGACAGGAGTTGCACGACACCGACTGGTCTTTGGAGAGACGCGTGTCGTAGTAGAGCATCCGGCCGAGCGCCACCCGCTCCGGCGTGGCGGGGTTGGCCGTCGAGGCCATGGTCTGGGGCAGGGGCGCGAAGAGCGCCAGTTGCTGTGCGGCGGGCGCCGCGACTTCGGGCGCCGCGCCTATCGTCGGTGCCGCCGCGGGTGCCTCGGCGGGACGCTCGCCGCCACGGCAGGCCCCGAGCATCACGAGGCACGACACACCGAACGCAATCGACCGGTTCATGCAATTCTCCCTGCAGGGTGAGGGTCAGCCATCTCCATTGGCCGGAAACCTAGGCGGCGCCGTGTGAAGGCATGCTGACCTGCATTTGAGTGTCCGTTATGAGCGACTTCATGGTCCTTCACCGCGCCGGCCGTCGGCGATCCGAGCGCGAAGCCGTGTTCGCGCCTGCAACGCGCACCTTCCGAAATCGTGGACCGGAGGCCAACATTTCTCGCGACACCGTCTCGCCCCGGACCGTTCAGAGGCTCTCATGATGCGATCGCTCGTTCTCTCGATGCTGCTCACCCTCCTGCCCGCGACCGCCGCGGCCCAGCAGCCGACCATTGCTGAGCGCTACCAGCCGATCGCGCGGGAGATCATCGCGGCGGCGTTGGGCGACAGCTCGGCCTACAACCGCCTCGGCGCGATGGTGGACTGGTTCGGGCCCCGGCTCAGCGGCTCGGACGCGCTGGAGCACGCGATCACGTGGATGGCGAGCGAGATGCAGCGCACGGGCCTCCAAAACGTCCACACCGAACCCGTGATGGTGCCGCATTGGGTGCGTGGTGAGGAGTCGGTGGAGCTCATGGCGCCGCGCCGGCGCCGCCTGCCGATGCTGGGCCTCGGCGGAAGCGTCGGCACGCCGGCGGGTGGGATTACGGCGAAGGTGCTCGTGGTCTCGAGCTTCGACGATCTCCGGGCGCACGCGGCGGCGGCAAAGGGCCGTATCGTGGTCTTCGACGTCCCGTTCACGAGTTACGGCGCTACGGTGCAGTACCGCGTCAACGGCGCGGTGGCGGCGGCGCGCGCCGGGGCGGTGGCGAGCCTGGTGAGGTCGGTGACCCCGTACTCGCTCGCGACCCCGCACACCGGGAACATGCACTACAACGATTCCGTCCCGAAAATTCCACACGCCGCGATCACCGTCGAGGACGCCGAGATGCTGGCGCGGATGCAGGCGCGGGGCGACACGGCCATCGTGCATCTCACGATGCACGCGAAGACGCTGCCCGATGCGCCGTCACGGAACGTGATGGGCGAGCTGGTCGGTACCGAGCGCCCCGACGAGGTGGTGGTGCTCGGCGGGCACACCGACTCGTGGGACGTGGGGCAGGGCGCGATGGACGACGGGGGTGGCGTGGTCGTGGCCTGGGAGGCGGTGGCACTGCTCAAGCGGATGGGGCTCCGGCCGCGCCGGACGATTCGCGTGGTGGGGTGGGTGAACGAGGAGAACGGTGAGCGGGGGGCCGAAGCGTATCACGAACGACACCACGACGAGCTGTCACGCACCGTGCTCGCCATCGAATCCGACGCCGGCGTGTTCCGGCCCGAGGCTTCGGCTTCACCGGATCGGATTCCGCCTTTGCCGTCGTCCGGCAAATCGGCCGGCTCCTCGAGCCGATCGGGGCGGGCGTCATCGCACGCGGGGGTGGCGGCGCCGACATTGCCCCGCTCGGCGCCGACGGGGTTCCCATGATGGGGCTCAACGTGGACGGCAGCCACTACTTCTGGTACCACCACTCCGACGCGGATACGATGGACAAGCTCGATCCCCACGAGATGGCGATGTGTGTCGCGACGATGGCCGTGATGGCCTACGTCGTGGCCGATCTCCCCGATCCGCTACCCCGCTGAGGGACCGGACGGCACCGCTCCCCGCTCCCCGCTCCCCCAGAGACCGAGAACACAACGATGCTGCTTCCAACCCTCCTCGCCGCGACGCTGCTCCAGGCCCCGGTCACCTATCACGTGACGTTTCCGAACGCCGTCCATCACGAGGCGCAGATCACCGCCACCTTTCCGGACGTCGGCAAGGGCGCGGTCACCATCTGGATGAGCCGGTCCTCGCCGGGGCGCTACGCCCTGCACGAGTTCGCGAAGAACGTCTATGCGGTGAGCGCCACGGACGGGGCGGGACGCGCGATCCCGATGCACCGGCGCGATCCGTACTCGTGGACCGCGACCACCGACGACGGCACCGTCACCGTGCACTACACGCTCTTTGGCGATCGCGCGGGCGGGACGTACACCGGGATCGACAGCACACACGCGCATCTCCAGATGCCGGCGACGTTCATGTGGGCCCAAGGGCTCGACGCGCGGCCGATCCGGGTTACGTTCGAGCCGCCCGTCGAGAGCAAATGGAAGGTGGCGACGCAGCTCCTGCCCACGAAAGACCCGTGGACGTTCACCGCGCCGAATCTCCAGTACTTCATGGACAGCCCGACGGAGCTCTCGGACTTCCAGCTGCGCACGTGGACGGTAAGCGCAAACGGTCACACGTACACGATGCGGCTCGCCGTGCATTCGCTCGATACGCCGGCGGCGGTGGACAGCTTCGCCGACATGGCCAAGCGGATCGTGGCCCAGGAGGAGGCGGTCTACGGCACCTTCCCGCGCTATCTCCCCGGCACGTACACGTTCATCGCGGATTATCTGCCGTGGGTGTCCGGCGACGGGATGGAGCATCGGAACTCGACGAGCATCTCGAGCACGGGATCCATCGCGCACGATGCGCTCCGGCTCCTCGGTACGCTCGCCCACGAGTACTTCCATTCATGGAACATGGAGCGGATCCGCGCGGAGGAGATTGAGCCGTTCGACTTCACTCGCGCGAATGCCTCCCCCGAGCTCTGGTTCGGCGAGGGGTTCACGAACTACTACGGGAAGCTCGCCCTGCGGCGCGCCGGGTTCTATACCGACGCGCAGTACGCGCGGACGACGGGCGGCGCCCTGAACTACGTGCTGACGGCGCCGGGACGGACGTTCCGCAGCGTGGCGCAGATGAGCATGCTCGCGCCCTTCGTGGATGCGGCGACGTCCATCGATCCCACGAACTTCGGCAACACGTACATCTCGTACTATCCCTGGGGCGAGATCATCGCGCTCGGGCTCGACCTCACGCTCCGCGAGCAGTACCCCGGCAAGACGCTGGACGGGTTCATGCGCCTCATGTGGCAGCGGCACGGGGCGCCGCCCGAGCGGTCGTATACGATGCAGTCGCTTCAACGTGACCTGGGCGATTACGTGGGGAACCAAGCGTTCGCCGCCGATTTCTTTCGCCGCTACGTCACCGGCCACGAGGTGATGGACTACGCCAAGCTCCTGGAGCCCGCGGGGTTCATCTTCCGGCGGGCGGATTCCACCGCCGCGTTCCTCGGCTTCGTTCAACTCGACTACGATTCCACGGGTGCCACGATCCGCTCGCAGACGCTGATCGGATCCCCGCTCTACGCGGCGGGGCTCGACGACGGGGATCGTATCGAAACGATCGCCGGCCACCCGCTCACCGCGCCGGCCGAGTGGACCGCGCTCGAGGCCGCGCACCATCCGGGCGACAGCGTCGAGGTGACGTTCGTCCAGCGCGGGATGACAGAGCACAAGACGTTGGTATTCGTCGCCGATCCGCGGGTGGAGCTGGTGCCCGCCGAGGACGCGGGGATGACGCTCACCGATGCCCAGCGCGCGTTCCGCGCCGCCTGGCTCGGCAGCCACGTGCACTGATCACGGGGGAACACATCATGAACCGTACGTTCGTTCTCATCGCCGTCGCCGCCCTTGCGGCGACACCGCTCAGCGCGCAGGTGAGCGCCCGGATGTTTCAGGAGCCGGACGTCTCGCAGACCGAGATTGCGTTCGTCTACGCCGGCGACATCTGGGTCGTTCCGAAGACGGGCGGCGTCGCCAACCGCCTGAGCACGCCGCCCGGCGAGGAGTCGTTTCCGCGCTTCTCGCCCGACGGCTCCCGGATCGCCTTCACGGCCGACTACGACGGGAACGAGGACATCTACGTGGTGCCGAGCGAGGGTGGTGAGGTACGGCGCGTGACGCATCACCCCATGCCCGATCGGATGGTGGATTGGTATCCCGACGGCAAGGACATTCTCTTCGCGTCGTCCATGGAGAGCGGCCGGCAGCGCTTCGACCAGCTCTGGCGGGTGGCGCCGAGCGGCGGGCTGCCGCAGCGCCTCCCGATGGCGTACGGCGAGTTTGGCGCGATTTCGCCGGATGGGCAGTGGATCGCCTACACCACCAAGACGCGCGACTTCCGCACCTGGAAGCGCTACCGTGGCGGGTGGGCGCCGGACATCTACCTGTTCAACCTCAAGACCTACGAATCGAAGAACATCACGCACTCGGATGCCAACGAGTCGCTGCCGATGTGGCACGGGCGCACGCTCTACTTCCTCTCGGATGCGGATTCCAACGAACGCGCGAACATCTGGGCGTACGATCTCGACAAGGGATCGATGCGCGAGGTCACCCACTTCAAGGACTTCGACATCCACTTCCCGGCGATCGGCCCCTCGGACATGGTGTTCGAGGCGGGCGGGCGTCTCTATCTGATGGATCTCACCACCGAGCAGACACACGAAGTGCACGTGGACGTGGTGACGGACCAGGCGACGCTCAAGCCGCGTCAGGAGCGGGTCGACAAGTACATCCAGGCGGCGGACATCTCGCCGACGGGCAAACGCGCGGTCTTCGCCGCGCGCGGCGACCTCTTCACCGTGCCCGCCGAGAACGGCGTCGTGCTCGACATCTCCCGCACCCCCGGGGCCGCGGAACGCTCGCCGACGTGGTCGCCCGATGGGAAGTGGATCGCGTACTGGACCGATGCGTCGGGTGAATATCAGCTCGCGCTGCGCGCCGCCGACGGTTCGGGTGAGGAGCGCGTGCTCACGCACTTCACGTCCGGGTTCCGGAACGACCCGTACTGGTCGCCCGATTCCAAGAAACTCGTCTACATCGACCAGGCGATGAAAGTCTGGCTCTTCGACATCGCGTCGAAGCACGCGACCCAGATCGATCAGGGTTTGTACATGTTCCAGGGGGCGCTCACGAACTTCCGCGTGAGCTGGTCGACCGACTCGCGGTGGCTGACGTACGCCATCGACCTCCCGAACCGCCACCATGCCATCGTGCTGTATGACGTGCCCAACGGGGCGCGCCACCAGGTGACGTCGGGCTTCTACGACGACGCGTCTCCGATCTTCGATCCCGACGGCAAATATCTCTATCTCCTCACCAATCAGGAGTTCGTGCCATCGTACAGCGGATTCCAGAACACCTGGATCTACGGGAACGGCACCAAGATCGCCGCCGTCCCCCTGCGTGCTGACGTGCCGTCGCCGATCGCGCCGAAGAATGACGAAGAGGGTGGAACGGCCGACACGGCGCAGAAGGCCGAGAACGGCAAGGCGGGCAAGAACGGCAAGGAGGCCAAGGCGGAGGCGTCGAAGGCGGTGACCATCGATCTCGAGGGATTCGAGAGCCGCATGGTCTTGCTTCCGCCCGAACGCGGGAACTACACCGATCTGTACGCGGCAGCGGGGAAGGTCTTCTATCGCCGGCTCCCGCGCACCGACGCCGCGGAGAAGAAGAGCCCGGTTCTCTACTGGGATCTCAAGGAGCGGAAGGAAGAGACGGTCCTCGACGACGCCAACGGGATGGTGCTTTCGTTCGACGGGAAGAAACTCCTCGTCGCGGAGAAGGGGAAGTTCGCGATCATCGACGCCAGGCCGAAGCAGAAGATCGAGAAACCGCTCGCGACCGACCAAATGGCGATGACCGTCGATCCGCCCGCCGAGTGGCATCAGATCTTCAACGACGTGTGGCGGTTCGATCGCGACTATTTCTACGATCCGCACATGCACGGCGTGGACTGGAACGCGATCCGCAAGCAGTACGGGGCGCTGATCGACGACTGCGTCACGCGCTGGGACGTGAATTACGTGATCGGCGAGATGATCTCCGAGCTATCGTCCTCCCATACCTACCGGGGCGGCGGCGATCTCCAGCAGCCGGAGCGGAACGGCGTCGGGCTCCTCGGCGTGAACTGGACGGTGGACCACGGCGCGTATCGCATCGCGAAGATCATCGACGGCGCGCCGTGGGACGACGCGGTGCGCTCGCCGCTCGCGCAACCGGGGCTCAAGGTCACGGCGGGCGACTACGTGCTCGCGGTGAACGGCATTCCGCTCGACACGGCGGCGGATCCTTGGGCGCCGTTCGAAGGGCTCGCTGGCAAGACGGTGGCGCTCACCGTGAACGACCGGCCGACGGCCGACGGTGCGTGGCAGGTCGTGGTGAAGACGATGAGCAACGAGTCGCGCCTGCGGAATCTCGCCTGGGTCGAGGGGAACCGCCGGTACGTGGACTCCGTCTCGGGCGGCAAGGTGGGTTACCTGTACATCCCCGACACCGGGATCGGCGGCCAGACCGAGCTCGTACGGGAGTTCCTCGCGCAGTTCAACAAGGACGGCCTCGTCGTGGACGAGCGGTGGAACAGCGGCGGGCAGATCCCCGATCGCTTCATCGAGCTCTTGAACCGGCCGCTGCTGAGCTACTACGCCGTGCGTGACGGCAAGGACTGGCAATGGCCGCCCTTCGGGCACATCGGCCCCGAGGTGATGCTGATCAACGGCTGGAGCGGATCGGGCGGCGACGCCTTCCCGTACTACTTCAAGGAAGCGAAGCTCGGTCCGCTCATCGGCATGCGCACGTGGGG
>Ga0102953_1000610_pt1 | contig 24333 bp, 21 predicted proteins | sample SalPon2A_C_D2_MG_FD_78509 | JGI IMG/M metagenome (GOLD analysis project Ga0102953, IMG submission 78509) | Soil microbial communities from South San Francisco under conditions of wetland restoration - Salt Pond MetaG R2A_C_D2_MG | ecosystem: Environmental > Terrestrial > Soil > Wetlands | place... | reverse complement strand
GACTCTGCGACTCTGATAGATTGAAGCACCTAATAAAACTGCCCCAATGGCAACAGTAACTATATGAAATAACTCCATGCCCATGCTCACCTCTGCCTTTTATCTTTCGACTTCTGGCCCATGCCCTTGCACACCAAAGGCTCCCCAAGCCTCGGTGTATAAATCTAACAATCGCTTTTCAAGATCATGGGTGCGCTGCTCAATCTCTCCTGCATTGATCTTAGGAGGCACCATGACCGGTTTGCCATACACTATTCTGACCCTTGAAAAAGGCTTGGGGATAACCGTTCTGTCCCAACTGTTAACGGACCAATAACGCTCTGCCGCCCAGATAAATGGTAAAAGTGGGGCCTGTGTTATGCTGGCGGCTAAGATCGCTCCCGGCTGCGCCTTGAGCGGCGGCCCCTGGGAGCCGTCGGCAACAATTGCGGCATTTTTTCCATATCGTTTCATCTGGGTAAGCAGAGCCCGCAAGGCTGCAGAACCACCCCTATTGCTGGAACCTCGAACTGTTGTTATTCCGGAAAGATTTAAGAATCGGGAAATATACTCAGCATCACCGCTGGTGCTGACCATAGCCACCCAATTCTTGCCCTTCATGTGAGACAAGGTATATAAAACCGAATAATGCCAGATCACTCCTATGAAAGGCTTTCCGGAGGAGGAGAGTTGATCAAAATGCTGCTGCCCGCTGAACTCAGCCCTGTAGGTGCAAAACAACAGCTTTGAGAGCACACTGTAAAGCCTCGGCACGATAGCAAACAGCAGTTTCTGACCAAAGCTCCTTACAGCCATTGAAGTTCCTGCTCCTGCAAAGCCTTAATCCTGTCCCTCAACAGAGCCGCCTCTTCAAAGGCCAACTCCCTGGCGGCTTCATGCATCTCTTTGGTCAGCATTTTGATCTCTTTTCGAATATCGGCAAGTGAGCTGTAATTTACAACTTCTTCCGCAGCCTCCGCCAAAAGCGGCACATAATCCTTTTCATAAATTGTCTGGGTAATATCCTTAATCCTGGAATGCACGGTTTCAGGTGTTATATCATGAGCTTGATTATATGCCGCCTGTATTTTTCGACGCCTGCTGGTTTCATCGATGGTATGCTGCATGGCCCCTGTAATTCTATCGGCATACAGAATTACCCGCCCAAAAGCGTTTCTAGCAGCCCGGCCACAGGTCTGCACCAGGGACCGCTGACTGCGTAAAAACCCTTCTTTGTCGGCATCCAGCACCGCCACAAGTGAAACTTCCGGAATGTCCAGACCCTCACGCAACAGGTTGATCCCTATCAAAACGTTGTACTCTCCACGACGAAGGTCCCTGACCAGATCAACCCGCTCCAGTGTCTTAATATCAGAGTGCATGTAGCGGACAGGCACGTCCAGTCCATCATAATACTCGGTTAAATCTTCAGCCATACGTTTGGTCAGAGTTGTCACCAGCACAGCCTCGTTCTTCTCAACCCGCAGGCGGATTTCTTCCAGGAGATCATCGACCTGGGTCCGGGCCGGACGCACTTCAATTTCAGGGTCCATCAATCCTGTCGGCCTGATAATTTGATCAACAATCCGTCCTTCGGCCTGTTCAATCTCGTACTCGGCAGGCGTTGCAGAAACATAGATCACCTGATTAATCCGGGCGCTAAACTCATCATACTTCAAGGGACGATTATCCAGGGCGGACGGCAAACGAAAGCCGAACTCCACCAGTGTCTTTTTCCGGGAACGATCACCGTTGTACATACCCCGCACCTGAGGAACACCGATATGGCTCTCATCGATAAACAGGAGAAAGTCATCCGGGAAATAATCAAGTAGCGTTGGAGGCGGCTCCCCGGTCTTTCTTCCTGTCAAATGGCGACTATAGTTCTCTATCCCGTTGCAATAACCAAGCTCGCTGATCATCTCCAAATCAAATTCAGTGCGCTGTTCCAGGCGCTGCGCCTCTACCAGCTTATTCTCCGCCCCGAGTTCCTGCAGGCGGTCTTTGAGTTCTGTTTTAATGGTTTCCATTGCCGTCTGCAGACGCTCACGGGAAGTAACAAAATGGCTGCCTGGAAAAACAGTTATTTCAGCAAGGGTTTCCAGCGGCACACCGCGCAATGGATCAATCAGCCGAATCGCCTCAATGGTATCACCGAAAAACTCAACTCTGAGGGCAATTGAATCTTCATAGGCCGGAAAGATTTCCAGAACATCGCCACGCACCCGGAAAGTCCCACGATGAAAAGAAAATTCATTGCGCTCATAGAGCATATAGACAAGACGCCGCTGGATCTCCTCCAGAGCACATTCTGCACCTGTCTTTAAAAACAGGTGCATATTTTTATACTCATCAGGGGCTCCCAGGCCGTATATACAGGAAACGCTGGCAACAATAATTACGTCTTTGCGGGTCAGAAGAGAACGTGTTGCAGAATGACGCATTTTGTCGATTGCATCATTGATTGCTGAATCTTTTTCTATGTAGGTATCTGACTGGGGGATATAGGCTTCAGGCTGGTAATAGTCATAGTAACTGACAAAATACTCGACAGCGTTTTCCGGAAACAGTTCCTTTAACTCTGCGTAAAGCTGGGCTGCTAATGTTTTATTGGGAGCCATGACCAGTGCCGTCTTCTGGGTGGCGGCGATCACATGGGCAATGGTAAATGTTTTTCCGGATCCGGTAACCCCAAGGAGAACCTGGCTGGAGACTCCCTGCTGCACCCCGCAGACGAGTTTTTCAATGGCCTGCGGCTGGTCCCCCGCAGGCTTGTACTCCGAAACAAGTTTGAAGAGAACATCCCGCGAAGGCAAAGGCACAGTGCCTGACAAGGCATCAAGCTCCTCTGCATCAACACCTGAGGCATGGGTGGCATCCATTAAACGAAGCGTACTTAGCTCACCCATAGTTTTTCACTTCACAGCTTTAATTCCAACCTTGGCGACTTCAATATCAGACCATAAGGCTAGCAGCTGCCGAAAGCAGAAGCTCCTTGGTTACTGTATGCTGGTTGCTGGCGATAGCCTCAATAAAAGTGGCATAGAGGAGCCGGTTGATCTCCCGTGGAATTCCACCGCTCAACTGATGAAGCGACTCATAAATATCGCTTGAGAAGAAACCGAACTGACCACCGCACTTCAGGATGCGATATTTTACATATTGCTCAAGATCGCCTAATGATAACGGCAGCAAATCAACGGAAAAGGTAATCCTGCCCCGGAGAGAGGCGTATGACGGGGCTTTAAGCCTGCGGCGGAGACTCTGTTCGGCAATCAACAGAACCGTCACCAGTTTATCATGCTCTGTTTCCAGGTTTGACAAGGTCCGCAGGACATGAAGCGCGTCAGCCTTTAAAAAATGCGCCTCATCGATAACAATCACCAGCCGCTTTCCCTGACGGTGCAGTTCCATGGCCTTTTCCTGGACCTGCCGCAAACGGTCCTGCATAAAGCGCTTTGGCTGCAAACCAAGTTCTGTAGCGATGGCGCCAAGCAAAGCCCCTTTTCCCATGCCAGGAAAGACAAAAACAAAACTCGACTCAAACCGGTCTCTGGCCAAAGAACGCAACACGACCTGGGAAGCCAATGTTTTGCCTGTACCGGAGGCCCCCGTCAGCAAAATTAAGGAGTGGTGGTCCTCAATACCGATCTTTATCTTGAGTGCCGCATCTTCATGCTGGCGGGTGCGGAAAAATAACTCTGTATCAATTGTGTCACGAAATGGGTTTTTCTGGAGACCAAACTGGCCGGTCCAATGGGCAGGTTTATTCATTTTCTCCTCATTTTTTTTCTGATCCCCACTGACTCTCAACCCGATACAATCTGCCTGGTACAAAGAAGGGTAAGCCCAGCAACAATCATTTGCTTGTCATTTTTGCTTGATGCCTTTATCAAAAACGCCAATGGCACCTAAAATGGATTTATATTTTTTCTAAAAGATTTTTATATCGTTTAAATGCCGAATTCAGGATAACACTACTGTCCTGTTCTTTCAACAATGCAGCTGCAATATTGGCAGTATTTTTGGCAACTCTTGATTCCGGGGCAAACAGGCAATAAGGCGTCCGGGCGGCAATGGCCGCTCTCACCGAGGAATCCTTGACAATATAGCCGATATTGCCAACTGTTGCGCCAAGAAATTGCATGGCGCAGTCGCTAAACCGTTTTGCCACCTCTGCAGCTTCCTTCAACGAAAAGACCATATTAACAACTGAATGCATAGGGCCCTTAAATCCCATGCTGCACAGTGATTTTAGCAAACCATAGGCATCCGCCAACGAAGTAATCTCAGGACTTAACACGAAAACAATTTCATCGGCGGCAAAGAGAAAATCCCTCACCTCTGCTCCCATTCCGGCTGCCGTATCAACAATTATAATATCCGTACAGCGCTCAATCTGTTCTAAAGCGCTGACCATTCTACGACGTTGTCCATGGGTGCTGTCAGCCAATTTCATAATGCCTGAACCGCCGGCAACGATGCCAATACCACCTGGGCCAGGCAGAATCAACTCTGAAATTTGCACATCGGAATCAATAAAGTTTCGCAAGGTATATTGGGGCTGAATCCCGGCGAGTAAATGAATATTCGCCATCCCAAGGTCAGCATCAAGGACGAGAGACATCTTTCCCATCCGCTGAAACGACAAGGCCAGGTTAAGAGCTACGTTACTTTTACCAACGCCTCCTTTGCCTGAGGTAATCGCAATAACTCTGGCAAACCGTTTCTGTTGGGGGGCAGAAGAACCAGCCTGGGAAAACCGGCCCGTGTGAAGTGAATGAATCTTTTGCAAGGCCTCCACCGTTTCAGCAGTAAACAGGAGGCTGTTGCCGCGCAGAATTTTTTCGGGAAATTTATCGGCATATTCTGATTCATAGAAGCGAATCAGACTTTCTTCAAGCGAAGTTTGTTCGACCAGGTCTTCAATCGATAATAATCGTTTCATTTACTGGCACACAAACAAGTCTATTTTTTACAGGGCCGGAGTTTGCAGCTATCGGCAATAGCTTGACTGGCTTTTGCAAGTACCGTCTCAATAACAAACGGTTTCTTAAGGCAGGCATAAGCCCCCATCCTAACCGTCTCTTGAATCTCTTCCATTGAAGCAAGACCGGTGACAATAATAACGGGAATATCAGGATATTCATCTCTGATAAAGGCCAGTACTTCAAGTCCGTCTTTTCGGGGCATGCGGATATCCAGTAGAATCAAGTGATACTTTTTACACCGCAAAAGTTCAATTCCCTCAACACCATCATAGGCCCCGTCAACTTCATAGCCCGCGGCTCTCAAGCATTCCTGCAGCATCGTATTCAAGATCTGCTCATCATCAACCACCAGAACTCGACATGTCTCATCAGCTTCACCCTTTGCAACCTTCTGGTCCACGGCTTTTTTTAAGGCCCGTAAACGCTCTCCCTGGTCCACCGGCAGCAAGAGCGTGAAGGTAGTCCCTTTCCCGACTTCACTGGAGACTCTCAACGCCCCGTTATTTTGTTCCATAATCGAGTGTGAAATTGCCAGGCCAAGACCCGTTCCCTCTCCTTCTTTTTTCGTTGTGAAGAAGGGATCAAAAATTTTGGACAGATTACCTTTGGCAATTCCAGTGCCCGTATCTGTGACCGACACACAGACCTGGCCGCTCTTCTCAACCTCAGCTCGGAGTATAATCTTTCCCCCGTCAGGCATGGCATGGTTGGCATTGATAAGCAGGTTGATCATGACCTGCTCTATCTGTGAGGCATCTACAAAAGCATGTGGAAGATTGTTCGGCACATAGTTCTCCACTTCAGTCTTCGTCCCAATTGCCCGATCGCCAGTGAGGGAAAGAACCTTCTTTATCAACTGGAATATGTCAGTTTCGCTCAGTTTGGGCTGGCTTGGCCGGGCAAACCCCATGAGATCGCCAATAATTTTTGAAATTCGCCGTTCCTGGTCAGAGATTACGGCAAGTCGCTCCCGTATATCCCCGGCATCGTCCTTCTGACTGAGCATTTTTGACATGAGTTGAATATTGAGCGAAATAATCGTCAGAGGATTGTTGATTTCATGGGCGGCACCTGCGGCAAGACGCCCTACTGTTGCAAGTCGATGGGAATGAAAAAGCTGGCGCTGACTTTCCTCCATCTTGCGCGAGGTCTCGGCCATCTCCCTGGCCTGTAAATGCAGATCGTTCACTAAGAGAATCCGTTCAATACAGCTGGCAGCAGCTGATGAAAAGATCTCGAAATTTCGGGCCAGTTCCTCCATTTTATCGAAAGCCGACCCCACCCCCTGAAAATCAATCATCAGCTCACCGATTATTCTTTCCGGCCTGCCATGAGTTTTTTTATCAGCAACAAAGAAACTCGCCAGGAACTCAGAACCGGCTACGATCTCGGCAGCTCCAGATTCCATAATGCTGCCCTGATCGAATTCTATACTGGCCAATTTCAAGCGCTGAATTGCCTCCGACTCTATATCTGCACCGCCCCGTCCACTGGAAAGCTGCATCTGGTGGTGGTTGGCGGGAACAGCGAACTCATCAAAAGCCTGGTCTCTGGAAACAAGACCGACAAACTGTTCCTTCTGCTTATCGACGATCATGCAGAGGGCCCGCGACGTCCCAAAACCTTCCCGCACGGCAAGCAGGATTTCCTGGATTGCATCAATAATTGTCAGCCCGCTTTTCAAGCGGCGGGTCATTTTGTAAGTAGCCTCTAACACCCTGTTTTCGGAGACAAGCTCTTTGTTCTGGCGATCAAGATTAATGCTCATGCTACCCAGACTGGCATTTGCCGAACTCACGAGATTCGTGTATTTTTGCGGATCATAAATCCCAAGAACCTTTGCCAATTCCTCAACCCGTTCCCGGGCCTCAAGCACTATCGCTTCAATATCTTCTGTTTCAAGACTGTGGTGAAGCATCATTTTTTCCAGGGCGTAATGAAAATGCTCGTGATCATAGGCGTCAGCACATAGAAAATAACTCGATCCGATACGATGAGAGACACAGACGACATCTGCAAATCTGATCAGTTGAAAGAGGTTCTTCTGGTCGGGCAAAATCGTTTGAAATACCGGCTGGTGATGGAGCCACAATGCTTTGATCAACGGTTCCGGGAACATCCACTGTTCGGCAACAAGTTTGCCCACTTCAGTGTGATTGGTGCCCATAATTTCATCTTCAATATCCAAAGCAATCGGCTTGGAGGTTCCATAGCCGCCCTGTTGGGCCAACGCATCGCAAACACCGGCAAATTCCTCGGGAAACTGGAGATAGCAAACAAGTTTGCCGATGTCATGCATCAGGCCTGCCAGATAGGCCTCATCCGGAACAGTAAAACCCAGCCTTTTCGCCAGAATTTCTGCCGTAACTGCCACCCCGATTGAGTGGAGCCAGAAACTGACAAAATCATCCTTTTTAGCTGCCAGATTTCCCTTGAAGCAATCAAAAACCGAAACGGAAAGAATCAAACTGCGTACGGTGTTGAAGCCAAGCAATGAAATTGCCCTTGATATTGTTGCCACTTCAACCCGGGAACCAATGAACGCAGAGTTTGCATAATGCAGAATTCGACCCATCAGAACCTGATCGTTTTTCAAAAGGTCCGCCACTGAATCAAAACTGGAGTCTTCGCCCTCCATAAGCCGAATAGCCTCCATGGCAATTGCCGGCAATGTCGGGATACTGTTAACATCAATGTGCTTATTGATTCTGTTTCTGCTCATATTCTTTCCATCATAGTGATAAAACTGTCGGCTGATTGCCAACGAAGGCTACTGTCTAAAATGATCAAATCCTGTAAAGTCGATCTTTTCAGCGAGAGTTTCTTCCTGCAAAATCACCCCTGGCTCAGAAACGATTTTACCGATACAGGACATCTCTCTTCCAGTCGCGCTATATACCCGACTAAGCAACTCCTCTCGGGCTGTAGACGGGGCTGTAAACAACAGCCTGTAATCCTCCCCGCCTCTTATTGCCAGATCCAGATATGATATTCCCAGTACATTAGCGGCATCTTTCAACTCCGGTGAGACAGGAATTTCATCTGCCTTAAGCAACGCACCACAGGAACTCTCTGCACAAATATGGGCCAAGTCAGTAGCAAGTCCGTCTGACATGTCAAGCATTGAGTTCAACAGGCCTGATTTCGCCAGAACCTGGCCAAGCTCAACTTCAGGCTCCGGGTCGAGATGCGCGCCAACCAGCCTGGGAAATGAGAGTATTCCACATTCTCCATCGCCAGAGCATATTCTGAGGCCGGCAGCAGCATCGCCGAGACAACCACTGACCCAGATCAAATCGCCGGCCTTTGCCCCGGATCGATAAACAACCCGATCTTCATCCGCTTCACCCAAGACCGTTACGGAAACAATCATTTTCGAATCGCTTTTTACAGTGTCCCCACCAATCAGGATGACCCCGTACTTCTCGATCTGATCCATGAACCCCTGAACAAAAGCATCCAGAAATATAGGGCTCACCTCCGGCGGCACAGCCACTGACAATAAGGCAAAGGTCGGAACACCACCCATCGCCGCGACATCACTTAAATTAACCGATGCCGCCTTCCTACCTAAAAGGGCCGGCGGATGCCAGCGCAGGTCAAAATGAACCCCTTCAATCAGGGAATCAGTAGTTATAACCCCCAATTTTGAGCAACAGGCGTCCCCTATTCTGTAAACCGCGCAATCATCACCAATACCTTTAATCAGTGAGCTGCTGTCCGATGAAATCCTGGTCCGAATACGAGATATGATCTCTCTTTCAGAAATCATTGGCACCTGAATATCTGTTGAGTTAATCTATTATAACTATTCACGGGGAAAGCGTCTTGATTTCCTTACCCCGTAAGGCTAACTTACTTAATCCGGCGTAGCCGCACAGGCCCACCTTTTTCCGGTGCTGTTTTCGATGACACCTTATTCAGGCCCTCACCAGAACTCCCTTCTGAAAAATCCAGGGCCTGAATAAATCTTGCCTCTCCAGCCATGGTAAAAATTTCCTGTCCTGTAAACTGAGGCCCTCGAAGTGTCCAGGTGACCTTTTGCAGTGGAACTCCCAGGATAGCCAACGTCACATTCCACCATTCATCCTTTACGTTGTCGTCGCGACTGATGGCAGTCACCATGGCATAGAAAACAGATTGCGGCTTTTCAATGGCAACCAGAACAATATCGCCGACATCGGTCGTTGGTTTAAACTTGATAACTTTTCTTAATTCCTGGACGATTTTGTCCATTATTTATTTGCCTCACAGCACCATTTGTACCACATTGTATTACGTACGAATTCGCAAATTAACGCATTATTGTATTTCCTAAACACCAATAATGTCAATGGCTAACCTCAATTATCAACAAATTATCAACAATGCGAGAGGAAATTCATCAGTATCCGGCAAGCCGACGCCAATTGTCCCACCTCTATATATTCTTCATTCTGATGGGCCTGTTTCGGATTCCCCGGCCCCCAGACCAGGCAGGCGCCACGGCCTCGCAACTGTGAGCAGTCGGTGGCATAAGGAACAGCTCCTAGAGTTTTATCCAGGCCATGGTCAGATAACGACCGTTGAAAAGACTGGATGAAAGTATTTTGAGGATCTGAATCAATTCCATAACCGGCAAACAGTGGAATGACCTTTCCCCGTTCCCCGACAATGCGAAGAACCTGGGCATGAATTTTTGCCGGGCTATGCACGGGCAATAGCCGTATATCGACAAGAATACGATGCCTGCCACCGCCCTCAGCTTTGATTTCCGTAACCGTCATAACAGCCTTGCCCAGATTTGGATGGGAGGCTTTGGCCACTATCTCCTGAAAACTACTAAGATCTGCAATAATCTCCTGGACAGCAAACTCCGCTTTATTATGCCCCAGGATGCGGCAACGGTATACGCCCCGATGGGCAGAAACAGGCTGCAAAAGTGTCGGCTCCATCCCCACACACAAATCCCAACCCGACGGATTTTCCCGTGCCAGCACAGCCGCACCGGACATAGAACACTCTTCATCAACTGTTGCCGCCAAAGTGACATCATACAACAAAGATTTCTCTACAGCCTTTAACCCAGAAATAACTGCAAGGAGAGCGGCAAGTGACCCCTTATCATCACAAGCGCCCCTTCCCCAGATCCTGTTATTTTTTATCTCACCGGAAAAAGCATCCCTCATTCCACCCACACCAACCGTGTCCATATGGGCCAGAAAAAGGATTTTAGGAGAACCTGGTTTGGGGAGAGAAGCAATAAAATTATATCGGTCAGGGAATACTTTCTGCCGCTGCCAGACGATAGCATTATCTTCACAAATTCGTTGCAGCACAGCTGCGATCCCAGATTCCGGAGAACCCCTGGTGGCGGCAGCTTCTGATGACTCACTCGGCACTCTCACCAGTTCCTGGGTAAGGGCGACCGCAGAATTAATAATTTGGTCCATGTCTGATAATCAGGGTAAGGCGATAAAAATAATTGTGACTACCACCGAATTTCTGCTGACGCTAGGTTTGTGGTCTTCTTCGTACTCCGGCGTTTCAGCTTATCAATCCTGCTTCGTTAGCTGGCAGATCGGACATCGTGTCCGGTCCCCTGCGGGCTATTTCTCTCTGCAGCCCTGGCCTTCACGAGGAGCCTCACAACACTACAAACCCGGTTATTATTGAGGAATAGCTGGAAGTGAGAGGTAATCATACAATATGCGCTACTGCTGTTGGTCGGCTTTTTTTACTTCAGCGGTCAGCTGGATAATCTTATCAATATCTTTTCGCCCTGGAGAGCTTTCAACGCCAGAGTTGACATCAACGGCATAGGGACGCACGGCAGCGATAGCCGCTCCAATATTTTCAGCTGTAAGTCCACCCGCCAGGATAATTCCGGCAGGAATCTCCATTGTGTCAAGCAGCTGCCAGTCAAAAGTCTCGCCGGTCCCGCCCGCTTTCTCCTTGTCATAGGTATCAAACAGAAAGCCTTTGACAATGCCCTGATAAGCTGCACAGGGTAAACTTTCCGAACTTTGGACCCTAAAGGCCTTGATGACAGCAGAAGCGATTGTCTCACAGTATTCAGGGGGCTCCGAGCCATGCAACTGTACCAGCGACAAGCCGCAATACTGAGCTATATCGTTAACTTCCAGCGGATCTTCGTTGGCAAAAACACCAACCGTATCAATAAACGGCGGGAGCTGTCGAATAATTGCCCGCGCACTCTCCGGCAAAATATATCTGGGACTTTCTTTGACAAAAATAAACCCTAAGGCATCAACACCCTGTTGCACTATAGCCTGGGTGTCGCAATGCTCGGTAATCCCGCAAATTTTAATTCGTGTACGATTTGACATTCCACGCCCTCACTCAAGTACCAAACAATACCTTAAGCCCTTGATTTCGATCAGCTGATCGCATCAGGGCCTCGCCAACCAAAGCTGCTGTGACCTTATGTTCTTCCAAGCGGACCATGTCGCTTCTATCACGAATCCCGGACTCACTGACGACAGGGATATCTCCCGGCACTTCAGCCATGACCCTGAATGTTGTCTCAATGTCCACTGTGAAGTCTTTGAGGTTTCTGTTGTTGATCCCCAAGAGATCCGTCCCGGCCTCCAGGGCCTTCTGCGCCTCATACTCATCATGTACTTCCACCAGAATGTCCATGCCGTATTCACGGGCCTGAGCCAGAAAATCAGCGATCTGCTCTCTCTCAAGAATAGCCGCAATCAATAAAATAGCATCAGCACCATAGACACTGGCCTCACGTATCTGCAACGGATCAATAATGAACTCCTTGCGGATGACCGGCAGCGTCACCGCGTTCCTGACCTGGGGTACATAGGCCAAAGACCCCTGGAAGAAATCGACATCCGTCAAAACAGAAATGGCGTGGGCGCCTCCCGCTTGATACTCTCGCGCAATCTGCACCGGATCGAAATCCGGAGAAATTACCCCTTTGGAAGGAGAGGCTTTTTTGGCCTCAGCTATAATTGCCACACCGCTATAAGCCAGTAAAGCCGCTTTGAAACCGCGCGGACCGGGAATCTCACCGCCGGGATCCCCTATGCCATTAGTCCGTAAAGCTGCAACCTCCTGGTGTTTCCGTTCAACTATCGTGTCTAAAATCATCTAAAACAACCTGACCTGGTGTCTGTCCAAAATCTTTAAGGCGTCACCAGCTTTGATGGCGTCGCAAAAACTATTTTTCACCGCAAAACCACAAAGAACGCAAAGGATTTTTGTTGTAAAAACAAAGTATTACCTCTGCGACCTCTGCGTCTTTGTGGTTAATTTTCTGCTTTTCGTTTCCTGTCATTGCGGGTTAACTGCGAGTTTGTCAGCTTTTTATTTAACACAAAAAGCAACAAGTGCGTCAAGTTTTGCACTTGCAGCACCGGAATCGATCACCTGGACGGCGATTGCAACGCCATCCTTCACTGAATTGGCCTTGCCTGCCGCCATAATTGCGGCACCGGCATTATAGAGAACCATGTCCCGCAGTGGCCCTTTCTGACCACTAAGCACGGAACGCACCTGGGAAGCAGAAGCCTCGGCCGTTTCTCCACCTTTAATATCAGCAAGAGTGGCTCGTGCCAAACCAACCTCTTCCGGAGTCATAGAATACGTTGTCACTTGCCCTTGATGCACCTCTGAAACCCTGGTAGAGCCGGTTGTGGTCATTTCATCAATGTTGCCTTCCCCACAGACAACCAGGGCTCGCTGCACCTCAAAGTTTTTTAAAACCTGTGCGATCGGTTCTGTCAGGTAGGGATCATAAACCCCAAGCAAATAGACATTGGCAGCGGCAGGGTTCGTAAGAGGACCCAACACATTAAAAACAGTTCTGATGCCAATTTCACGCCGGGGACCAATGGCATACTTCATGGCTCCATGCAGCATGGGGGCAAACATAAAACCGATGCCAACACTGCGAATGCAGGTACCGATCTGCTCCGCCGTAAGATTTAAATCAACCCCAAGGGCCTCAAGGACATCAGCGCTGCCGCAGTGACTGGAAACCGATCGGTTACCATGTTTGGCAACCGACAGACCTGCTCCTGCCACGACAAAAGAAGAGGTCGTAGAAACATTAAATGTCCCGGAAGCATCGCCACCTGTACCCACCACGTCAACAAGGATCTCGCCTGGATCAGCAGCGTTAATCCTGGTCACTTTTTCACGCATGACCCTGGCCGCTCCGGTAATTTCAGCAACAGTCTCACCTTTCATCCGTAAGGCCGTGATAAAAGAACCAATCTGGGCATCAGTTGCCTTCCCTGACATGATCTCATTCATCACCGCAACCATTTCCGCCTCATCAAGGTCCCTGCCGGCAATTACCGTGCTGATAGCTTCTTTAATCACTAGTCCCTCCATACAGTTCAAGATAGGATGCCGAAACAAAATTTTTAAGCAGTTGCACACCGTCAGGTGTCATTATCGATTCAGGATGAAACTGGACCCCTTCAACGGGAAGCGTCTTATGACGAAGCCCCATGAGTTCGCCCTGATCTGTTTGGGCCGTAATGGCAAGACAGTCCGGCAGGGTCATATCTTCCACAACAAGCGAGTGGTAGCGCATGGCGTCAAAAGGACTGGAAATACCGGTGAACACACCCTTGCCGTCGTGGGTAACCGGACTGGTCTTGCCATGCATAATGCGCGGGGCCCGGATGACCTTTCCACCGAAAGCCTGGCCGATGGCCTGGTGACCAAGGCAAACTCCCAGAATTGGGATCTTCCCGGCAAAATAATGAATGGCCTCAATGCTGATCCCTGCCTTATCAGGGGTGCAGGGGCCGGGCGAGAGTAAAAGCCGGTCAGGCCGTAACCCGGCAATTGTCTGGATATCGACCTGGTCGTTTCGAAATACGGTAATATCCTCACCAAACCCGCCGATGGTCTGGACAATGTTGTAGGTAAAAGAGTCGTAATTATCAATGATTACTATCACGTTAAATCCCCTTTTCTGCCAGCTCAACAGCCCGTCTCAAGCCCATGGCTTTGTTGACCGTTTCCTCAAACTCTTTTTCCGGGTCCGAATCAGCGACAATCCCGGCACCCGCCTGGACCCATAAATCATCGCCCTTCAGCACAAAGGTCCGAATAGTAATACAGGTATCCATGTTTCCCGAAAAACCAAAATAGCCGACAGCACCGGCGTATGGGCCCCGCCGTTCAGGCTCGAGCTCTTCGATGATTTCCATTGCCCTGATCTTTGGTGCACCACTGACAGTACCGGCTGGGAAACAGGCCTTCAACACATCAAACTGGTCCTTGCCCTCTTCAATTGTTCCATGCACTCCAGACACAATATGCATAACATGGCTGTAACGTTCAATCACCAGAAGGTCACGGACCTCAACCGTACCATAGCGGGCAACACGCCCCAGATCATTGCGGCCAAGGTCAACAAGCATGAGATGCTCCGCACACTCCTTGGGATCTGCCAACAACTCCCGCTCTAGAGCCAAATCGTCCCGCTCGGTCTCGCCCCTTTTGCGGGTCCCGGCAATAGGCCGAACCTCCATCCCGTCTCCCTCCAGGCGCACTAATATCTCAGGCGACGAACCGACCTGAATAATATCGTCAAGCTTTAAATAAAAAAGGTAGGGGCTTGGGTTTATATGCCGGAGCGCCCGGTAAAGCGTGAATGGCTCCAACTGGGTCTTGGCGTGAAATCGCTGGGAGAGTACAACCTGGATAATATCGCCTGACAGAATATACTCTTTGGCCTTGCCCACCATTGCTTTAAAATCATCCTTTGATACGTTGGAACAAAAAGCATGGGAAGCGACAGGACCGCTATTCTCGCGCAAACTTGCAGGTAGCGGTCCCTTCAACTGTTTGACAACTTCGCTGATTTCATCTAAAGCATCTGTATACTGGCATTCCAGTTCCGCAGCAGTATCAATCAGGATGCAGTTAACCACTGAAATCGTCTGCCTGATAGCATCACAAATCAAGACAATTTTAGGGATCATAAATGATGAGTCTGGAATATCAAGCGGTGTTTTACCTTTGTCCTCAGGCAACCGTTCCATAAACCGGACCATGTCATACCCCATGTACCCCACCGCCCCACCAAAAAAACGCGGCAAATAGCTGGTATCACACGGATCAAAAGAGCCAAGCAACCTTTTTAAGGCTTCGATCGGATCTCCGGAAATCTTTTCGTCGGATCCATCATTTCGCCTTATTTCAACGGTATTGCCATGACTGGTAAATGTTGCCAAAGGATCAAAACCAATAAATGAATACCTGCCCCACTTCTCACCCCCCTGAACACTTTCCAGCAAAAATGCGTGCTTTTTGTCAAGCGCCACCTTGGCAAAAGCCGTCAAAGGCGTATCCAAGTCGGCAAGAATTTCCTGACACACAGGAACCAAACCAGCAGTTTGCGCCATAGCAATAAAATCAGACAGTTCAGGTTTCATCATAAAGGTACACAAATGTAAAATGTTGCTTTTTTAGCTGGAAACTTGACAAACTCGCATAAGGGCTCATTCGACCCCGCGCCAATATACCAAAAAAAAAGCCACGAGGCCCGTATGGAGCCGCATGGCTTAAACAAAATCATGTGGTGTGAGACAAGGGCTCGGCAGGCGTTAAGTTTTTACCAACGCGCCACCAACCTTTGCAAAGACTATGTCTAACTTTCTTAAACACAGCGGAAGTATTCAACTTGTAAAAGTTGAAAGAATAAACAAATCAGAGATTGACCTGTCCGAAAACACCCGACAACCTGGAACCGCTTAGGCCTGAGCCTGGGCAACAAAGCTGTTCACATGCCGTGTCAGCCTTGAAACCTTCCGCGAGGCATTTCTTTTATGCACAGCGCCTTTCATGGCTGTCCGATCAATTACCGGAATAGCAAGTCGCAGAGCCTCCTGGGCCTTCTCCGCTGAATTCTCTTCAATAGCACTGTAAACCGACTTGATTGCACTCTTCATTTTAGTTCTATTAGAACGGTTTCGTAATCTACGGACTTGGCTCTGTCTATTTCTTTTTACTGCAGATTTATGGTTGGCCAAAACGTCTCTCCTTAACTGTGGTATAGCTTTTATTCAACAATATCAAATAATAATACACCGGCCATTGTCTACCGGTGTGAGATTGACTCAAGAAAGCTCGTTAAAATAAATGAAAATATTGAGTATGTCAAGGACACACTCGATATTTAAAAAGAAAATTCGCAGAGAGTCCCTTGAGTTTCAACTCCATTTCAGGTTTAATAAAATCATGAACGAAATATATAATTTGCTTCGGTGGCAGGATATCGCCGACATCACCATAGTTTCATTTATTATCTACAGAGTCATGTTGCTGATTCGCGGCACCAGGGCTGTGCAGATGCTGGCTGGCATCGCTGTTCTCATTGGTGTATATTTTGGCGCCAGAGAACTGCAGCTCTTGACCCTGTACTGGCTGCTCGGCACCTTGTTAAGCTCTATTTTTCTCCTCATCATTATCATATTCCAGCGCGATATCCGTCGAGCCCTGACCCAAATGGGCCAGGCGGCGCCATTTACAAAGTCCCAGGATGAAACTGTACAATCTCTGGATGAAATACTGCTTGCCACCCAGACCCTGGCCAAGAATAAAATTGGCGCCCTTATAATCCTTGAACGGGAAACAGGACTTAAGGATTATATTGAATCCGGTCAATTGATCGACGCCAAACTCAGTGCAGAACTGCTTATCAGCATCTTTTTAACATCCTCCCCTTTACATGACGGCGGCGTTGTGGTCAGTTCAGGGCGCATTCAAACAGCCCGCTGCGTTCTGCCTTTGACCAAAAACCCCTACATTTCTAAAAAATTAGGCACCCGGCACCGCGCAGCCATAGGAATTTCAGAAGAAACCGACGCGATTGTTATAGTAATTTCTGAAGAAACAAGTCAAATATCATTGGTTCAACATGGTGCAATCACCTCTGATCTAGACGAAAAAACGTTAAGCAGACGGTTAAAAGCAATATTCTCAGCAAAAGAACCCCGATCAATGGTCTGGACAAATTGGTTAAACAGATAATTAAACAGTATAAAAATCAGAAACTTTCCTGGCCAAAGGACTGGTTGCTTAAGTTCCTTTCAGTCCTCTTTGCCATCTTTCTCTGGTATTTTGTCGCCGGTGAAGACCGGGTGGATATGAATGTGCAGATTCCGGTTGAAATTGTCAACCTCCCGCGTACTCTAGTCATCTCCAACCAATTCAAGAACCAACTGGACATCACGGTCAGCGGTCCACGAGGCATGATCAGGAAAATCTCTCAGCAGGGAATCAGCCGGTCAATTGACCTCTCAGAAGCAACACCCGGCAATATTATTATACACAATTCTCCGGACTCGATTAATTTCCCACGGGGGATTGAAACACTGCGGATAACCCCAAATCAGATTGTCTTAGTTGTTGACAGGCTCATCAAAAAAACAATCCCCATTGAACCAGCTGTGACAGGGAAACTCTCCGATGACTTTGAACTCGTTTCCATAACACTTGAACCTGAGGCCCTGTCGGTATCAGGCCCTCAGGAGACCTTGAAAGACACAACTACTATAAAAACGAATCCCATTGATTTATCAGACGTAACAAGCTCCTCCGTAAAACAAGTCCACCTGGACCTGGTTCCGAAAGTTGCCGACCTCATCGGTGAATCAATTGTAAGTGCCCAAATAACGATTAAAGACAAAATCATCCCCAAAAAGGTCCGCCACGTTCCTGTTGAAATTCACGGTCTGGCGGACAACATGAAGGCGAAACTTTCACCAGACAACATCACTATTGTTGCTGGACTGCCTCGAGCTATCGTCAAAAACAGCAATAACCTGACCTCACTCTTCGAACCGTTTATTGAAACAGGTTCACTGCCTGACGGCACCCACGAACTGAAAGTTGAGGTAAAAACATCCTCAAAAATCAGTATTGATGAACTTGTTCCAAACACAGTAAAAGTTACCCTCAAAACCCAGGCGCCCAAGAAAACAGCCAACTAACTTTGATTGGGCATATGAACCACTCCCCATTTACCCTTTACTTATCGACAACGCATTAAGGAACATATATGAGACGACTGTTTGGCACTGACGGTGTACGAGGCACAGCTAATATCTACCCAATGACCAGTGAAATCGCCATGCAGATTGGCCGAAGCATCGCCTTTCTGGTAAAGGACAGGAAACATGGCCACCGAATCGTCATTGGCAAAGACACTCGACTCTCCGGCTACATGATTGAAAATGCCCTGGCCGCTGGAATCTGCTCCATGGGAGTCGATGTGCTTCTGGTCGGACCTTTGCCAACCCCCGGCATTGCCTTTATCACCCACTCCATGCGCGCTGATGCAGGAGTTGTCATCTCGGCTTCCCACAATCCTTTTCAGGACAATGGTATTAAAATTTTTTCAAAGGACGGATTTAAGCTGCCCGATGAGCTTGAAGCCGACATCGAAGATCTTATTTTTTCCCAAAAGATGGCGGCCTTACGACCGGTTGCCGAAGAAATAGGGAAAGCCACCCGCATTGACGATGCACGTGGCCGTTATATCGTTGCTCTTAAAAACACCTTCCCGCAAAAATATACCCTGGATGGTTTTCATATTGTATTGGATTGTGCCCACGGCGCTACCTATGGCGTAGCACCCCACGTTTTTGAAGAACTTGGCGCAAAAGTGACCGCACTCGGAGTCAGCCCCGACGGTAAAAATATCAATCATGAGTGCGGGGCGCTGCACCCGGAATTTATCGCCCAGAAGGTAAAAGAGTTCGGTGCTGATATTGGCATTGCTCTTGATGGCGATGGCGACCGCCTCATCGTCTCTGACGAAAAAGGGGCCATTGTGGATGGCGATCATCTTATGGCTATTTGCGCGGCGGACCTCCTGGGCCGCAAAAAGCTGAAGAAAAAAACCCTTGTCAGCACGGTTATGAGCAACATAGGTCTAGAGATTGCCATGGACAGGCTTGGCGGAAAACTTGTGCGAACGGCGGTTGGTGATCGTTATGTTGTAGAACATATGCGTGCCAATAAATACAATTTTGGCGGCGAGCAATCCGGCCACCTGATTTTTCTGGAACACACAACCACCGGCGATGGTATTCTGGCAGCCCTTCAGGTCATGGCAATTATGATTAAACAGAACAAACCGGTGTCAGAACTTGCACGAATCATGGAAGCCTTCCCACAGGTTCTGAAAAATGTCCGCACCACTCAGAGACTTGACTTAAATCTGGTTCCCGGCTTTCAGAATACTGTAAAAAAAATAGAGAAAAAACTTGGCAATGATGGCCGGGTCCTGGTCCGTCTTTCAGGTACCGAGCCTGTTGTCAGGGTAATGATTGAGGGTAAAGACCACTCTACCATTGAGAGGATGGCAGACGAATTATGTGCGCTCCTGAAAAAGGCCGACGGCCAGTAAGTCCTTTCATCTTCAGTCAACGCCAGCGAAACGGATCTTAGTTGGATAGGCTCATTGCCAAAAAAAATCTTATCGCCTTGCACTTATGTGTGGGGCTGAACCCCCGGCATAATGAAAATACGGCTCGATAAACTTTTAGTCGAAAAAAACCTTGCCGCTACCCGCCAAAAAGCCCAGGCACTTATTCTTGCCGGTCAGGTCCGGGTTGGTGAACACAGATCAGACAAACCAGGGAACATGGTCCAGATGGACGCTCCTGTGACCATTACAGGGCAGGAATGCCCATTTGTCAGCCGGGGCGGGTTTAAACTTGCCAAGGGCCTCGATTACTTTTCAATCAGTCCGCAGTCACTTATCTGTGCAGACATAGGGGCGTCAACCGGTGGATTTACCGACTGCCTTCTCCAAAACGGTGCCCGAAAAGTATATGCAGTCGACGTTGGCTATGGCCAGCTGGACTGGAAACTCAGACAGGATCCACGGGTCATTGTAAAAGAACGGACCAATGCAAGACACTTGATTCCGGCAGATTTTGACGAACCCATTCAACTGGCGGTTATCGATGCCGCCTTCATCTCACTTAAACTTCTTATTCCACCACTCCTACCTTTGTTTGCAACAGATATTGCCATTCTTGCCTTGATAAAACCCCAGTTTGAAGTGGGAAAGGGGAAAATAGGCAAAGGCGGGGTCGTAAAAGACCCTGCCCTGCACAATCAAGTCATCAACGACATTCTTGGCTTTAGCGCGGGGCTTGATCTGACCTCTGCCGGGACCACCGAGTCACCCATTCTGGGGCCAAAAGGCAACAAAGAGTTTCTTATCTATCTTCGTGGCAAACGCTGAACAACAGCCCCCTCTCCTTTGCTCCATTTTGCCTGGCATTGACCGTTTTCTATCCCCCCGGGCACTATACGACAGCGCAGTATTCAAGGCCCTGCCCCACATACATGTTCTCAAGATTTTTTCACAATCACACCTTGACATCTCTTAAGTTTTCAAGGGTATAATAGATATGCAATCCCTTTCCAAATCACCTGGAAATGAAACCAGCTCGGTAACTACGCACCTTCCCGGCGAGGCCACTATGATATACTTGATATCCCGTATTCTGCTTGTTTTCCTTGTAAGTTTTTGCTTTATGCATGACGCTTCCGTCCACGCTAAAGAGGTCCCAGCGCCATCCGCTGCTGAAAACCCAAAAACGGTGCGGGTCGGCATCTACCTGAACTTTCCTTTTGTCTATGAAAAAGATGGCCTGCCAACCGGCTTCCAGGTCGAAATTTTAAAAGAAGTGGCAAAGCGGGAAGGCTGGCAACTTGAGTACCAATTTCTGGGATCTTTAAAGAATGTCCTCAGTGCCCTCGAGGATGGCACCCTTGACCTGAGTATGGGACTGAACAAGACGGAAGAACGCCTCAAGTTTCTCTCTTTTTCATCCGAGAAAACCGCAGACCAGATGAACCAGATTTTTGTACACTCTAAACGCGAGGATATCCGAAAAATTAAAGATCTTGACGGCAAAACAGTGGGCTATATTGATCAGGACAGTTTTGGGACCAATTTCATCGAGGTCTGCAACAATCTTGGGATACACCCTGTCACCCGGCAGATCAATTCATACGAACAACTGGCAAGTGCGGTACTCACCGATGCCGTTGACGCTGGTATTTTCAGCGCTTTTCAGGGAAAGAAAATTTCACAAACTTACGCGTTGCGAGCAACCCCAATTACCTTCAAAAAAACCGGAGTGTTTTTCGCAGCACCCAAATCCGGCAACAATACGATTATCCGCAACATAGACAGCTACCTGACCACCTGGAAAACCAAGAAAAATTCCCCCTTTCATCGCCTTGAAACCGAATTTCTGCAAAATAGTCTTCCTCATCAAAATCAATGGACAGATCGTGAAATTCTCATCACGGTCTGCCTGTGTACGCTTCTTCTTCTCTTCAGTATTCTGCTGGGCAATTTCATGTCCAAGGAAATATCCAGAAAAAATATCTCAAAGGCCTCAATCATTAACCTGCTGCTGTTCATCGCAGTCGTTACAATGACCTTTTGGATTCTGGATTCGTTTATTGAATGGTTGTTCTTTAACTCAGAGCACGAGCGTGAACTACTGGAACTGTTCATTACCGATGTACCCCCGGAAAACCTCTATATCCGGGGGATGTTTTTTGGGCTCAGCTGTTTTTTTGGTCTTTTCATGGCCAGATATATAAGCAAATATGAAGAAGTAGTAAATTTCCTCATGCAGAATGTAGACAGATTTGAGCAACTGATGGACAATGCACCGGACATGATTTGTCGAATGGCAATTCCCAGCGGACGCTATGATTTTGTCAACAAGGCCTCAATGGATCTCTGCGGATACACCCCGGAGGAATTCTATAAACACCCCCGTCTGATGGAAGATTTAGCACATCCGGACTGGGAAGATTATCTAGAGAAAAAGTGGAAAGATATTATGGCCGGCAAAATGGAACCCTCGTACCAATATCAGATCATCACTAAATCAGGTGAAACACGCTGGTTTAACCAGCGAAACACTTTTTATACCAATGGCAACGGCAAGCTGACCTCAATTGAGGCCATTGTTACCGATATAACCAACTTCGAGAGCCCAGCAACTTCCCCAAAAAATAATAAGGATAGTTGGCAAAATCGCAGTTAACCTGCCACACAGGAGACAAAAATACGTGAGGGGGACGCTGGTGCAAAAATAACTTATTTAATATAGCGTTGACACTCAGGCAATTCTTCCTGGCTGACCAGACGATTTACCGTCGAGGTCGTAATGCCGAGGACTCGAGCCACCTCCGCACCGGAATAACCCATCTTGCGCACCACTATCTGGCTCAATATCTTTCCGAGTGTATAAAAGGGGTCAGAACAAAATTAATCCCTCTTCTTTCTCCATCCAGCGGGCGTCCACGCTTTTTTGATCTTAAACGTCTGCCTGTTAATTCTTCTAACTCTTCTTTAAATCTATCGTTTCCGACCGCCATGCCTTTATGGCTATTGCCCCTTATCTCTTCCAGCAATTGACCATCAACATGGTTCTTAAACAGCTCACGATAAATACGTTGCCGGATGGATGAGTCTGCGCCCAACTGCAAATATTCTTGGTGCGGGCTACACAGTTCCGAAACCATACCCAATGCATTGATTTGATAGCTCGACCACTTATAATCACCTGGGTCTGTTACCATCCCTGCTCTAACAGGATTCAGTTCAATATACCTATAGACTTCAAGAGGTAACGCTCCGCTTGAATCAGGCAGGATTTAAAACGACCTTCCCACAATGTTCCGCTTCGCGAATATTCAAAATTGAAATACTGGACATATCGACGGCCCAGGGCCTGCATCATGCGACTAATGCCTCCATCCTGCCGGGGAGTGCAAAGCAGATGAATAATGGTTGGTCATCATGACCCAAGAATGGATAGCAACCTTGTACTTTTTAGAATACTCTTTCAGCAAGCCAGCATAAAATCCATGATCGTCGTTGCAAACAAAGCAAGCCTGACGGTTATTGCCACGCAGGATGACATGTACAGGAATATTTACAGGTGTTAGCCTTTCGAGACGTGCCATTAGATTCTCTTTTTAGTATTACAAATATCAGATCGAGGTCATAGGGCACCATACCCAGTATCGAACCCTTTAATTTGACAATTATCTGCTGCGGGTAGGTAAAAATTCTACCCTTTTCATTCCTCAATTCCAAATTTATTTTTACTCTGACCCCTTTTATTACTTTTATTATTCTGCGCGCGCAGCCCAACTAATCGGATGAAAGCAGATGGACGGCTTTTAATGATCGGTGATGACGTTGGTTTTTGTTCGTTCGGAGTAGAACTGCATCGGTACTGTGGTTGTCACATTTTGTGCAGGCTATGTCCGGCGGCTGCGCATTAATGCCGTCCCTGTCGGGCGCATAAAATCGTCTTATATTTAATGCGGAAGCAAAGCTCGGTACGGCTTCCGCCGCCGCATTCAAACATAAGGAATTTTATGCAACATAGCAGAGCACAAAATCCGCCAACCACTTACGATTACATGCCCACCCGACCGCCCGGTATTGCAATCGTCACAAATTTTTTCACTTGCTCTACCGAAAAAAGGGAAAGACAAGCAGAGCAACAAACACAATCGCCAAGAAGCAGTATAGGAATTTTTCCGCCAAACTTTTCTGTAAGAATTCCTTCAACACTATCAGTGAGTATAAAAGGGCAATAAGAGCGCCTCCAGCCCAAGCCATATCAAAAAGGCGATTATAGGTCTCTTCACTGAACTGAAAAAAAGCATTTGCAGTTGGAAGAATTATTACGCCTGCAATCCCCATAACAATGCCAAAAACAAAAAATGGAGCGACAATATTGCGTTCAACTTTCAAGATGATTTACCTCTCTTAAATTTGTTATTTCTTAAAGTATGGCGTGCTCTGAATTAAAGCATCAAAAGCACTAACACCGCCTAAGCCCTTTAAGTATTGGTCTGCGTTTCCGAAGAATGTGGGGCCAAACTTCCCTCCACCTTCCAGTATGCGATATCCATAGGGATTGTAGATAGAAGGAACTGTTGCTAATCGTGACGCTCGTAAGCTCATAAGGTCTAGTGCAAGATCCGCTACTGTAGCAAGATTCTGTGCATTCTCATTACAAGGAGCCGCTAGCCCTGCAACATCATTAAAAAATGTACCTTTACTAACTGGTGCCTCATCTCGTAGTGCAGCAACCAAGTTTCTAAAATTTGCTGTAGCTCCATATGCAGATTTAAAAACTACAGCACCACCAAGCACTGAGCCAGCTCCTCCTGTTCCCACAGCAAAGACAGTTCCACCGACAGCACCTAATGTATTGCCAATCAAACCTGCTCCAGACCTAAGTGCTCTCGGCATGTCTATTAGCCCATATGGATCAATAGAGTTGATCGGGTTTGCACCCGCATATAGATAAAG
>Ga0102953_1000609_pt1 | contig 24347 bp, 20 predicted proteins | sample SalPon2A_C_D2_MG_FD_78509 | JGI IMG/M metagenome (GOLD analysis project Ga0102953, IMG submission 78509) | Soil microbial communities from South San Francisco under conditions of wetland restoration - Salt Pond MetaG R2A_C_D2_MG | ecosystem: Environmental > Terrestrial > Soil > Wetlands | place... | reverse complement strand
AGCCGCCCTGCCGTGGAAGCTGGAGAACGTCTGGGTTTTTTACCCGGTGACTTGAAAGAGAAAATCGATCCTTATCTGCAGCCGTTGTACGATGCCTTGCAAGATATGATTCCGGCCAAAAAGCTGGAGGAGTTCATGAAAGATGGCATCATCCAAATTGCACCATTGGCATTTATGCGTGGTCGAACGCTCAGCGATGCCTTTGTCATTTTGGATGAAGCGCAGAATACCACGCTTAACCAACTAAAAATGTTCCTCACCAGAATGGGAATGAATGCCAAGTTCGTTATCACTGGTGATGAAACCCAGATTGACCTTCCATCAGCCAATCAATCAGGGCTGGTGCAAGCAAAACGAATTTTGAAGAACATCAAGGACATTTCCTTTGTTTACTTCAATGCTAAAGACATCGTACGCCATCGACTGGTTCGTGAAATCGTTAATGCCTACGATGAATTTCATCAAAAAGAATCGACGAAGAAACAAGAATCATCACAAGATAAAAATAACAAAAATGACAAAAGCATTAACTAAAACAGACTTTAACTTCCCAAAGCAAAAGAGTGTTTATCATGGTAAAGTCAGAGATGTTTATAACATTGATGATGAGTATTTAGTCATGGTCGTATCGGATCGGATTTCGGCATTCGATGTTATCTTGCCCGAAGGAATTCCTTACAAAGGACAAGTGCTGAACCAAATAGCTGCCAAGTTTTTGGATGCAACAGCAGATATTGTTCCGAATTGGAAAATTGCAACGCCCGATCCTAACGTAACTGTTGGGCACCATTGTGAGCCTTTTAAAGTTGAAATGGTGATTCGTGGATACCTGACCGGTCATGCCTGGCGTGAGTACCGCGATGGCAAACGCAGTCTTTGCGGCGTTCCACTGGCTGAAGGAATGATTGAAAATCAAAAGTTTGACGAACCAATTCTGACTCCAACAACGAAAGAAGATGTTGGTCATGATGAAGACATTTCTCGTGAAGAAATCATTTCCCAAGGATTGGTTACCAAAGAAGATTACGAAGTGCTTGAAGACTATACCCGCAAATTATTCCAACGCGGAACGGAGATGGCTGCTGAAAAAGGATTGATTTTGGTTGATACCAAATATGAATTCGGTAAAAAAGACGGTAAAATTTATCTGATTGACGAAATCAACACGCCGGATTCAAGCCGTTACTTCTATGCTGAAGGTTATGAAGAACGTTTGGAAAATGGTGAAAAGCAGAAGCAGCTTTCCAAAGAATTTGTGCGTCAGTGGCTGATTGAAAATGGGTTCCAAGGTAAAGAAGGACAAGAAGTGCCCCAAATGGACGAAGCATTTGTAACTTCAGTAACCGATCGTTACATCGAGCTTTTTGAAAACATTACAGGCGACAAATTTACCAAATCCGATGTGAATGACATTAACAATCGCATTGAAGAAAATGTATTGAATTGGTTGAATAAATAGTCAACCATCAAACACCATTCGAATCCCGGGCTGATCAGTTCGGGATTTTTTATACCGGTATATAAAAGTAAAAGTCCGATCCTTTGCCCGGTTCCGATTTTACACCAATATCGCCTCCCATCAAATGAATAATCCGTTGCGAAATGGCCAGGCCCAGACCTGTTCCACCATAATTTTTATTGGCATGTTCGCGTGCCTGTATAAAACGTTTAAAAATATCCTGGATTTCTTCTGGCTGAATGCCAACACCGGAATCCTCCACATGAAAATGAAGCCATTTTCCTCGCTTGTATACCGATAACCTGATAAAGCCATGGTGAGTAAATTTCAGCGCATTACCAATTAAATTATTCAACACCTGTTTCAATCGAAACTTATCGGTTGATACACGAAACCCAATGGGCAAATTATTTTTTAACTCAAACCGAATATCTGAAACCTTCTGTTTGGTAAGCATTTCCCGATAATTCAATTCAATATCATTCAATAATTCTTCCAGCTCAAATTCTTCGCGATAAATCGTGAGTTGGTTCGATTCAATCTTTGAAATATCAATGATATCGTTGATCAATTTGAGCAATGTCTCCCCATTCCGATGCACCAATTCAATGTACTTCAATTTGTCTTTATCACTCTCTGCCGAATCATTAAGCAGGCTGGAAAATCCCAGGATAGCATTCATCGGTGTCCTGATTTCATGAGACATGTTGGCCAAAAAGGCTGTTTTCAAACGATCGGCCTCCTTCGCCTTTTTCTGTTCAAGTACCAACTTCTGAAACATTTTTTCACGCTCAGCAATCATTTCATTGGCCACTGCCCCCATACTTTTAAACTCAATAAAATACAGGTTGTCTAAGTCAATACTTTTATAACGTGCTTTGCTCTCCATAAAAAATCGTGAAAAATTCTGTAAATCAGCCGTATAATTTGAATGAAATCGATAAATAAAATAGGATTCAATCAATAAAACCAGGAGTAACAAAACGAATATAGCGACAAGATTTCGTATCAACCCATATTTCAGTCGCTCTTGCTGACCGGAAATCTCTTTCCATATTTCGTCCAGATAAAATCCGCCCCCAACAATCCATTCTGTTCCCGGATACAGTTTCACAAACGATAGCTTGGGAACCTTTTCAGTCTTGCCTATTTTGTTCCATTTGTAAGTAAAAAAACCTCCATCGGGTGAAGACAAAGCAGTTGCCAACTCCTTTTTAAAGACGTTTGTTTTATCCGAATCACTATTGTCCAGCAAGTTAAGATCACCATTATATGCTTCACCATCCATGACTACCGGATCCCCATCAATCTCATTAACAAAAACATAACCTCCATCTCTAAAATGATCTTTACTGATTTTATCTGCTACTTCCTTTTTGAATTCATCGTAATAATCTTCCATGTAGGTTTTGGAGCCGAAATACCAATTAAAGGGATGAAACTTTTTCACATAGACAACCTTATTCTTTGGCATACCGCCATCCTCTATCTGCCCCCCATCGCCATATCTTACAAATCCTTCATCATTATTTTTCAGAAAATGGATTTCATTTTGAACGACTGAATGGCCATTCATATCCTTCATTTTGATCAGATCAGCACCAATATTTTCTGATTGCCGGGGATAATAAACACCTTTACCATCCAAATCATTGATAAAGACTTCCGTGAATTTATTATCGTTTTTGATAGACGAGGTTGCGTTTATAATGAGTTTTTTCAGCGATTCTGCATCCATTTTTCCAGCGTACGTCTCGTAAAGTTCTTGTGCCACATTAAAAGCAAAAGTCACATTATGCTGAACTACATTCAACATCTGCTGATCGAACAATTCCTTCTGGCTGGCAATATATCCAACTTCAATATTGATCAAATCACGAATAAATTCTTTACGCTCATCCAAATGTATTTGTTGCTGTTCTTCACTTATTTCTCGAAAAACCATAACTTCATGGATGCTCACAATGGCTGCAAGAACAACAGTCATTATTAATGTCGAAAAGATTACAATGCGTCGAATGTAAACGGTAAGACTTCTCGATCTGAATCTCTTTCTAAACAGCTCTCCAAACATTCGCTTCTTTGAAAATGTTGATGAATACTAGCAGCCTTTCTAACAAATTTAGTGATATCTCATGAAATAATGTCAGCTTCACCATAGATTTAAATTCCGACAAGGCCCCACCCTGCCAGTGAAACACTTCATTTTTACTTAAGTGCACAAAATATTTGGGTCGGAAACAACCGGCAATCCGCTATAATGCCCATGAATGCTGTTAAAACTTGTTAAACAATTCAAAGGAAATAAAAATGTTAAAACACTGGCATTCTTTATGCGTTTAACTAGCACGATTACAATAAGACAAATAACTTTTAAATGATAAAGAGATGAAAAATTACAAAAGATTTGGCTTTACACTTGTTGTGGCACTCTTTAGTGCATTTGTTGCCGTATGGGCTTACAATCGCTTTTTTGAACAACCTCAAATTGTAACGGTTCCTCAACAAACCAAGGATATGCAGTACACGAGCATGCCTTCTGCCCCGCAAGGCCACGCTCCCGACTTAACTTACGCAGCTGAGAAATCGGTTCATGCGGTTGTTCACGTAAAAGTAAAATCGAAAATGAATGTACAATATAGTAATCCATTATTTGAATGGTTTTATGGCGATCGACAACACCCGCAGCAACAACAGGAAATGGAAGGTGCCGGATCAGGTGTCATTATCAGTCCTGATGGCTATATTGTGACCAACAACCATGTGATTGATGGCGCTGATGATATTCAGGTCATCCTGAATGACAAACGACAATACACCGCTAAATTGATTGGTACCGACCCAACAACAGATGTTGCTCTTTTAAAAATTGACGAAAAAGACCTGCCTTATTTGAAGTATGGCAACTCTGACGCCTTGAAACTCGGCGAGTGGGTGCTGGCCGTTGGTAATCCCTTCAACCTGACTTCAACAGTTACAGCAGGTATCGTTAGTCAAAAAAGCAGAAATATTGGAATTAACCGGACCAGCATGAGTATTGAGTCGTTCATTCAAACAGACGCTGCCGTTAACCCGGGAAACAGCGGTGGTGCATTAGTCAACATGGATGGAGAGCTTGTAGGAATTAATACAGCAATTGCCTCCAGAACAGGTTCTTATTCAGGCTATTCTTTTGCCATTCCTTCAGCAATCGTTGAAAAAGTAGTTAGCGACCTGAAAGAATATGGGCAGGTGCAACGCGCTCTTCTTGGTGTTCAAATTCAGGATGTAACAGCACAACTTGCTAAAGATCATGACCTAAAAGAAATAGAAGGAGTTTATGTTGCCGGAATTAGTGACGACAGTGGCGCAGAGGCTGCTGGAATTGAAAAAGGTGACGTGATTATAAGCATCGACGGAGTAGTTGTTAACTCAACTTCACAGCTGCAAGAACAAGTCAGCAAACACAGTCCGGGCGATAAGGTGAAAATTTTGATAAAAAGAGATAACAAACCGAAACAATTTCAAGTAACCCTCCGTAACATGCAGGGAAATACAGGAATCGTCAAAGCTAGCGACAATGAAATATTAGGCGCTAAATTTGGCAGACTGTCGGAAAACGAGAAATACCAACTTCGATTAAGCCATGGGATTAAAATCACAGATTTAGGAAAAGGCAAGCTAAAAGATGCTGGGCTTAAAGACGGATTTATTATCACTGCCGTGAACAAGGAAGAGGTTGATTCGGTTAATGATTTTAAACGAATTATAAATTCAGCCAAAGGCGGTGTTCTAATCGAAGGGATGTATCCAAATGGGGAGCCGGCCTATTTTGTTTTTGGAATTGATAAGTAGAATATTACTTCATTATTATTAATATATCAAAAACCATCCGCCAAAGCTGTCCATAAGTTTGAATAATTGACTGTAAAAGTCTATATTTGCACGATTTTTTAGAAGGGTATATGAGACAATTAAAGATTACAAAATCGATCACCAACCGTGAGAGTGCTTCTCTCGACAAGTATTTACAAGAAATCGGAAAAGAAGATCTGATTACTGTTGAAGAGGAAGTAGAATTGGCACAGCGGATTAAGAAAGGCGATCAACATGCATTGGAGAAACTGACCCGTGCAAACTTGAGGTTCGTTGTTTCAGTGGCAAAACAGTATCAAAACCAGGGATTAAGTCTTCCGGACTTAATTAACGAAGGCAACCTTGGATTGATCAAAGCAGCTGAAAAGTTTGACGAAACCCGCGGGTTTAAATTCATTTCCTATGCTGTGTGGTGGATTCGCCAGTCCATCCTTCAGGCTTTGGCAGAACAATCGCGAATTGTTCGATTACCATTGAACCAGGTTGGTTCGTTGAATAAGATCAACAAAGCATTTTCCAAATTCGAACAGGAAAACGAGCGTAAGCCATCACCGGAGGAATTAGCTGATTCATTGGAGTTGCCACCTGAAAAGGTTGCAGACACCTTAAGAGTGTCTGGGCGTCACATTTCTGTTGATGCACCGTTCGTTGAAGGTGAAGACAACAGCCTCCTTGACGTTCTGGTTAATAATGATTCTCCAAATGCAGACCGTAGTCTGATGATGGAATCATTGGCCAGAGAAATCGAGCGTGCTCTCGCTACCCTTACAGAACGCGAAAGTGACATCATTCGGATGTTCTTCGGAATTGGTTGTCAAGAGATGACCCTGGAAGAAATTGGTGAGCGATTCGGACTAACCCGTGAAAGGGTTCGACAAATTAAGGAAAAAGCAATTCGAAGATTGCGACACACGTCCAGAAGTAAGTTATTAAAAACATATCTAGGATAAGAAAAGAAACCGCCTAATCAGGCGGTTTTTTTTGCTCCAATGCAAACTTATCACTCCCGGTCTTTGTTCCCACTTCATTGTAAATGCAATCATAATGCTTATTCTTTGGATCATCATTTTAGTTGTCGTGATTGGCTATGTAGTCATTCGCTTCAATCCTGCCTTTGGCAGTCGAATAAAAACGTCCGATCAGCAACATATCATTAAATCACCCAACTTCAGAGACGGAAAATTTCAAAACCCGGTGGAAACACGAATGCAGGTTGATCACCTTCCATTTCTTAAGCTGTTCAAAGAATTCCTGTCGAATAAAGGGAACCGGGTTCCAACAAATGTCATTCCAACCAACCCAATCGATAAAACGAAATATCACAAGGGAACTGATGATGTCAAAATCTGCTGGTTGGGACATTCAACGATGTTGATTGAAATTGAAGGTAAACTAGTCCTGACTGATCCGGTTTTTTGCAAGCGGCCCTCTCCTTTTCAGTTTATTGGATCCAAAGCCTTTCCATACACCGTAATTTACTCATTGAAGGATTTACCGGAGATTGACCTGGTGCTGATTTCTCACGATCACTACGACCACCTGGATCATCGTGTCATTCGCCAATTAAGCTCCAAAAAAGTTAATTTTGTGACGCCCCTTGGTGTTGGCAATCACCTGACAACCTGGGGAATTTCACCAAACCAGATTACAGAGTTGGATTGGTGGGACGAATTTCAATTCAGCAAAGAAATAAAATTGGCAGCAACGCCTGCCCGTCATTTTACAGGACGCGGCCTAAATAATCGTTTCTCAACCTTGTGGGCATCGTGGGTCATTTCAGGAGCGAACCATCAAGTGTTCTTCGGAGCTGATTCCGGGTACTTCCCGGGATTTAAAACGATTGGTGAAAAATACGGACCTTTCGACATTGCCATGCTCGAATGTGGGCAGTATAGCCAATATTGGCCATACATCCACATGGCACCAGAGCAAACTTACCAGGCTGCAAAAGAATTAAAAACCAAAGTACTTCTACCCATTCACTGGGGTAAATTCAAGCTAAGCATTCACCCATGGACTGAACCCATGGAAAGACTTTTAGCAGCGAACAACTCTGGCGAACTGCGGATCACAACACCGGAAATTGGTGAGACTATTGAACTCAGTTCACCACTTCCAAGCAAAAAATGGTGGCGACACATCAATCAACATTAATTTACCGCTTGTTTTTTAACTCTCCTTTCATGAAAGCCATCGGATTGTAGAAAATGTTGTCTCGAATTCGCGCCTGGCGTGCCAGTCTCCAGTTTTCAACATAGGTGAGCGCTTTATGCAGCAAATCGAAGTATAAGGCAATCATCATCAGAAAGGTGAAGGTCCACAAAACGGCAATATCAAACCAAATAGTGTCAATCTTCCAATTGCCAATTAACTTGTACGATGCGTAGAAATGGGCTCGTCCATTGTTGTGCGCTGGTTTTCGAAAAATTGGCTCATCGCCTTGATAAATACGGTCGTCTGAGATGTAAGTTTTATGCAAACTGTATTTGTCACGAACCAGGCTTTCCAGCTTCTTATTGGTATAACGATCCCGAAAAGCAATCAATTTTTTGTTGTCGCCACCGAACTTTTTCAACATTCCTGCGTGTTCCAAATTCAATGAATCAGTAGCCTTTTGATACCGGTCTTTATAAATAAATTGCGAGTCGCGCAGGTAATTTTGCAAAGCACTGTTCCATGCTGAATTAAACTGATTTGACCCGATCAACTCAACACCCCGCAGAACTGAATCACTCAAATGATCTACATCATTCGTCAAATCTGAAAACGAATTTTTCAGCAATGGAACAATTGTAGCTGCCTCATCTCTCTTTCCTCTATTATTTAAAGTGTTGTATGTTTCCAGGTAATTCTTAATTTCCGGAATCCAGTAAAATGCCTTAAACCCGATATCATTCTTGGCTTGTTCCTCATCAAAAAGCACTTTCCGGTACGAATTATTTTTGAACTGGTTGACCGCTAAAGCCTCATACCCCCAACGCGAAGCCATCAGGTCTCCAATGAGCGGCGTTTTGTTGTAATTGCTCAATGACGAATTCATTTTATTGAAATCGATGATGACGCCGCTGAGCAACAACTGTGGCACCAACAACAATGGAATCAGGATATAAATGGCAACTGCAGTATTCAATCCTGCTGAAAGATTGAGTCCCAACAGGTTGGCAAAGCAAATGGTCGAAAACAGGATTGCCCACATCGACAATGTGAGACCATGAATTTCAAGCATGTAGTTGCCAATCAATACAAACGATAGCATTTGCACGGCCGACAATAAGAATAAAATGATGACTTTGGAAGAAATATAGGCGCCACGACTCAAATTCAGGAATTCCTCTCGTTTCAATATCTTCCGGTCCTTGAAAATTTCTTCGGCGCTAATACTGAGTCCAATAAACAAGGCCACCACAATGCTCATAAATAGGAATGCCGGCAAATTATCATTGTTAGCCAACCAATAAACACCATCTTCTGAATACTTAGAAAAAAATCCGAGAATAACGGCCAGGATGGGCGCTTCCAACAAAGCAATAGCTAAATATTGACGGTTAGAACTTTTGGTTTCAAAATCACGTTGCATGAATAGTTTTAGCTGTCTAAACCACTTAGGAATTTTAAAATGAACCTCCGGAAATACTTCTTTTTCAACGGGATTGGTCTCCATAAAATCAATCACACGCGGCTCCACATTCTTCTTATAACGCTGGTACCAATCCTCGGGTGATATTTTCCGCCGACGAATGCTTTTCCCAAACGGATCGACCATCCGGGCTTCAATGATGCGCAAAGGCTGTTCAGTCTTCACATTACCACAGCTCAAACACTCGCTTTCATCAGGATTGATGTAGTTAGCCTGATTTTTAAAATAGGTAATGGCATCCATCGGGTTACCAAAAAAGACCACCCGCCCACCTTTGTCCATGATGATCATCCGATCGAACAGCTTGTAAAGATCGCTGGACGGCTGATGGATGTTGGCAAACACAAGCCTCCCTTTTAGTGTTTGCTTTTTAAGCAAGTACATAACCTTTTCCGAATCAGCCGATGATAACCCCGAAGTTGGTTCATCAACGAATAAAATAGCCGGTTCGCGCATCAACTCTAAGGCGATGTTTAAACGTTTGCGCTGACCACCACTCAATATTTTTTTCAGCGGGCTGCCGACAACCAAATCACGGGCTTCCACCAAGTCGAAGTCGACCAATGCACGTTCAATTTTCGCTTCAATTTCCTGGTCACTCATATCGCCAAAGCAAAACCGGGCATTGAATTCGAGGTTTTTATATACCGTCAATTCTTCCAAAAGCAAGTCATCCTGCGGCACATAACCGATCACCCCTTTCAGCCGTTCATCATTTCGGGGATCATGTAAATCATAGCCATTAATAGTGATGCTTCCTTTGTAGGGTTTCAATTTTCCATTCAATACATTGAGCAAGGTGGTTTTTCCAACACCACTACCGCCCATAATGCCAACCAGGTCGCCTGAACGCTCCTGGAAACTAAGAGGATGGACTCCATAATTTCGTCTTGTAAAACGGTATTCAATATTTTCAACATTGAAGACAATTCGTGGTTTACCCTCTTGCTGTACAAAGCGGGTCATCACGCTACTATAGTAAATTGGAATAATACGCGATGTTTTCAGAATACCACCCGGAGGAAAAACATACAAACGGTGCTGGGTCAACCGGTGTCCATTCAGGTACATGTTACGTGGTCCCCAGTACTTAAAGAAAAGCGCATTGATACTTCCAATACGAATTAATTCCAGCTCGACCTGCATGTTTTCACGATACAAATGCTTGATCTCTTTATCGTGATATTCTTCATTTCCATTAACGACAAACAAGTTGGCTTTGTCTTTAACCTTCTGAATGGAAAATAAATGGAAACGATAGAGGTTATCGTATTCTTTGGGATTGATCTTCAAACCACGAGCCACCAGGTTAACGATTTTCAGATCATCAAGTTTAAAATCACCGTCCTTTCTAATGAAGTTCAACAGTTGGGCAACAATCATGAAACGCGTTCCCAAATCAAATTGGCCGGCAATGTCATCGCATATTTGATTGATGTACGTTTTGTTGATGAATTTATCACCGTTACCTTCGTGTCGATACAAAATATCACGGTTGGTGATGTGATAATGATCGACAAAATCGAGGTAATGCTTGTGATACACTTCAACAAGCTCACGGTTAAAATTTTCGTTCAAAAACGACTCTACCAACTTGGACGACATGGCTTTTGATTCCTCGTCGTGGTAGTCGGTAATGATGGCAAATAACCGTATCAGCGTTTCAATGATCCCCTCGTACATAGGCCCTAATTTAAGAAAAAACGGATTTCTGAATTCCCGAAAGTGCGGCGAATTGCAAAAACCCGTTTATATTTTATTCAATGAATGAGTCTTACTGTGTAAATTTATCCCTCATGGTAGTGACGGCATCGGTCAATTTTTCAACCTGCTCTTTGGTCATTGAAGTCGTGCCTTCCTGTAGGGCAAAAATTTTATTAATCGCCACAATATCCTGGTAAACATCGCTCAACATTTCGGAATCCTTGTATTCTGCCATCATACTGTCTAACTTTATCAATGGCTCTTTCTGGAACAAAATCGCTTTGATCAGTTTTGGATTCTGGAATGTATTTTCTGAAACGTGCGTTGTGAGGTACAGACCTTCGATTACTGTTCCAGACAAAACGAGGTATGAAACTTCTGTTCTTCCCTGCTGATTTAAGTAGGCATAAGCATTTTGAAACATGGTAGTAACCAAGTTGACCAAGCTATCTTTATTGTCCAGATTCGCTTCAATTTTATCCGGCAAATTTTCATCAAACGCTGACGTCATGTCCAGTTCGCGAACCAACGTTTCGCTGGCTTTAAAATAGTTTTGGACGGCAGCTTTTTGATTGTATGTTGTTGCATAGGCAAGATCGGCTGTGTAAACACCAAGATTTACCGCACGTTCTTTTTCTGAAAAGTAATCCGTTGCTTTTTCCGGGCTGTTGGTAATTCCTACAATGTAACTCGCTTCAATCTCGTTGAGCATATTAGTTACATCGAAAGCAGAAACAAGTGGATAAGAATATTCCTTAATTTCCTTTTCAATCGTTTTTTCAACAGCTTTTGTTTCTTCCTTTTTGGCTTTTTTACCACCACTGCAGGAGCTCATTCCTACGGCGAAAAGACCAGAAAGAATCACCAAAGAAAACAATTTGTATGTACTCGTTCTTTTCATGTTTATGGTTTTTAAAATGTGATTGTTCATTTTCCTCTCAAGCCACTATTGGCAAAAATTACAAATATGGCGTTGGAGGAATGCTCTTTTGTAAATTTTTAAGCTAAAATAATACAAAAATGTCGGTCACAACAGCATTTAAAAATGATTTTTTCGTTTAATTAAAATAACAATAACAGTCTTTTAAACCGTGAATTGCGTTGGTATTCGGCTTCTTCTGAATCGTTAACTTTCAATTAACCTTCTTGTTGCACCCTCAATTCAAGACAACTTTGAACTGATTAGTCGAATAAATTCTTCCCGCGTAGCAACACGTTCAAAGGCGCCTGTAAAATCTGATGTTGTGGTAATTGAGTGCTGTTTTTGAATGCCCCTCATTTGCATGCACAAGTGCTGCGCTTCAATGACAACGGCCACTCCCAGGGGATTCAATGTCTGTTGAATACATTCTTTAATTTGCAATGTCAGCCGCTCCTGAACTTGCAAACGGCGAGAGAAAGCATCCACCACCCGTGCAATTTTACTCAACCCGGTGATGTATCCGTTTGGGATGTATCCCACGTGTGCTTTCCCTATAAATGGCAGCATATGGTGTTCGCACATCGAATAAATTTCAATTTCCTTCACGATGACCATCTGTTGGTAATCTTCCTTAAACATGGCCGAACGCAACATCTCCTCCGGATCTTGTTCGTAACCCTGAAGCAAAAACTGCATGGCTTTGGCTACCCGCTGAGGAGTTTTTTCCAACCCTTCGCGATCAATATCCTCACCTAAAAGAGAAATGATTTCTTTATAATGATCGCCTATTTTTTGCGTATTCTCACTATCAAATCGTTCGATTCGCTGATACCCGCTTTGTTCCCCGTTCAATGATTCTTCCATACAATTTTTCTTGTGTCGGGGGGAAAACCTCCGGCTGATTTACGAAAGCAAAATTAATAACTTATTCCTAGAAATACTGGATGAAGCCCATAAATCGGGCATTTGAGTTAAATTCATGTAAAATTTGAAGGGGTGCCCGACGGTTTCCGATCAACAGTTCCTGAATTATTTTGGAACTTCATATCCTAATTCTGATTCAGCTTTATATTGAACGATTAATCTTTTTTCGTGAAAACTGGAATTATTTTTCATATCACGAACAATATTTTAACATTTTTTAAGTTATTCTTGTGTTCTCACAAGAGAAATCGAATTGACCAAATACTTTTTCTATGATAGTTATTACCGGCGCCGCAGGTTTTATTGGGAGTTACATGGCAGGGAAACTTAATCAGGAAGGGTTCAATGACCTCGTTCTGGTTGATAAGTTCAATGACCCGTTAAAAATTTCCAATTACATCTCAAAAACATACAATACGCTTGTTGACAGGGATGTATTTTTTGAATGGCTCAATGATAATCACCCATTTGTGCAATGCATTGTCCACATGGGAGCACGCACCGACACCATTGGACAAGAGCCTGAAATTTACAAACAATTGAACCTTGATTATTCAAAACGAATTTGGAACAGTTGTATTGAATATGGTTTGCCATTGGTATATGCTTCGTCAGCATCAACTTATGGCGATGGACAATTCGGGTTTGATGACGATCATTCGCTGACCAACAAATACAAGCCGTTGAACCTTTATGCACAATCAAAGCATGATTTTGACGTTTGGGCGTTGGCACAGGAAAAGAAACCTTATTTTTGGGCAGGACTGAAGTTTTTTAATGTTTTCGGGCCCAATGAATACCACAAAGGACGGATGGCTTCCGTTGTTTTCCAGGCGTTCAACCGAATTTCAGACACTGGCAAAATGACCTTGTTTCGCTCCCATCACCCGAACTTTAATGATGGAGAACAAGCCCGTGACTTTATTTATGTAGAAGATGTCGCCAATGTGATGCTTCATTTTATGAAAACACGAAGGCATTCTGGCATTTACAACGTTGGCACCGGGGTGGCACGTACCTATTTGGACTTGGCCAAATCTGTATTCAACGCAATGAACGTTAAACCAGACATCAGTTTTGTGGATACTCCCGAGGACATTCGCGGAAATTATCAATATTACACCTGTGCAACTATCAATAAGCTTCGCCAAGCTGGGTACGACAAACCTTTCACTTCGCTGGAGGATGCTGTGAAAGATTATGTCCAATCCTACCTTGTGGCCGAATATTGCTATTAAATGCTGGAAGAAGGAAGTTGGAATAAACCTAAAAGATCAAGTTGTGTTATTTGGAATTTGATCTTTGGAATTTGGATTTTGCCCCCCAAGATCAGTGGTCGCGTGTAAAAACCCAGTTTTTTCCTTTCGACAAATCATTATTGAAATAATAACCCTCCAAATCGAAAGCTTTCAAATCGCCCACGTTCGTGATATTATTTTTCACAATGAACCGGCTCATCAAACCACGCGCCTTTTTGGCATAAAATGAAATGATTTTATACTGGCCATTTTTCAAATCTTTAAAAGCCGGCGAAATGATATCAGCTTTAATTTTTTTTGAGTCAACCGCTTTGTAATATTCGTTTGAAGCCAAATTGATCAGCGGGCCACCCGAAGCTTTCAGTTCTTTGTTAATCGTCTTCGTCAATTTATCCTGCCAAAATTCATACAAATCCTTGTTGCCATCAATGCCAAATTTGGTTCCCATTTCCAAGCGGTAAGGTTGAATCAAATCCAGTGGCTTCAGCAATCCATACAATCCGGAAAGAATACGGATTTTCGTCTGTGCTATTTCCAGTTCTTTTTCTGACAAGTCTGTAGCTTGCAATCCCTGGTAAACATCGCCAGTAAAAGCCAACACAGCCTGCTTCGCGTTATCGGGCGAAAAAGGCGTCTTCCATTTTTGATTGCGCTCAAAATTCAACTCCCCCAAATTAGCAGAAATGCTCATCAATTTAGATAAAATTTGCGGAGACAGCTTTTTCAATTCACGGTTCAACTGGCGCGATTCTTTCAAAAAGGCTGGTTGCGTATAGTTTTCAGTCGTGGGTTTCGTATTGAAATCCAGCGATTTTGCGGGCGATAAAAGAATTAGCATAGCTTCTGAATTTTTTGAGTGATAGAACAAGTTAAAATTGAAAAAAGTTCAGCCTACTTACGAACCAACAAGACCACATTTTCAACGTGATGGGTATGTGGAAACATATCCACTGGCTGAATTTTATCAACCCGGTATTTTGCATCCATCAATGCCAAATCACGAGCCTGCGATGCTGGGTTGCAACTCACATACACAACCTTCTCCGGAGCCACTTCCAAAATGGTCTTCACTACATCTTCATGCATTCCTGCCCGCGGCGGATCGGTAATAATAACTTCCGGGTTACCGTGTTCCTCGATAAAATCATCGTTCAGCACTTCCTTTATGTCACCAGCAAAAAAGCGGGTGTTTTTAATGTCGTTAATTGCTGAATTGACTTTCGCATCTTCAATCGCCTCAGGAACGTATTCAATCCCAACCACTTTTTTTGCCTTCGAAGCCACAAAGTTCGCAATTGTTCCGGTTCCTGTGTACAAGTCATAAACGACTTCATCGCCGGTCAATCCAGCAAAATCACGAGCAACCTTGTAGAGTTCATAAGCTTGCTCCGAATTCGTCTGATAAAAACTTTTCGGCCCAATCTTAAACCGTAAACCTTCCATCTCCTCAAAAATATGATCGGGACCTTTGTATGCAATGATTTCCTGATCAGTGATGGTATCATTCCCTTTGCTGTTGATCACATACATCAATGAAGTCAATTCCGAAAAGTGATCAGCAATGGCATCCAAAATACCCTCGCGTTTTTCAACATCTTCTTTGTAAAATGCTAAAATGAGCATGGTTTCGCCAGTAGACGCTGTCCGCACAATCATGTTCCGCAGAAAGCCTTCCTGCTCCCGGATATCAAAAAACTCCAATTCGTTCTTAAGTGCGTATTCGCGAATGAAATTACGGATTTCATTCGAAGGATCCGGTTGCAGCCAGCATTTTTCAACATCGATAATTTTATCAAACATGCGCGGAATATGAAACCCCAGCGCATTTGGGTTTTCAATTTCTTCGCCGGATTCTATTTCAGCAGGCGTCATCCAGCGCTTGTTTGAAAAACTGAACTCCAATTTATTGCGGTAGAAGGTATTTTTTGCAGAACCAAAAATCGGAGAAATTTCCGGCAACTCAATTTTACCTAAGCGTTTCAATTGATCGGCAACCTGTTTTTGCTTGTAATACAATTGTTTTTCATAAGGCAAAAATTGCCATTTACAGCCACCACAAACACCGAAATATTCACAGAACGCATCCACACGGTCGGGGGATTTTTCATGAATATGCATCACCCGGGCTTCTTCATATTTCTTTCGCTTGCGTGTCACCTGCAGGTCAACCACATCGCCAGGGATCACATGGGTGGTAAATACCACTTTATCATTCACACGTGCCAAAGCTTTTCCTTCGGCACCAATATCTGTAATTTCAACATGCTCGTAAAATGGTTTCTTTCTGCGACTTCGTCCCATGGCTTTCTAATTTTGTGCAAAAGTAGAAAAATGAATGACACCGAAAACCAACGGATCAAGGTTTATCTCATTCAAAGAAATGGCGTCCGGCGAATATGATTCCAAGGCTAAATTTCAAACTTTTCAAATTTCGTTTAATCTAAAAGGTGTAATAACTGTTTACATTAGCGTTAGAAAAAACAGAATATCATGGAATTACTTCATAAAGAAGATAAAATGTCGTCCCTCATTAGCAGAAACTACAATTTACTGCCGGTCATCAACCGCTTCGGGATACGATTGGGATTCAAAGAAAAAACCATTAAAGAAATCTGCAATGATAACAAGATTGATGTTGATTTCTTTTTGGCAATTGTGAATACTTACACCGATGAAAGTTATTTCCCCGAAGCAGAATTACTTTCGTTTTCACCGTTATTATTAATTGACTATCTAAAGAATACACACAAATACTACATCAATTATGTATTGCCTAAAATTGAGCGTTTGTTGAATCAATTGCTTTCAAGTTGCACGGAGAATTGTTCCAGCTTGAAGATGATCAGTTCTTTTTACCAAAAATACAAAACAGAACTATTGCTTCACTTGCAACTTGAAGATGAGAAAGTTTTTCCATACATCATCAACCTGTTTGAAAAAAGAGAACTGAACGCTGATGGTGCCTCCATTGAAGTGCTGGAAAATGAGCACACCAATGTTGAAGTCAAACTCAGCGATTTAAAAAACCTCATCATTCGGCACATGAAACCCACTTATGAGGACAATGCCATGAACGAGTTTTTAATGGCTCTTTTTCAATTTGAAAATGATTTGAATGACCATGCTCGGATCGAAGACCACATATTGATTGTCCAGGTACTTGAACTTGAAAAAGAATTGGGGAAATGAAAGAAAACGTCTTCATCGTTCATCGCTCCGAAATTATCCGAAGAGGTTTGGCGCTGATTCTTCAGGACTATTTCAAAATGGAAATAACCCAGTTGAACTCGGCCAAAGATTTGAGTTCATTTTCTGGCATAAATAATAGCATCATCATCCTGATAATGGATGCTGGTGGTGATCAAAATAGCAAAGCCATTGACCAGTTTAAAAAAAACAATGATGTCTACCTGATTGGCTTTTATTCGGAGGATGAAAAACAGGAACCTGGAAATTTCTTTGATTATCAACTGACTGAACTCTCATCGGCTCTACAAATCCAAAAGCTGGTTCAAATCATTCGCAAAGCCGGATCGAAAACGAAAAACGGGATGCAGGACAATGGTGAACTCACGCTTCGTGAAAAGGATGTGATTAAACTTATCGCCTTGGGGTTATCCAACAAGGAAATTGCGGAAAAATTGTTCATCAGTATTCACACAGTCATTTCTCACCGAAAAAACATCACTGAAAAATTAGGCATCAAATCCATCTCTGGCTTGACGGTTTTTGCCATCATGAATAACCTGTTGGATATTGAAGATATCAACCCGGAAGAGCTGATTTAAAAAAAGCAGAACAAACGAGTGCTCTGCTTTTCCAATTTGTATTTTTGCTTTTAGGGCATCAATTTTTCATTATTGAGCGGGATGTACAAGTTGCGTTTTCTGATTAACTCGTCTGGAACGATGCGCTGATAACGTGGCACTCTTGCTGCTTTTGCAGCAACGGCTGTTGTTCCTGTAGCCAGCCCGATAGCCTTTGCAACCACTGGATCTGATTTGTCTCCAAATTGGAAGGACATCATCGGGTCATCCTCAATCAGGTAATCAGGTGCTATTCCATTCTTAAAATCGGTGAAACCATCGATATTGGAATACTTCATCACAATGGGTACGATGGCCCATTTTTCATTGTCATCCGGCAATACCCAGGCACCAACATATTTTCCGTAGGTTGTATCTCCCACTTGAACCACATCCATGTAGGGATCCAATCCGGATCGAAGCAACTCACTAGCCGATGCCGTTCCACGAGTTGTTAACAAGAATACGCGCTGCATATTCGCGTTGGTTACATTCGACGTAAATTTAAATGAAAGTCGATCTCCGTAAGTTGCAGGATCAGACTCATAAAAAGACTCAACCCCTGTGTTATATTTCATATTCACCAATACGTGTTGATCGTTTGCAACACTGGCAGGTGCTATTTCAGAAGCTAAATGAACCGCTGCGCCAATTTCACCACCCGGATTATAACGCAAATCCACAATCAAATCAGAAATATTTGCTTGGTTAAATGCACTGAAAATACTATCCAGGTGAGTATAAAATGCTCCAGCGTTGTCACTCACGAATCCCACATAGACCAAGTAACCGATCTTCTGGTCATTGACATTAAAAATAGTATCATAAATGGCCGGATCGGCAGACACAACGCGAGCGGTCAGCTGAAAGGACTCGCCTGTTTTCGTAATTGAGGTTCCATTCTTTTTACCAAGTTGAACATTATAATCTTTACCAGAATACAAGTCGTAATAGTTTGACGTGTTAAGGGGATTGTTGTTAATTGATACAATAATATCGCCTCGCTTCAACCCGGCTTCTGCAGCGGGTGATCCGGGATAAACGTAATCAATCACAATAAAAACACTTTTGTCACTATTGCTGTACCGGTAAAATGCTGGATCGTATCCCATTGTTTCAGGAACTCCACTAAACTCGGCATTTAACGATGCATAGTCATTGGTAATAAACGACCACCTGTCAATCGGCTTATTCAACATTTTATAAAAAAAAGCTGTCGGGTTTGGTTCCTTTTGATAATTGACTTTCGGGATCAGGTCATTCCACAAATAGACCTGGATCATAGACTCGCTGATCCATTTGTTAATAGCAATTGTATCAGCAGAAATTGAGTTTGTTCCTGAAGTTGATGTCGTATCCGTCGTGGTTTCCGGAACAACCGAATCATTATTTTTACTGCAGGAATAAAAAACAAAACTCACGATCAATCCTACAAAAAGTAATTTAACTATTTTATTCATTGGATGTAATTTTTTGTCGCCAATTCTATGAGGTGCGATAATTAAACAACAACGTGAATTTAACTTTGTTATTTTAAAAATTCACAAAACGGAACCAATTATTAAATAATGTTTGGTATTTCTTAAAGGTACTCCACCTCTTTAAAATGATATTCCCAAACTGGACCATCCTTTTCCTGAATCCGAAGTTGTCCAATTGAATTCACGCCAACAATTTTCCCGGTATAGCTATGGTCCTTGTCTTTGTACGAATGCCAACTTTGAAAATGGTAAAGGTTGTTCAGAAAACCTTTGTCAATGGCCTTGAACTGCCCGTTGGCCAATTTCCGATAAGAATGATCGACCGTTTCCAATAATTCGGAAATCAATTCTTTTAAATCATGTTTACGACCAGTGAGCATTTTCAGTGACACCGGGTTGGGAGCGTTTGATAAAAATTCGGTTTGGTTTACATTCAATCCCACTCCTATAATTGATTGTGTAATTTTTCCATTCATCACCGCATTTTCAATCAATATGCCACATATTTTTCGATCCCCAACATAGATATCGTTTGGCCATTTAATTGTCACACGATCAACATACCGGGAAAGAAATTGCTGCAACCCGAAGCAAACAACCTTTGAAAGCATAAATTGTCTGGCAATTTCAAGAAAATCGGGACGTATAAAAATCGAAAATGTGAGGTTCCTTTCAGGTTCACTTTCCCAGGTATTGGCAAGCTGCCCACGCCCCGCTGTCTGGTTGTATGTCAAAAAGACAGTCCCTCCTTCCACTTCATTTTCACGCACTTGCTCACTGGCATAGTTATTGGTACTTTTGGTACTCTCAATATAAATGATAGTTTCGCCGATATGTTGAGACATTTATTTTTATTTTTTTACAGGTTTGAGCTAAACTATTTTTTTTATTTTCAGGTTATTACCTGATAAAAGTAAAATAGTCAAAATAAACGAAAAAATTTATCTTTGTAGTTCTAATATTAATCTATGCAAGAAACACCAAAAGGGAAAGATAGTGAACAATTAATAAATGCCATTCTGGAAGGAATACAGCGCGTGAAGGGAATGGACATCGTAAAAATTGACTTGACAAAAATTAATCACTCAGAATGTAACTATTTCATTATTTGCCATGGGAACTCGAACACACAAGTTGACGCCATCGCTCACTCGGTGGAAAACACAGTAGAAGAGATGATTGGCGAAAAAGCATGGCATAAAGACGGGTACGAAAACTCAATCTGGATCCTTTTGGATTATGCCGACATTATGGTACACGTCTTTCAAAAAGCTTCGCGCGAGTTTTATGATCTGGAAAACCTATGGGCTGACGCACCCATTGAAGAAATTAATATAGAAATTTAGAGAAATGACGGAAAACAACAAGAAAAATAAACAGCGGACAACTATTCCCGGATTTAAACCCGGGGGTAAACCTCCCAAATTTAACCCTTACTGGATCTATGGAATTGTCATTGTCATCTTCCTGGCCATTCAGTATTTCAGTTTTGGAGGAGGCCCTGTAAAAACAAGTTGGCAGGAAGTAAAAACGACCATGCTGGCTAATCACGATATTTCCAAGATTGTCGTGGTGAACAAGGAAGAAGCTCAAATATACCTGAAAGAAAGTAGTTACGATAAATACAAAGACAAGTTAAACTCCGGCTTTGGAGCCCCCTCGAAATTCGGACCTCAGTTTGTTTTTAATATTGGTTCAGTCGATTCCTTTGTAGAACAAATGAAGGATGCACAGGCGAAATTCAGTGAGGACCAGCGAGTCCCGATTGAATACGAAACAGTCCACAACTACTTTAGCGAAATTATTAGCTGGATCCTACCATTCCTCATTATTATTGCTATTTGGTGGTGGATTTTCCGCCGGATGAGCAAAGGAGCCGGAGGTGGCGGTGGAGCCGGAAACATATTTAGTGTTGGTAAATCGCAGGCTAAAATATTCGACAAAGACTCTCGGGTAAGTACAACATTTAAAGATGTTGCTGGATTAGCCGAAGCCAAGCAGGAAGTGGAAGAAGTTGTCGAGTTCCTGAAGAGCCCGGCAAAATACACCAAACTGGGAGGTAAAATTCCGAAAGGAGCGCTATTGGTTGGTCCTCCGGGAACTGGTAAAACCCTGTTGGCCAAAGCAGTCGCTGGAGAAGCAAACGTTCCATTCTTCTCAATGTCAGGATCTGACTTTGTAGAAATGTTTGTTGGCGTAGGTGCTTCCCGCGTTCGTGACTTGTTTAAGCAAGCCAAGGAAAAAGCGCCTTGTATTGTTTTCATTGACGAGATTGACGCCATTGGGCGTGCTCGTGGGCGGAACCCGAATATGGGATCGAACGACGAGCGTGAAAATACCTTAAACCAACTGTTGACTGAAATGGATGGTTTTGATACAAACTCCGGGGTAATTATTCTGGCTGCAACCAACCGTGCAGATATCCTCGATCGCGCCTTGATGCGTGCCGGACGTTTTGACCGTCAGATCCATGTGGAACTGCCTGACCTGAATGAACGATGTGAAATCTTTAAAGTGCATTTGCGTCCAATCAAATTGGCCGACGAAGTTAAACCTGAATTTTTGTCCAAACAAACTCCTGGATTCTCAGGTGCTGATATTGCCAACGTATGTAACGAGGCAGCTTTGATCGCTGCCCGCAGAAACAGGGATAAAGTGACCCGCCAGGATTTCCTGGACGCAGTTGACCGTATTATTGGTGGTCTTGAAAAGAAAAATAAAATCATCTCAAAAGATGAGAAAGAGCGCATAGCCTACCATGAAGCCGGCCATGCGACAATAAGCTGGCTATTGGAACATGCACATCCGCTGGTAAAAGTAACGATCGTTCCGCGAGGGAAAGCGCTTGGTGCTGCCTGGTACTTACCCGAAGAACGTTCCATAACAACTAAGGAGCAATTTTTGGATGAATTGTGTTCAACGCTTGGCGGTCGTGCTGCTGAAGAACTTGTCTTTGGAAACATTTCTTCGGGAGCGCAAAATGACCTGGAGAAAGTGACCAAGCAATCGTATGCGATGATCAGCATCTTTGGCATGAGTCCAAAAGTTGGAAATGTTAGCTTCTATGATTCAACCGGTCAAAGCGACTATGGATTTACCAAACCATACAGCGAAAAAACAGCGGAATTGATTGATGAAGAAGCCAAAGCACTGATCGATTCTCAATATGACCGGGCGTTGCAAGTCCTGAGAGACAACCAGGAAGGACACAAAAAACTGGCTGAACGCTTGCTGGACAAAGAGGTTATTTTTGGTGAAGACCTGGAAAAAATCTTTGGCAAACGTCCATGGGTTCGTGAAGAATTGACGGCTGAATCACAAACAATCATGGAAAAGCCGGAAGAAAATAACGAGAAAAAAGAACCTGAACAAGAAGAACCTCAGGACAAGCCAGCTTCGGCTTAAGAAAATTCATCATGGGTTCATCGAGAGAGAACATACTGAAACGACTTCAAGAAGCAAAAGATAAGAGGGGCGACCGAAAAATGGTTCGCCCCGATTTTTCATCTGCCATTTACCACGCACCGAGTAAAAAACTAACGGACAGTTTTCAGGCTAACCTTGAATTGGTTGGCGGAACTGTCATCCGGGTGAAAAATTTAAGCAAAGCGGTTGCTGAACTGAAAAAGTTGGTCATTTCAGAGAAACTAGGCAACATCGTTTGCCTGGAGCCAGTGTTGCAGGAAGCATTAAAAAGCCAGGTGGACTTTCAATCATCTATGGGAGATTTGCAGCATGTTGATGTTGGAATCACATCCTGTGAGTTTTTAGTAGCTCACCTCGGCTCTATTCTTGTAAGCTCAGCAGGCTCTTCAGGTCGAAGGATGAATGTTTTCCAGGAAACACACCTTATTGTCGCCCATAAAAGTCAGGTTGTAAGCTATTTGGATGATGCATTGATAGAACTTGAAAAGAAGTATCCCAATCGTCTACCGAGCTCAATCACCAATATTACCGGTCCAAGCAGGACGGCAGACATCGAAAAAACATTGGTAATGGGAATGCATGGGCCTAAGAAATTATTTGTACTTTTAACTGATGAACCTTTTTAAAAGTCAACCATGGAAAAAGATTTGGTTTCAATTTATAGTTCTGACAAAGATTATCAAATACAAATTGCCCAGGAATTGTTGGATGAAAATGGCATTGAATCATTTGTATTGAATCAGCATGATTCAGTCATTCCCAGCATTGGAAATAGTGAGTTGTATGTACACAAAGACAACCAAAAGCAAGCAGAAAAAATTCTAAAAAAACTCAAACGTTGAAAAATCTGTTTGTCCGGTCACTTACGGGAATCGCATTTGTCGCCATTATCATTGGCAGTCTTTTACTAAGTGAGTACTCCTTTGCCCTTGTGTTTCTACTCGTACTTATTGGTACTTTACGCGAATTCCTCAATCTATTTAAAGAATCAACAATTTCACCCAATCACTTTTTCAGCTTGGGTATTGGATCATTGTTTTTTATCACCTTCACGCTGATTGGATCCGGCATTTTGCCCGATTCCTATTATTTTGGGTTGATTCCATTTTTACTTCTCATGTTTATTGCAGAAATGTACCGGAAACGGGAAAAACCTTTCGAGAATATGGCTACCGGTATCCTGGGATTGATGTATGTAGCCTTACCAATTAGCATGACCAATCTGTTGGTATTCAATCTCCATCATCGATACGATCCATCCTTGTTACTGGCGCTTTTCGCCATCATTTGGACCTACGACTCCTGCGCCTACTTGTTTGGGATGAGCTTTGGGAAACACCGTTTATTCGAGCGTATATCTCCAAAGAAATCATGGGAAGGAGCTATTGGAGGAGGATTGTCAGCGATTGTAATGGCATGGGTCATTGGTCATTATTTTCAACCCGAAATCGCATCCATCCACTGGATAATAATCGGGTTCATTACTGTGGTGACAGCCACCTACGGCGATTTAACCGAATCCCTGTTAAAAAGACAATTCAAGTTGAAAGACAGTGGTCAACTGCTTCCCGGTCATGGAGGAATGCTCGACCGTTTTGACTCCCTGTTATTCGCTATCCCTTCTGTCATTCTTTATTTAAAACTGTTCGTCTGACTTGACTAGCAATTCAATGTTTTGAAGGAGAAACAAACATCCCAACAATTCTCAAATTTATTTAGTTATTTTTGCGACGATCAATCAGGATGCTTGGAATGATAATTCAATTCCTGTAACTTGATTTAAATTCTAAAACAATGAAATTTCATCCTGCGGGAAAACGAACTATAAGAAACACGATTTTCTTCGTTCTGGCCATCAATGTGATTGCCTGGCT
>Ga0102953_1000606_pt1 | contig 24384 bp, 18 predicted proteins | sample SalPon2A_C_D2_MG_FD_78509 | JGI IMG/M metagenome (GOLD analysis project Ga0102953, IMG submission 78509) | Soil microbial communities from South San Francisco under conditions of wetland restoration - Salt Pond MetaG R2A_C_D2_MG | ecosystem: Environmental > Terrestrial > Soil > Wetlands | place... | reverse complement strand
GTAAAGGTGGCAGATGATTCATTTTGGCGTTTCACTTCATGGTTTGGTGCTGGCTCCGGCGGCCGCAACCAGCGGGATTATAGGCCTCAGTCCGGTGGATGTGGCCATTATCGCCATTTACTTCGTCGCCGTGCTGGGCATCGGATTCTACCTCAAGAACTATGCCAAGAGTGGTGAAGACTTCTTCGTCGCAGGCCGTGAAATGACGGCGTGGGTTGCGGGCCTTGCCTTTATTTCTGCGAATCTTGGCTCGCTTGAACTGATGGGTTGGGCCGGCAATGCCTACCAATACGGCATTCTGGCAGCGCACTGGTATTGGGTTGGCGCTATTCCCGCCATGCTCTTTCTCGCTATCATCATGATGCCGTTCTATTACATCTGCAAAACCCACTCCGTGCCGGGCTATCTCCAGCTTCGGTATGGGCACGCAACCAGCGGGCTCAGCGCCATCACCTTTGCCGTGATGACGATCCTGATGTCCGGTGTCAACATGTACGCGATGGCTGTGGTCATGCAGGTGATCCTGGGCTGGAACTTCACCTTCAGTGTCTGGGTCTCCTCGATTACGGTGGGAATTTACGTTGCCCTGGGCGGCCTGTACTCGGCCATCTTTAACGAGGTGGTCCAGTTTTTCCTCATCTGGCTCGGCGCCTTGTTGATACCGGTCCTGGGCCTGGTGGAAAATGGCGGCTGGTCTGGCATGGTGGCTCGAATCCATCAAAATTTTCCGACGCAGAATTTTACGCACATGTGGGGGCCGATGGTTCACCCCTCACAGAACCCCATGGGCGTCCAATGGTTCGCCATCGTTTTCGGCCTGGGGGCCGTGCTCTCAATGGGTTACTGGACGACTGATTTCCTGGTGGTGCAGCGCGTCATAGCTGCCAAAGACATTCGTTCAGCCAAAATGGCGCCGGTGATTGGTGCATTCTTCAAAATGGCCGTGCCGTTCATCGTGATCCTGCCCGGGTTGATGGGCCTCGCAGCATTTCATCACCACTTCCCCCGGCTTTACCCCGACGATTACGTCGCAGCCCACCCGGCCCTTCACCTCCACAAGTACGATCAGGTTCTGCCCCTGATGATGGCCCGCTATCTGGGTCCGGGTCTGCTGGGCCTGGGCATCACGGCGCTCATCGCAGGTTTCATGTCGGGCATGGCAGGGAACATCAGCGCATTTGCTACTGTATGGACTTACGATATATACCGGCCCTTCATCAAAAAGACCGCAACGGACAAGCACTATGTCAATATGGGCCGCTGGTGCACGATCATCGGGCTTTTCATCAGCATCGGCGCCGCTTATGTTGTGACTCACTTCGGAAGCCTGATGGATTATGTGCAGGCCCTGTTCAGCTTTTTCATTGCGCCGCTGTTTGGAACAGTTATCATCGGGATGCTTTGGAAGCGCGCCACGAAGGCGGCAGGCTTCTGGGGGCTGCTCGTGGGTATTTTTACGGCCGTCGGTATCTTCCTCACCATCCGCCTTCATCCGAGCAGCGTCGGGTGGTTCTGCTTCTATGCCGGTGCAAAACCCCTGGCGCAGCAGATGTGGCAGGCACTTTGGGCCTTTTTGGCTGTAGTGACCGTGTCCGTGCTGGTTACGGCGGTCACCAAGCCAAGGCCCGAAGCCGAACTGCGCGATTTGGTGATGGGCCTGACCGACATTCCCAGCGAAGGCGATCTGCCGCTTGTCAAACGGCCGGTTTTCTGGGCGGGTGTTTGCTTCGGCGTATTTCTGATTTTGCAGTGGATTTTCCGTTAGCGGTTGATAGGGAATGTTGGGAGTACTGGAATCATACTGAAATCGATCATTGGGGAGTAAGAGTATGAGTGAAGAACGTCGTATGATCCCCGTCTGGTTCTTTGCGGGATTATTAATTTTTATTTACGGCATCCTGATTTTTGCCAGTGGGCTTGCGGAATGGTCCCATCCGCCGAACACCGTCCTGGCCAATCTCCACGCGCCGGTGTGGTGGGGCGCCATCATGATCGTGATGGGTGGCCTGTTCATCCAACTCTTCCGTCCAAAGAAAGTCAAGAAATAGGCAGGATCGGCGGGTAAAGTCCTGGAGGCTGCGGCTTCGCTGGCCGGAGATTTGTCCATGGCGTGCTTTTACCATCCGATTATGGGAAACACACTTAATCCGAAATTCAGTTAGCAGTTGAAAGTTTTCTTGGGGTTTCATAAACTTCAATTAAGCGATAGTCGCACACAATTTGTCCACGTTCCTTAACGCCTCGATCGGGAGTGGAGAGGGTGTGGTAAGAAGAGTTGGGGTTACCGTTCAACCGTTCCTTCAGTTTGTGACTCCATAAATGCCCGAGCCATTTACCCGTGCGAAGGGGGAAGGCGTTGCGATCAAAGCCGAGGTGGCTGCAGGCTTTGTGTCGGTCGCGAGACCCCGTTTACGTTGTAAACGACGCCCAGCGGATTGTTTCCTGGAACGATGGTGTGCAGGAATTGCTGGGTTACTCCGAGGCCGAAGTCCTCAACCAGCCTTGCTATCAGATTATCGGAGGCAGGATCTGCGGCAAGCCGTGGTGCCAAGCTTGTTGCGCGGTTCAGCGCGCCGTAAAGCGTGGAGTATCCATTCAAAATGTGGAAATGCAAGTCCGCGCCAAGAGTGGAGAAGAGATCTGGCTGAACACGAGCGCGTTTACGATTGAGAGGAAAAACGAGCGGTTTACGGTTCATCTGCTGCGGAACATGACACGCGAGGAAAATACCAGAGTGGCTCTGGAGAGTTTTCTTGACACGTTGCACGCCGCTGGTGGTACTGACGGAGGCCAGAAAGTTGCCGGCGATGGTGGCGTCCAGGCTTCCTCAGTGATGTCACAATCGCGTTCGGTGGCCCGGCTGACGCGGCGAGAGATTGAAGTGCTGGAATTGCTGGCCAGGGGATCTTCGACTAAAGACCTTGCAAAACGACTCGGCATCAGTCCATTCACAGTCCGCAGGCACGTCGAGTCCATCCTTCTCAAGACTGGTCTGCATACGCAGGCCCAAGCTGTCGCCTATGCCTACCGCTCAGGTCTCCTTTGATATCAAGGCCTGCGCGGGAACCGGAACCCGCAAATCCTACCTAATATACTGCAAATTGACCAGAAAAATGCTGCAATTGGCGGATTGTGGCCGGCCAACCATTCGAGTAGCTTAAGGTATGTAGGCATTTGCCATAGCACCACGTGCCGGGACCTGCCACGGCAGAAAGTTCCTTGAGTTGTTCGAAGAGGGGGGAACAATGAAAGGACCTCGGCTAGCCATCGCACGGTTTCTGCCTTTGAGTTGGTTATTCCTTCCGTTTCAAGTCTTATCTTCCTGGGTCTTCTTGCGTAAGAAATCGAATCTCGGCGCGCCGCATGATCAGCGGCGTAGACATTCGCAGTCGGCAACAGTCCCGGAGGCGTTTCCTGCCCCCCTTTGCCGGCTTGTGACCCAGGAGGGCCATCATGAGGAAGCAAGTATGGGTTTCCCTTGGTTCGATCTTTACCGTTGCAGCTTTTTTGCTGCTGATTCCAACATCCGCTGAAAGTCCCGGCCCTCTGGCCGAACCGGGAATTTGGTCTGGAAAGGCTGCTGGGGTTTTGAGCACAGCCAGTGAAGGTGCCAGGACCTGGAGCGAATCCTCCTACGGTAAACTTCCTTTGAGCTTTGAACCCAACCAGGGACAGGCGAGCGAAGGTATCAAATTTGTTTCGCGCGGTCGTGGCTATACACTCTACCTCACAGGCGACGAAGCGATTCTCGGGTTGCGAACCGCTGGCCCGGTATCTCCGGCGAAAGGTAAGGATGTAGGTTCGGACTCACGGCCGTCGAAGCCAGATGCTCTTCACATGAAGCTGCAGGGTGCCGACCAAAGGGCGCAAACTATCGCGTTTGACAGGTTGCCGGGCAAGACCAATTACCTGATAGGCAAGGATCCACAGAAATGGAACACGAATATTCCAAACTACGCCAAGGTGCGCTACAAGAATGTCTATCATGGCATCGACCTCGTCTATTACGGCAACCAAAGGCTGTTGGAATATGACTTTGTAGTTGCGCCGGGCGGAGACCCGAAAGCCATCACTCTGGAGATTTCAGGAACGGAGAAATCATCGCCCATCCGCATTGCTGAGAACGGGGACTTGCTCATCGAAGCCAAGGGTGGAGAAGTGCGTTTCCATAAACCTGTGGTCTACCAGATTGAAAGCTCCTCATCGCAGGCATCGAAGAGACAATCCGTTGAAGGCCATTTTGTGCTGCTTGCAAAGAACCGTGTCGGCTTCGAGGTTTCCACTTACGATGCGACCAAGCCGCTCTACATTGATCCCGTCATCAGCTACGCAACCTATTTAGGGACCCCGGACCGGGAGTCGGGTGAAGGGGTTGCTGTTGACGCTGAGGGCAATGCCTATGTTGTTCTGACAGCGAGCGGTAGTACTGCGGACCCTCCCTTTCCTCCCCACGTCCTCGTGGATAAGATCAACGCAAGCGGGTCGGCGGTGCTTTACAGTACCGTATTGGGCGGGAGTACATATGAGCAAGGGAGCTGGATTGCGGTGGATTCTCTCGGCAATGCTTATGTGACCGGCACGACGGCATCTGATGATTTTCCGACCACGGAAAATGCCTACCAGAAAGCCCCGGGAGGAGGAACCTGCAGCTACACCGTCGGCCCCTGGGTGGTACCCCGATGCACAGATGTGTTTTTTACCAAGCTCAATGCCGCGGGGTCGGGGCTTTTGTACTCGACGTACCTGGGCGGTACCAACCAGGATAACACGATGTTCAATGGCGTAGCCATCGATGCTGCCGGCAATGCCTACGTGGCTGGATGGACGCAGTCTTCCGATTTTCCTACCGTCAACGCCATTCAGCCGGCATTCCACGGTGGCAATTGCGGACCCACGGGTGCAACGGTCCCGTGTCCCGATGGCTTTGTGGCGAAGATCAACCCCTCCGCCGTCGGGGCGGCATCGCTTGTCTACTCAACCTTCGTTGGCGGCAGCAATGGCGACGAGATCCGTTCCGTTGCTGTGGACAGCAACGGGAGTGCCTACGTTGCAGGCCAGACGCAGTCGCCCGATTTCCCCACGACGAACGGGGCTTTCCAGACCGCGCCGTCTGGCCCAGCCGATGCCTTTGTGACCAAGATCAATTCTGATGGCTCAGCATTCGCTTATTCGACTTTCCTTGGGGGCGCGGGATGGGATCAGGCTGGTTCGGTCGGAGTGGATAGCGAAGGGAACGCCTACGTGACAGGGATGACGAACTCGGCGGATTTCCCCACAACTGTGGGCGTCGATGATACGAGTTGCGGAACCGACGGCCAGTGCAACGGAATGTCGGATACTTTCGTGACAAAACTGAATGCTGATGGCTCCAACCTCGTGTACTCTACCTTCCTCGGCGGAAGCGGAGAGGAAGCGCCTTTCAGTATTGCAGTGGACTCGATGGGAATTGCCTACGTGACAGGGAGAACCAACTCGCCTGATTTTCCTATGTCTCGTATTACGGAGTCGATTGACGGTCTCTTTGACTCCGGCAAATGCGGCTCCGATCCAAATACCTACACTTGTGCAGATGTTTATGTGGCGAAATTGACTGCCGGGGGAGAAAACCTGATCTTCTCAACCTTCCTGGGAGGCCACGGCGACGACGTCGGCAATGGAATCGCCGTGGACTCTTCGCGGAACGCGTACGTCGTTGGGATGACGTCCTCGTCCGATTTTCCGATGATGACGTGGTCTCTGCAGCCGGAATTTACAGGTTTTGCGGATGCCTTTATCGTAAAACTCTCCGACCTTGCAGGGTCGGACACTCAACCCTCTACTGAAAGCATTGATTTCGGCGAGCAGGTCGTGGGTACAACCAGTGAAGCCCAAACGGTAACCTTCAAGAATTACGGCGACGCACCGGAAATTGTCCCCCCGCTCGACGTTACAGGAGACTTTCAGTTCACACACACCTGCGGGACGACGATCCCGCCAGGAGCCAGTTGCACGGCGGAGCTTACTTTTACACCAACCGAAACAGGAGTCCGGACCGGCGCGATGAGGGGTTATAGCGAAGAATCTGGCGAGTGGGAGGAGTTCCTACCTCTGACGGGCGTGGGAATTGCGCCTGCCCTCAGCGTTTCACCCTCCAACCTCACTTTTGAAGACCAGTTGGTGGAGACCACTAGCAAGTCTCAGACGGTGACACTGACAAACACCGGAGCGGTCCCGGTGAATTTCTCTGGTATCCAGGGCTCAACACATTTTGCCAACAAGCACAATTGTGGAACTTCGCTTGATCCCGGGAAGAGTTGTACGATCAACGTGACTTTTGCTCCGAAAGCGGCGGGACTGTTGACTGAGCAAATTACTGTCAACCACGACGGCGCAGGGAGCCCCAATAGCATTACTTTGACTGGGAAGGGCACGGACTTTGCCCTACAGTCGGGGACGGACGGCTCCTCAGCGTCGGTAAGCGCTGGGGAGACAGCAACCTACAACTTGAGCGTCAACGCGATGGGCTATTCTGGTGAAGTCAGGATGAAGTGCCAGTGGTACGTCGCGGTACCGGGCGGAACGTCGTGCTCGTTTTCGCCCTCAACAATCAGCTTGGACGGTACAAACCCGGCGAATGTTGTTCTCAGGATAAACACCACGTCACGGTCAATGGCTCCACTACTTCGCCAGCCCTTACCGCCTGGACCAGGGAGTTACCCTGCTTCGCACCTGGTGATATGGTTGCTGGCAATGGCAGCAATGGTGAGCCTGATAGCCCGGCGCCGGCGCGCTACTGTGGCTCTTGCCTCGCTCCTGTTCCTGGTTACGCTATGGGTGGCCTGCGGCGGAAGCGCCCCTGCACCTCTCGCGGTAACGGGCACACCTGCAGGCACTTACTCTCTTTCGGCCGTCGCTACAACATCAATCGGTCCGGCTGAAGAGTATCCAACGTCCGTGACGCGTAGCACTGGGCTGACGTTGGAAGTGAAGTGATGGAAAGGCGAAGGAGCATGTGCGGCGCGGGTAATGCCGGCCCGCGCCGCCGGCTCACGCTTCAGGACGAGGTGTTACGGAACGAGAAGTGGCATTGGACCGCCTTATAGGGCTTGCCGTTCAATTCGACGTAGGGATAGACAAAGTAATTAACGGGAGGGCCGGCTTGCCTGGGCTCAAGCGTGATGTCACGGCCCATGGAAAATCGGACGCGGTTTGAATCCACGGTGCCGAAAAAGTATCCGAATTTTGAGGGATTGAGCCAAGCCTCAGAGATATCTACCGGAACCCACCCTTTGCCTGCCATATAAAACTCAGCCCAGCAATGGTAACCCGGGATCACGCCCTGTTCCTTGCCGGGTGGCAGCGGAAATCCGATTACAAAGCGCGCCGGAATGCCCTCAGCACGCATCATGGCAATGAAAAGCGAGTGGAAGTCCGTGCAGTTGCCATGTTTTGCGTTGCAGGCCCAAACAGCGTTACCGTGTCCCCATCCAGTTCCAGACTTGTCATAGCGCATGTGGTGAAAGACGTAGGCGTAGATGGCATGGGCTTTGGCGATTTCACCTTTGCGCCCTGCGATGACCTTATCGGCAATTCGCTTGATCTCACCGTCAATCGGAATCAAACGGTCGGGTTGGACAAACCGGAGGAGGGCCGGGGTGATCTGCACGGGTTCGTTGTTTTCAACCATCAACTGGCGGAGTGAGCCAACGGAATAGGTTTCGCGCCGGACATGATAGGTAAGCGTAAATTTCGCTGTCGAGAAATGCGGATTAGGAATTTCTGCGTATGCCATACGATCCCCGTATTCGGGTTCTCGTGTTATCCGCAGAGGAACTGTGCCATTCATGTTGATCAGCTTGACGGTCTGATGTTGATCTGATGAGGCAATTGGAATCCAGATACGGAGTGAGCGGACGTTTTTCGGAATTTGCGGAAGACGAACACCGTAAGTGAAATCGAATTGTCTTGCCTGAGCCGCCTCACCGGTTTTCGCGGCCCGCGTTTTGTGCGCTCCGCAGGATGTGAGTGCCGTCAGCAAAAAGCAGATACAGACAGATTGCAGCTTCATTCAGATAGCCTCCGTTTACATGCTGGCCTGGAATTGTTCAGTTGAAGGAATCGACCCGCGATTGGAGGGTTATGCTCAAGTGAAGCCGGCAATGAAAGCGGAATGGCACATAATGCGGACAGTAGGAATCTTAACGGACCATTCGTGGTTCTTGCAACGATCTGCACTGATTAAAAATCGGCGGCGCCTCTGTAATCAGCAAAGCAAGATGTACGGGTCCCTGCCAAATCAGGGACCCGCAATGGTGAAAACTACAGGTTGCCGCAAGCTGCCCAACAAATGCTGAGCGGCCGGTCAGCGGCATATTTCTACGTGAGGAATGTCATGACGGACGGGGTTCCAACGGGAGTGTACTGGCCCGTGAAACTTAGCTTGCCGGTTTGCCGGTCCACTCGAAAGGCCGTGACATTGTCACCGCGCTGGTCGCAGGAATAGATGAAATTGCCACCGGGCTCAATCGTGATGCTCCGCGGATAATCACTGTGGGTCCATTCTTCACCCACGTAGGTCAACTTGCCATCCTGCCCGACTGAGAAGACCGTGATGGTATCATGCAGGCGGTTGGCGCCGTAAATGAACTTTGCATCCGGCGAAATCCTGATCTCGGAACTGAAGTTGGTTCCCGCAAATCCCTTGGGCAGGGTTGAGATCACCTGTTTCTGCGTCATGTTCCCACTGGATTCATCGTAGTCGAAGGCCACCACCGCGGAACCCTCTTCCTGAATGCAGTAGAACCACTGGCCATTGGGGTGGAAAACAAAATGGCGCGGACCGTCACCCGGGGGAACCGGGATTTCGTGAGGTGTGTTCGGGGTCAGCTTTCCCTTATCCACATCGAAATTCCATATCATGATCCTGTCCATGCCGAGGTCCGTTGAGATGACGCGCTTTCCTGTAGGATCGGCATGAATCATGTGCGCGTGCGGCTTGTCGTGCCCGCTGATGGCGAAATTTCCAGGCGGCGCGCTGGTGGCACGCTTGGGCCCCAGTGGCCCTTTGTCCACGTGAACGTCGGTCGCGGAGCCCAGGCGGCCATCGGGATGAATGGGCAGCACGGCCACACTTCCGCCACCGTAATTGGCAACAAGAACGTAGCGCCCGGAAGGATGCACGCTGATGTGTGCGGGGCCAGCGCCTTCCGTGCTGACGGTGTTGAGTTGTGTCAGGTGTCCGTTTGAGGATTCAATCGAGTAGGCTGTGACCGCGCCGGCGGCCTTCCCTTGAAACTTTTGAAGCTCGTCGCAGGAATACAGGTGCTTTTTGTCGGGGCTAAGCGCCAGCCAGGAAGGATTCCTCGGGTTGGCAAAGACTGCGCGCTGAGTGAGTGCCCCCGTGGCAGGGTCCATCTCAAAAAGATAAATGCCCTGGCCGTTGCCACCCACGCCTTCCCCGTGACCGGGCATGCTGTAAGTACCTACGTAGGCCAGCCGTGGTTTTCCTGAGGGCTTGGCCTGCTCGGCGGTCTTCTCGGTGGCCTGGGGACCGCACGCAAGGGCGGGCCCGGCCATGGCCAAAGCGGCGGCACTTTTCAGAAAGCTACGGCGCGTTGGTTTGGATAAAAGCTCATGCTGCAATTTCTGGTCTTCCGATGACATATGAATCCTCCTTTAACTGTGGGCGACAATAGGCCTGGAAAGGCAAGATTATGCTTTCAACCGGCCAGGAACGCAAGCATGGATTGTAACGGAGGGTTGCCTCGCTGCGCAATGACGGCGAAAGATTACTGCTGATGAAGGTGCGAGACCGGGAATTCAACGCCGTGCTCTTCATTCACCTGGCGGCTGGCGGCGATGTTGAAATCGGCAAGGGGGAACTTGCGGGCGGTCTGGTTTTTGAAAACCCACAACGTTTCGCCCAGGATGGCGTAGTCGCGGACTTCCATCTCGTGGCCGTCGCGAAAGACGAAGACGGTGGCCGGAAATTCATGCTGGGCGGCGGGCCGGGCTTGTGGCAGCGGCTGCCGGCGAACTTCATTTTCAGGCCGAGCAACGGATTCCTGCTCGGACTGCCGCGAGGCCTGCTGCTGGCGAAGCGACCGAACCTCATCCGTCAGCGCATTGATCTGGCTGGAAAGATACTCTTTTTGCTGCGCGGCTACTTCCGCTTCGACGTCACCGTGCGCAATGCGTGACGCCTGCTGGTATTCCTCATCGAGCGGCGGCCACAGACTCGGGTAGAAATAGGTGAACGGATAGCTCGATGGATAGCCAAAGAACGGCGGGAACACTACTGTGCGGGAACTGCCGAACTGGTGGGCTCCGGAAAGACCATTGCGAAAGGGTGCCGGTCCTACCCACGTGCCGACAGCGTCTGAGCCAGGCGTTAAAATGACGGACTGGCCCCAAAGGACAAGCGGGAACATCGTACCCGCCAGAACAAGCGCAATGGCGAGCAGGCGCTTCATAAGTGGAGTCTACCACAAGTGTGAAGCGTGGGCGCAGCAAACCTGTTACCCCAGGATGCTGCAATAGCTTCTTGCTGCCGGGCGGACGCGGTTACGGCCGGCAACGGGCGACGACCAGCGTGATGTCATCGGCCTGTTCCTCGTCACTGAAGGTTTGAATAGCCTGGACGATGGAATCGAGCAGCGGCTGTGCGTTGAGATTGTGGTGGGAGCAGATGACCTCCACCAGCCGCGATTCACCAAACTCTTCACCGCCAGAATTTGCAGCCTCCGTGACACCGTCGGTGTAAAGCAGGAGCGTATCGCCCGGGCTGAGGTTGGTTTCAGTGACACTGCACTCCCACGTTTCAAAAAGACCAAGGACAGTTGAAGTGGGTTCCAGGCGTTCAACATTTGAGGGTACTTTGGGGCTATTCGTTGCTGCGCCGTTTGCGCGCAACAGCAGGGGCGGCAGGTGTCCGCAGTTCACGTAGCGGAGGCGGCGGGTTGCGTCGTCGTAATCGGCAAAAAACAGCGTTGCGTAGCTGTTATCACTGGTGTTTTCATAGAACAGCCGATTAACCGAGCCCAGAAGCTGCCGGATGTCGTCAAGCGCCAGGGCATACTGGCTGCGCAGGTTGGCCTGAAGATTGGCCATCAGGAGCGCGCCGGATACTCCTTTCCCTGCAATATCCGCCAGCACCAGCGCGAGCCGGCCGGGGCGCAGTTCCAGAAAGTCGTAATAGTCGCCGCCCACTTGCCGGGCCGGCACGCAGCCGCCCGCGTACTCCAGCGTGCGCAGATGGGGAAACTTCTGTGGAAGCAGGCGGGACTGCACTTGGCGTGCAAACTCCATTTCCTGGGTGGTGCGGCGCTCCGTTTCAATTCGTTCGGCAATCTCTTCGCCCAGTCGGATGCTTTCCAGCGCGATACCGGCCTGGGTGGCGACCGAGGCCAGTAGTTGCTTGTCCTCCCTGGAATAGGGTTCTTCAGAAAGCCGTGGCCCAAGCACCAGCAGTCCCACCATCCGGCTGTCACGGCCCAGCATGGGAACCAGACAATCGGGCTGGAGCGGAGCGAGCAGGAACGGGTGGGGCAACTTTTCCTCGTCTTCGTTGGCAACTTCCCACGGCCGGCCGCAACGGACCAGTTCATCCAATAGAGGATCGGCTGGCGGTAGTACGGTGAGGTCGGGTGGGACATCAGCGCACATAGCGGAAAGCTGGCCGCCGTTCGTTTCCAGGTAAATCACGAGTGAACTTGGCCTCAGTGCCTGTTCCAGGTGGTCTTGCAGCAAAGCTGACAGCTTATCCCTGTCGGTCGCTGTCCGGGAAATTTCGACCAGCTTCTCCAGAACCATCCGGGCATCATATGAGTTGCGGAAAAAGGCGCGATCGATCTTTTCTCCGACACGCTTGTGAACCGCCATCCCCCCCCAGAGCAACATGGTTCCAAAGCCTGCACCCAGCGCGATTCCACCCGGAATGCCACCGACGGCGAGGAGTTCCAGGTAGGGAGCCAGGAACAGGGCGAAAACCAGGGTGACTCCGATACTGACAAGTGCCAGCAGAAGCGTAAAGCCGCGGAGGACCAGCAGGTAACGCGCACCACGCCGCAGCAGGACTGGAACCTCAAGCACTCGGTGTTTGACGACTGCGTAGGCGAAGGAAAGTGGAAAAAGGAACAGCAGCAAAACCAGCGTAATGTCAACCGCCAGCGGCGGGTGTATACGAAGGAAATCGCCGAGAGCCGTCAGGAACGCGACAGGAATCACCCCCACCAGCGTTCCCCACAGGATGACGCGAATCTTTCGGCGCGCTTCGGGGGTGGGTGCGGTGAATGCATTTCCGACCAGAGCGACCAGTCCCATTGCGATGAACCCGTAGTTGTAAACCAGCCAGGCGACATGGGAATCATGTCGGCCGATCAGATTTTCCAGTACGGCCGGGGCGTGCGACGTACCTATCCTCAACCCGGGCAGCGCGAAGGTAAGGCCAACAGCGAATCCCAACCACTTCAGCCATGGAAAGCTGCGATCAAGGAATGATCGGGTAGGGAACAAGGTGAAAAAGCAATAGAAGCCTGTTCCCAGCAATGTGGCGAAAAGGGCTCGGTAGGAGGTGGCGAACAGGCGAAGAGGCGGGTCCAGGCCTGCAAACAGATTGGGAAAGGGCGGCGCGGCGGTGAAGCAAGCGAACATCAGAGCCAGCAGCCAGGCGTTGCGGTCTTCAAGCCGCAGAAAGAGGACCGGCAGGCCGACAATCAGGAATACAAGCGGGTAGGTGTGCAGGATTTCCTGGCCCAGGCGTTCCGTTAGCCCGCCCTCCCTGGAGGCCGACTGGCGTGCCCGAAAGACGGCGTTGAGAACCACAGGTGAAGACGACCCAGGACGAATGACCGTGAGCGTGACGGCGTTTCCGGGCTTCTGCCGCGACCACACGTCAAAGATCATATGGCGGTCTTCAATGGGATGCCCGTTGATAGCGGTGATGCGGTCTCCCGGTTTCAGGCCGGCTTTGGCCGCCGGCCCACCGGGTTCCACGCTTCTGACGTGCTCGGCGTGCAAAGTTCCGATGTAGTTGAAATCAAAACCGATTTCAACTCCGCTCTGCCAACGGATGGAGTACATCCACAATGCGCTGTAAAGCACAACGGCAGTACCAAATGCTGTGGCCAACACTGCCAGCGCAGACTTCGGGAATGGAAGGAACCTCTCCATGCTTGTATATACGTATCATGTTAGACGGCATTGGGGTAGATGTGGTTTCTGCTAGGTGGGGCAGACTGGCCATTTGAAGGACTTTTGACAAGGAGGCCTTGGCGTGACCGATGGGCGGATAAAATCCCTTTCGCACACGAGGACATGAAAATCAACTGCGAGGGCGGCCGTAGAGCTGGTTCCTGGTTACACTTCAGGGACGCCCAGGTCTTTCGACCCAAGCGGCGACATTTTCACCTGCGGCGCGTATTGCTCAAGCAGGTCGAAGGCGATGCGGGCACGGCGAACACGTTCTCGTCCCATCTTAGCGGCCAGATCTTCAATGTGGCCCCCGGAAGGGTAGATGTCCGGTGCGTTGCGAAGCCCAAACTTGAAGTAGTTAGGGGCCGCCACCTGGATAATCTTCGGCATGTCGTAGTAACGGATGAAGCCACCGAAGTTGTCGGGGACCTCGATGTAAAGGTCGATGGGAATATTTACCGCCTGGCGGATGGCGCCAATCTGGGCGGGCGCCAGGTCTGTGGGAATATTTAGAGTGGAAACCCCCGCCTGCTCAAACAGGCGGGCCGTCGCGGGATTGGCAGCCGGCAGGGTGACAGAACTCTTGATGACCAGGTTCTTAGGCAGCTCGCCCTTTTTCTTCATCTCATTGATCACCCAGATCAAACCGAGGTCAGCGGGAAGGATGCTGCGGATGCCCAGATCGCAGGCGCGTTTGACGTCTTCAATTGCGTAGACCAGTTGGTCGGCGCCTCGGTGTTGCAGTCCAATCACCTTGCCGGCGGATGAGGCTGATTGCGCTCCGGTCTCAAAGGTGGCGCGCGGTCCGACGAACAGGCAGACCTCGATGCGCTGGTCGTGGCCGATGTGGGCCATCTCTGAAATTTCGGCTTTCGTCAGCAACATGATGCCGCTTCCCTGGCTGACGCGATGGATCGGTACGTTTAAGTCCTTGGCTGCGTCCAGCACTTCGCGAAAAACGCGCGGGCCCTCAACGCTCGGTATCTCAAATCGGAATTGCCCGCCGTCCTTGAACCTGAGCGAGGTGGGCTTCAGCGAATGATTGTCTTCAAACGGCAGCTTGAGCTTGGCGAGAAACTGTTGTGTTTTTTTCATGGCAATCTCCTGGGGGCTTCACAGATTCTGCTCATTGCGTGTATTTCATATAAACCGTGCGAGATTCCGTGTAGAAATCGAGCGCCAGCGGACCCTGTTCGCGCATTCCGAAGCTGGATTCCTTGGTGCCGCCAAACGGAAGCTGGTATTCCACGCCCGCCGTGGGCAGGTTGATGGTGATCAGGCCCGCCTCGATGCTGTTGATGAACTGGTGGACGCGGGTGAGGTCGCGTGAAACGATGGAGGCGGAAAGCCCGAACTGGACGCCATTGGCCAGGCGCATGGCGTCTTCAAAGCCATTGGCCACCATCAGTCCCAGCACCGGGCCGAAAACCTCTTCCTGGGCGATGCGCATCTCCGACTTGACCTCGTCGAAAATCGTCGGTTCGACAAAGAAACCTTTGTCATAAATGCCCCCGGTCAGGCGATTTCCTCCGCACAGCAGTTTGGCGCCCTCCTTTTTGGCGATTTCAATATACTTCAGGTCGGTTTCGAGTTGCCTCTCATCCACAGCAGGACCGATCTGGATTCCGGGCTCAACCCCGTTGCCCACTTTCAGGGCCTTGGTTTTCGCTACCAGCTTTTCCACCAGGGGCTTGTAAATGTCTTTCTCGATGATGGCGCGGCTGCAGGCGGTGCACTTCTGCCCGGTTGAGAAGAACGCGCCATTGATCAGAATGTCTGCGGCATAGTCGAGGTCCGTGTCTTTGAGGACGATCGTCGGATTCTTTCCGCCCATTTCGAGCTGGACCCGGACCTTTCGGCCAGCCAGCTTTTCGTGGAGACGGTTGCCCACGTCGCACGAACCCGTAAAGGAGATGGCGCGGATTACGGGATGTTCCACCAGGGCGTTACCGGCTCCGCTACCGCTTCCGGTGACGTAATTCACCACCCCCGCCGGGATGCCAGCTTCGACCAGTGCTTCCACCAACCGGTAGGGGCTAAGGGGCGCCAGAGATGCCGGTTTGATCACCACCGTATTGCCCGCCACCAGAGCCGGAGCCATCTTCCACGCCGGAATTGCGCTGGGGAAATTCCAGGGCGTGATCAGCCCCACCACTCCCAGCGGCTTGCGCATCATGTAACAGAAAACGTTGGGACGCTCGGAAGGAATCTGGTAGCTGAACGAACGAGCGCCTTCGCCGCCGAAATAGCGAAAGATATTGATGGCGCGCTTCACCTCACCCTTGGCCTCCGGAAGAGTTTTGCCCTCTTCGCGGGTCATATCTTCAGCAATCTTGTCGAGGCGTGACTCGAGCAACTCGGCGGCCTTGAAGAGATATTCGCCCCGTCGCGGAGCCGGCAGAGCGGCCCAGGCGGGTTGTGATTTAGAGGCTTCGGCACAGGCGGCCTGTATTTCTTCAGCACTCGAAGCCTGAAAGTGTCCCAGCACTTCGTCTGTATTGGCCGGATTGATGTTGGGGAACGTTTTCTTTGATGCGCATTCAACCCACTTGCCGGCGATCAGGTTTCGATAGACTTCTGGCATAGAACCCTCCTCTGTGATGATGGCTGGAAATGAACACGCGGAATATTCTGAAAGCCAAGCGCTCAGCTTTCAAAAGATCCGTTAAATTTCTATTGCCGGCACCGTACTGCCTTGCCATGAAGTACAGGCCTCGCCGTCCGGGGCGGTGGGTTTGGGCGAACCGGCATACCACATTGTTTTTGCGAAGTTCAGGTCAAGGGTTGCCGCTTCCCTCTTATGTGCACTTTGCCAAGAGGAACGGTGGCTTGTTCCTGCTACCATTGGCCAGTCTTATATCGTACTATAAAGTTCTTCAGATGGAAGCTTGAGAATTGAGGCATGGGTACAAAGTGAAAATCGAAACCATTGTTACGGCGGTTGTCTTCTTCAGCGTGGGATTTCTGGCCGGTTTCATTTACAAGTCGCAGCGGCAAACGAATGTGCCTGTAGCAGCGGCTGCTGTCGCATCAAGCGCCGCTACGCCTTCATCCGGGGCAATGGGTGCTGGTGGTGGGGCAGACATTAACCCTGCAACCGGCCTTCCGAATGGGCACCCTCCCATGGAAGTGGCGCAGATCATCGAAAAATACGCGCAACGTGCCGGGCAGAAACCCCGGGATGCCCAGATCCCATTGCAATTGGCCAACTACCTTTATGACAAGCGGTATTTCAATATGGCCATTCAGTGGTACCAGCGTACTCTCAGTTTGGACTCGCAGAATGTTAATGCTCGGACAGACCTGGGCACATGCTATTTCTATACGGGCCAGCCTCAGCAGGCCATCACACAGTATAAGAAAGCCCTCGCGCTGAATCCCAAACATCAGCCGACAATGTTCAACATGATTGTCGTAAACCTTGAGGGAACCCACGATTTGCAGACCGCCAAAAAGTATTGGAGTGAACTTAACCGGCAAAACCCGAATTATCCCGGCCTGAAAGAAATCAAGGAGAAATTGGACGCGGCCCTGGGGAGCACAAACTCCGCCATGAGGCCCTAGCAGGCACAAGGCATCTCTCACCCGCCGGCCGCCGTCATATTTAATGTGGGACGTTTAATTGACGCCATCATGGACCTGGTTTTTATGATCGGGATGGTCTATGCCATTTCCCGGACTATCCGCGGCATTCTGGGCGGAGCGCGGAGGGGTGTCACCGGCCAGAGGTCCGCCGGGCAAAAGACCCCGCCCAGTGCGTCCCAGGGACAGACTGCCCGCGATCCCGTGTGCGGCATGTTTGTTTCAACGGAAGTGTCACATCGGCTGAAAGAAGGCGGCCATGTCATCCATTTCTGCTCAAAAAATTGCATGGAAAGGTACGAAAAGCAGAAAGCACGGGTTTGACCGGTGACACGCCGGCTTCCAGGAGACGACCGCCTCTGGTGACGATTTCTCGGATTTCCTTCCTGTTATTTTTTATCGTCCCATTCACTTAACAATTGTGTACCGGCAGGAGTCTGTTATAATCCTGCCCGCTTATGCCTATTCCTGAAAAGCGCTGGCAACATATCATTCCGGTCGCCTTTATCATGTACACGATCGCGTTTGTCGACCGGACGAATATTTCTCTGGCCCTGCCTTCCATCAGCCACGACCTTCACATGAATCCGGCGCAGGCCGGCAGCGCTGCCGGAATCTTTTTCTGGGGCTATCTGCTGCTTCAGATTCCGGGCGGCTACCTGGCCGAGCATTGGAGCGCCAAGAAGTTTATCAGCATCCTGCTGGTATGCTGGGGCGTCGCCGCAGTGCTCTGCGGCTTGGTGCACACTTGGGAAGAGTTCTGGGTGATGCGGTTTGTGCTCGGCATCGCTGAGGGCGGTGTTTGGCCCGCCACTCTGGTGCTGCTGGCGCACTGGTTTCCCCGGGCGGAGCGCGCCCGCGCCAACGCTTACTGGATGTTGTGCCTGCCTATGGCCGTGGTGATTTCTTCGCCTGTTTCCGGCTGGATTCTCGGCCGCTGGGGCTGGCGGGTGATGTTGATTTCTGAAGGCGCGCTGCCTTTTCTGTGGCTGATTATCTGGCTTGTATTTATCTCTGATCTGCCGCACCAGGCCGGATGGATTTCGGGCGAGGAGCGGGAGTTCCTGGAGACAACGCTGGAACGTGAAAGCGCAGAACTGAACCCTGAAAAGCCGGAACCGTTTATCAAAGTTTTGCTCCGTCCGCAGGTGCTGCTGCTGGTGCTCATTTATTTCATGCTCAACAGCGGTAATTATGGGTATCTCTTTTGGTTGCCCAGTGTCCTCCACAGTGAAAAGCATCTGAGTGACCTGGCGGTGGGTATCCTTTTTGCGATTCCATTTATCGTCACCGGCATCGGAATGGTATGGGTTTCCCGGCATTCTGACAAAAGACGCGAGCGAAAGGCGCACGTTTCTGGAGCATTGGCCTGGGGCGGTCTATTCATGCTGGCGAGTGTCATCTTAAGTCCTCATTCATTCGTGCTTTCGTTTATTGCGATTACGGTGGTGGGTGCGGGATCATTCGGTGCTCTCGGCGCCTTCTGGGCCATTCCTTCTGAAACATTGCCGAAGTCGGTCAGCGGGTCTGCAATGGGCCTGATTAACGCTCTGGGCAATCTGGGCGGCTACTTCGGGCCTGTCGTTGTCGGCTATTTACGGGAGACGACCGGTAATTATGGATACGGCCTGGCGGCGCTGGGTGTTGGCTTTCTGCTGGGCGCTCTGCTCACCATGTTCGTTCGTGTTTCTCGAAAACCCATTGCAGCAAGTGTCAAGGATGCCTGAAAATTCCCGCAAAAAGTAACCATGCAGGCAGGGGGCTTTCCAAAGCTGCCGGTCTTGAGAATGACCAGGAGGAGGATGTCTCGTGGAGGAACGGGAGGATCAAATTGTCGATTTTGATGTGGATGACGTTTGCCGGCGTTTTTCGGTGATCTATACAGGAGCCATATCTGACGTGCTGGACGAAATGGGCCACCGGAACCAGGTGCTGCCAGCCTCGATCCAGGCGCTGACGATGGAACAGCGTGTGGCAGGCCTTGCCATGCCGGTTGAAGGCGAACCAACGGACAGCACGGACCCCGAAGTTGTCTATCTACCTATTCTGAAAATGCTCGGTGACCTGCGCAATGGCGACGTAATCGTTTCTCAGCCTCACGACAACGTCAGCGCGCACATCGGGGAGCTTTCCGCCGAAACAGCCAAATTCCGCGGCGCCAGGGGAGCGGTGATTGATGGAGGCGCGCGCGATATCGATTACATCCTCAAGCTGGGTTTTCCGGTTTTCTGCCGCTATCGAACGCCCGCAGACGTGATGGGCCGATGGAAACTAATTTCCTATGGCAAGGAGATCAGGATCGGGCAGGTAGTTGTTCGGCGGGGCGATTTTATTGTGGGTGACAAGGACGGGGTGGTCGTGATTCCCAGGGCGATCACACTCGATGTGCTCGAGAAGTCGGAAGAAGTGGTGAATACCGAAAACCTGGTGCGCAAGGTAATTCTTGAAGGTGTCCACCCCGTGGACGCCTACCGGAAGTTTGGCCGCTTTTGAAGAATACGACAGCATTCCATACGGGAAATGCTTCAGAGTTTGTCCAACACCCGCAAACATATCCTTGACTTGCGGCAGCTATTAGGTGTACGAAATGTGGCTGGTTCAATTCAGCGCCGGACGTTGCGAGCACCCGAATGGAGGAATGCGTTCGGGGAAGTTCTGTTTGCACCATAGAAGGCAGTTTCACAGGTTCGACGCATAAAACCAACACGGCGCTGAATGCGGGAACCAGGTCTTTTCAAATTTTCAGTTGCGCACAACAGGAGGCAGGATGTCTGACCGTAGAACCTTTATGCAGCAAGTTCTGGGAGGCGGTACCGCGATGGCGGTTTCAGGATTGAGTCCTGCGGGGCGTATTCTCGGAGCGAATGACCGGATTCGGTTCGGCCTGATTGGCGCCGGCGGGCGCGGCAAGGCCATTTTCAAGGCTGCCATCAAGGCTCCCAACACCGAGCCGGTTGCAGTGGCCGATGTTTATACGCGGCGGCTAGATGAGGCAAAAGCCATCGCCCCGGGCGTGAAGACCTATTCCGATTTCCGCCGATTGCTGGACGACAAGAGCATCGACGCAGTTCTGATTGCGACGCCGCAGCACCAGCATGCCCTGAATTTTGTTCCGGCCATCCAGGCGGGCAAGGACGTTTACCAGGAAAAGACGATGGCTTTCTGTCCTGACCACGCCCGCCGCATGCGGCACGCGTTTTTGGCTTCAGACCGGGTGGTGCAGGTGGGAATCCAGTCCACCAGCAGCCAGGCTCAAGTCCGCGCACGGGAACTGGTCCACAACAAGCCGATGGGCAGGATTTCGGCCATCCATTCCCACATGTATCGGAATTCGCCATATGGGGGCTGGAAGCGGCCGATTCCTTCCGACTGCAACACCCAACATATCGAGTGGAAGAAATTTGAGGGCGAGGCCGCCCTTCATCCTTTCGATCCCAACCGCTACATGAACTGGCGCTTTTACTGGGACTATTCGGGCGGCAACATATTCGAAAACTTTGTTCATCAGGTGGGCTTCTGGTTCAAGGCGATGGACCTGCAGATTCCGGAACGGGTGAGTATGTCCGGCTCGAATTACTTCTCGCCCGGAATGCAGGTGCCTGACACGATGGATGTTTCCATGGCCCTGCCGGAAAAGATTCTCTTCACCTGGAATTCCGGTTTTGGCAGCAGCTACTACGATGCAGATGAGGAAGTGCTGGGCAGCGAAGGTGCAGTGGTCAGGAACCAGAGGAACGACACAGTAACCTACGTTCCCAAAGGGAGCCACAGGGGTGGCACTGGCGGTGGAAAGGCAACTCCTGCGGACATCGTGGGGGGCGGAAACGAAACGGACCTCCATATGCGGAACTTCATGGATTGTGTCCGCAGCCGGAAAACGACGGACTGCCCCTTTGAGATCGGCTTCCGCTCAGCCATTGCCTGCCAGATGTGCGTGGCTTCCTACCGGCAGGGGCGGGAAGTCCGCTGGGATGCCGAGGCGGAGCAAATCGTTTAGCCTGCGCCAGAGGTAGCGTGCCCCCCGGAAGACCCTGTGTTTCCGGGGGGCCGGAACGGCCCTGGCGCTGAAGAAAACAGATAGTTTCGAAGAGAGAAGAGAAGAATGACCGACAAAATAGCGCGACGAAGATTTCTAAAGACGGGCGGGCTGGCCGTGGCGGCCGCGGTTTCAGTGGGCTGTGCTCCCCAGGCGGAGAAGAAGCCGGCCTCCGGTGGCTCGACTCGATCGTCGTCCAGCGAATTTGCCTCGCACGAGCCTCGGCTTCTGCCCGGCTGCTGCGCCTACTCCTACCACAATCATTTGTCGAAGGGGACGATGACCTACCCGGAGTTTCTGGACAAGGTTGTGGAGATAGGCTCGATTGGCGCGGACATGACGGTTTACTGGTTTAAATCCACCACCCCCGGCTATCTGGAAAACCTGCGGCATCTGGCCTTCAGAAAAGGCATTCCGTTTTCGGGCGCCGCGTGCGGCGCCAGCATGGTGCAGGCCACGATTGCCGAGCGGCGCAAGGTGCTGGCGGAAATCAAGAAGTGGGTAGACGTTACGGACCTGCTGGGTGCTTCGCACTTGCGGATCTTTGGCGGTCATTTGCCCAAAGGGGCGACGGTCAAGCAGGGGACAGACTGGTGTGTGGAAGTCATGAAACCTGCCTGTGACTATTCCGGCAAGAAGGGCATCACACTGGGCATTGAAGATCACGGGGGTGTGACGCAGAACGCCGACGTCTGCCTTGAAATTATGCACCGGGTGGATTCGCCCTACGCGGGCATCAACCTGGACATCACGAACTTCAAGACTACGCCCACGCAGGACGCATATTCTCAAATCAAGGCTTGCCTTCCGTATGCTACGCACAGCCACATTCGTGACCACTTTGCGGACGGCACGCCGGTGGATATGGATCGGGTCTGGCGGCTGTTTGCTGAAGCCGGCTACAAAGGTTTTATGTCAGCCGAGTATGAGGGCAAGGAAGACTCCTTGACGGGTGTCCCCAGGCTGATGGACAAGATCAAGGCACTTTGTCGAAAATACTCCACCGCCTGATCCACGCGCCGCAGGCATCCAGGGTGGGCAGGTAAGTCGGTCCATATGGCGGACAGAAAAGGAATCAGCCGAAGGGATTTCTTTAAGAAGAGCGCTGCAACCGGTGCGAGCATTGCGGCCGCGCAGGTTGTTCCTTCCGTGGATGAGGCCGAAGGGCTTGCGGCGACAGAGCCAAAAGGCCGGAAGGTCCTGATCATGTCTGACATGGAAGGCGTGGACGGGATCTTTAACTGGGCCGAGCAGTGCAATCCTCTGAAGAGTCCTCGCTGGAAAGAATCGCAAAGTTTGTTGACGGGAGAAGTGAATGCAGCCGTCGAAGGTCTGTGGGCCGGCGGCGCCACCGAAGTGGTGGTGTGGGACGGTCACGACGGAGGCGAGTCACTTTCCGCCAGCGACATTGATCCCAAAGCCCGCCTGCTGATTGGCTCACCCATTCCTTCCATTCGTGAATTCGATTCTTCCTTCAGCGCCATCATCTTTGCCGGCCAGCACGCAATGGCGGGCGCGAAAAACAGCGTGCTGCCACATTCCTATTTTTTTAACATCCAGAACCTTTGGGTGAATGGCAGGCTTGTCGGCGAGATAGGTATTCGGGCCATGGTGGCTGGCGAGTTGGGCGTTCCGGCCATCATGCTGGCTGGGGATACGGCTGCGTGCAAAGAGATTCGGGAATTGATTCCACAGGTGGAGTGTGCGGCAGTCAAGTCCGGAGTCAGCCCCACGGCTGGTTTCACGCTGCCCCATCCAGCCGCCTGCAGGGTGATCCGAACTGCTGCCGAACGCGCCATGAAAAGGCTTTCAGACTTCAAGCCTTACCGGGTTGAAGGCCCGGTTGAAGTGAAAGTGGAGTTCACTACCGCCGGCGCTCCGGGGCCGGAGCCTCGCCGTGCCAGCCGGCGCCTCGATGAGCGGACCGTGGTTTACACGGGAAAGAACATCATCGACGCCTGGTTCAAGTTTGGGAGACTTTAACGCGAGGCGTAAACCTGCCTGTTCCGTTCCCCATCACATTCCAATCAGAATCTCTTCAGTTATTTCGTTCACGCCTGTACGATTTTGTCCCTGTTTTGCGATACTTTGCCGGTTGCGTTCCGTGTATCGACAACAAGCTGGGCGTGCGCTGCGATGAATTCATAGTCGTAGGACGAATGGTTGGTGGCGATGAGGACGGCGTCGTAACTTGCCAGGGACTCGGCCGTCAGCTCCACCGATTTGAGACCCAAATCGTATTGCCGCATCTTATGCAGGCGGGCAAAGTAGGGATCGTTGTAGTCGACGCTGGCACCGCGTTCCTGCAGCAGCTCAATGAGTTTGAGCGACGGCGATTCCCTCAAGTCGTCGACATCTTTCTTATAGGATATGCCGAGCACCAGGATGCGTGAACCGTACACGCATTTGCTCCGCCGATTCAATGCTTCTGAGAGTCGCTCGATCACGTGGAGGGGCATGGATGCATTGATTTCGCCGGCGAGCTCGATAAAGCGTGTGGGGAACTCATACTCGCGGGCCTTCCAGGTGAGATAAAAAGGGTCGATGGGGATGCAGTGTCCTCCCAGGCCGGGCCCGGGATAAAAAGCGGAAAAGCCAAACGGTTTGCTCTTGGCAGCCTCGATGATTTCCCAGATGTCCAACCCCATGCGCTGGCAGAGGAGCTTCAATTCATTTACGAGGGCAATGTTGACGCTGCGGTAGATGTTCTCCAGCAGCTTGGTCATCTCCGCGGCTTGGGACGAACTGACCATTACAATCTGGTTGAAGGCTGCTCCATAAAGGGCCTTGGTTGCCGCCGCGCTGGCGGCGTTGACGCCTCCTACCACTTTGGGAATCTGGTGGGTCCTAAAATTCGGATTGCCCGGATCCTCTCTTTCCGGCGAGAAAGCCAGCATGAAATCCGCGTCCGGCAAATTGCTAACTTCAGCCGCGCCATCTGCCACCGTGTAGGGCACCACGGGGCATCGCAGGCCGGACCGCTGCAGGATGGGCAGGACAACTTCTTCAGTGGTGCCGGGATAGGTGGTGCTTTCCAGCACGACGAGTTGCGCGGGCCGCAGGTGCGCGCTGATGGCCTCGGCGGTGCTGCGGACGTAGGTCAGATCGGGTTCGCGATGATCGTCCAGCGGAGTGGGGACGCAGATGATGATGGCATCCATCGCCCTGAGTTCCGAGAAATCCGTTGTGGCTTTGAAGTGTCCCCGGCTGAGCGCGTCAGCGATTTCGGCTTCGGGGATATGTTTGATGTAACTCTGACCCTGCTGAAGGCGCGTGACTTTGGCGGCGTCAATGTCAAAGCCGGTGGCGGAAATTCCCTTCCTTGAAAAGAGCAATGCAATGGGCAGGCCGACGTAACCAAGCCCGACAACGCCCACTTGGACTGTCTTTTGCTGAATGCGCTGGTTGAAGGCCGCCAGGGTACTGTTTCCCACCGGAACTTTGTTGTCTGCAGTCATAATTGTTTGTCCGCCTCTCTGGTTTAAAACGGTGATTATAAGCCCGGGGGATTTTTAACTGCAAATCCAGTAGGACCGCCAGCGGCGTTTTCAGCGCATGGAGGGGGCAAATTCCGAACAGAACGACAGCAGGCTGGC